>Ga0210378_10000007_pt1 | contig 137276 bp, 122 predicted proteins | sample PLM1_60_b1redo_FD_155465 | JGI IMG/M metagenome (GOLD analysis project Ga0210378, IMG submission 155465) | Groundwater sediment microbial communities from an aquifer in East River, Colorado, USA - PLM1_60_b1 redo | ecosystem: Environmental > Terrestrial > Soil > Riparian zone | place: USA... | reverse complement strand
CGAGAACGTGTTCTTCGCCGCGACCGGCGTGACCGATGGCGAGCTGCTCCGCGGCGTGCGCTTCGAGCACCAGGAGGTCGTCACCCAGTCGCTGTCGATGCGCTCCAGGTCGGGCGCGGTGCGCCTGGTCGAGACCCGGCACCAGCTCGGCAAGTCGAACCTGATCGCCCGGGCCCGCTGAGCGCCGGGCGGCCGGGCCCGCTGAGCGCCGGGCGGCCGGGCCCGCTGAGCGCCGGGCGGGCGCCCACGCCGCCGCCGGCGACGGGGTCGGGGTCGGGGACGACGCCCCGGTCCCATGCGCCGGCCCGTACCCAACGAGCCGCCAGCGCATTCCTCGGCAAAATCGCATAGCCGGGCCGTGACGCCAATGCGTAGACAAAAGGGATCGGTGCGCTGGCCGTGACCTGCGGGGCCGTGGGGGACAACGTGGCCGACGCCCGGTGCCTGGGCCCTGGCACGCACCCCAGCGCCGACGAAGCGGGCATCGTGGCCGTCCGGGATCTGCGGTCTTTTGCTTATACCGTCTCTGCCCGGCCAATGGTTAGCTTCCGCCGGTATCTGGTCGCCACCGCCGATCGGACGGTACCGCCCGGCGCAGTCAGGGCGTTCGGGTCATCCAAACTGGTCCCGCACCCCACTCCAGGTCCCGCTCGCCGCCAGGCAGGAGAGGAGACGCGCCTGCCCCCCGCCCGCCCCAGCGCCGTCGACCCGGTCGCCGGGGCTCGCCGGGGTGCCCGCGTGGCGTGGCGCGCGCCCGCCGGCCGCGCCGTCGCGTCCGTCGCCGCCGCCGCGTCGCTCGCCCTGAGCTGCCTCGCGCTCTGGTCGGTCCACGACGCCCGGGCGGCCCGGGCGAGCCCACTGGACGCCACCACGATCCTGGTCTCCGCCGACGTGGACGGCGGCAAAGGGAACGGCCTGGATGCGGCGTATCCCCCGGCGCTCGCCGGGGAGGCCCGGCACGTCGCGTTCGCGTCGACGTCGGCGAACCTGGTCCCTGGCGACGCCAACGGCAGGAGCGACGTCTTCGTCCGCGACCTCGACCCCGCCACCGGGATCTGGCGGACGAGCCGCATCTCGGCCGCGTTCTCCGGCGGCGAGGCGGACGGCGACTCGTTCGACCCCTCGGTCTCCGCGGACGGCCGCTACGTCGCGTTCGCCTCCGACGCCACCAACCTGGTGGCCAACGACCGCAACGGCACCACCGACGTGTTCCTCTGGGACCGGCGCGGCCAGGCCGAGGACCGGATCGTGCGGGTCTCGGCCAACGGCCTGGGCGGCGACGGCAACGGCTACTCCTGGGAGCCGTCCGTCTCGGCCGACGGCAAGGTCGTGTCGTTCCTGTCCGAGGCGTCCAACCTCGTCCCCGGCGACGGCAACGGCTACATCGACGTCTTCGTCTGGGACCGGTCCGCCTCGCTGGGACCGCTCACGCTGGTCTCCGGCGGCATGTCGGGCCAGGGGGACGGCGGGGCGTGGCAGCAGGTGCTCTCGGCCGACGGCAGCGCCGTCGCGTTCGTGTCCGACGCCACGAACCTCGTCCCCGGCGACGACAACCTCTCAAGCGACGTCTTCGTCCATGACGGGTCCACCGGCCGGACCACGCTGGAGTCGCGGGCCTCGGACGGCACGGTCGGCGACAGCTGGAGCTTCTTCCCGGCGATCTCGGCCGACGGCGGCGTGGTCGCGTTCGACTCGGTTGCGTCCAACTTCGCCCGGAACGAGGGGGAGCGGCCGGACGTGTTCGTTCGCGACCGGTCCACCGGCCGGACCACGCTGGTCTCGGTCGGTCCGGCCGCCGCCAAGGCCGACCACGCGAGCTTCGCCCCGTCGTTGTCGGCCGACGGCCGGTGGGTGGCGTTCGACTCCTACGCCACCAACCTGGTGCCCCAGGACGCCAACGGGTACGGCAGCGACGTCTTCGTGCGCGATCTTGTGAGCGAGACGACGACCCTGGCCTCGGTCGACGTCACCGGGATGACGCAGTTCGACCAGGCCTACAACGCCGCCGTCTCGCCCGACGGGGACCACGTGGCCTTCGTCGGCCTGTCGGTGTCGCTGGACGTCGTCGACGCCCAGTACTACCTCCGAGGCCCGCTGCGGTCGCCGCTCGTGCTGGACGCCTCACCGCCCACCTCGCCGGCGACCCGTCCGGCGGTGGACACCACCACGGCGACCACCGGGTCGGCGCCCACGGCCACGACCGCGGACACCACCACGTCGACGGAGCCCGCCACGACCTCCGCTCCGACCACCGCGACCGGCTGAGGCCCGCCGTGCCCGGCATGCTCCATGGGCTTCAGCCGGATCGAGCCGAACGCGTACTTCGTCGGCTACTTGGTCACGAGCGCGGGATCGGCGACCATGGCACCTCGACTGACCAGCCCCGCGGGTGCCGCCCGAGTTTGCGGCCGTCGCCCGCGGTGAACGCCTACCGGGTTCCGCCTGGTCGTTCGTGAGGTCGAGCATGCTGTTCTCCAACCTCCTGATCGCGATCGCCGTCACCACGCTCTGGCCGCTCGGGCTGCTCGGCGTGCTCGCCGCCTGCGCCTGGCTGGAGCGGCGCACGCTGCTCCCCGAGGAGATCGTGCCCCGCCGGATCCGGCAGATGGAGTCCAAGCCGCCTGAGGCGGTCGAGGCGATGGTCCTGGAGGAGACGGCCCAGGTCGTGGCGGCCTACTGGTCGTCGACCGGCCGGCCGCTCCCGGCCGGCGGCGCGTCCGAGACCAACGGCCGGCCCTCGGACGACGAGACCAACGGCCGGCCCTCGGACGACGAGACCAACGGCCGGCCCTCGGACGACCTGGACGCGGCCAGGCCGGTACCGGTGCAGCAGCGGCAACTCCACGGCGGCCTGTGGCCGGCAGACGCCTGGCGCCCGCCAGAGCCGGACCAGCCCGCCCAGGCCACGCCTTCCCCGGCCGCCCCGGGCCAGCCTGTCCCGGCCGTGGAGGCGCAGGCGCAGCGGGCGGTCCCGGGGCGGGCCGCGAGGTCCGCCATGCGGCGCAAGCCCACCCGCGGCCGCCACGAGCGGCGCTGACGGCGCCGGCGTCCACGCCCGGTCGGACCGGCGGGGGCGGAGCATCCCGCGTTTGCCGCGTCCGCGATGTGGGAACTCCACCTGTGCCGGTTGAATTGCTTGTTCGGTCGCACTCATCGTGATTGCGACGTCATGGCGAAAGGAGCGGGATATGACGATCATCGCCCTGCTGGTGATGGGCCTCATCGCGGGAGCCGTGGCCAAGCTCCTCGTGCCTGGCGACGACCCGGGCGGGATCCTCATGACCATGGTCATCGGTGTCGTGGGCGCCTTCCTCGGCGGGTTCCTCGCCGACGCGCTGGGCTTCGGCGGGCTGTCGGGGTTCGACTTCCGGACCTTCGTCATCGCGGTCATCGGCTCGATCGTGCTGCTGCTCATCTACCGGGCGGTGTCCGGCCGTGGCCGTGGCCGTGGACGCCGCAGACTCATCTGACAGCGGCCCAGGACCGAGCGGCGCGGCCCGAGGGCCGCGCCGCTCGTCGTCGTTGCCGCGTGCTCACGGTTTCCGGTCCGCCCCCCGCCCGATCCGCTTCTTCCGGTCCGACCCCCGCCCGATCCGCGCGGCCACGGTTATGGTAGACGTATGGAGCAGCGGGCCGAGCGGCGGCTGAGGACCTCGGAGGCGTTCGTCGCCGGGGTCTCGGCGATGCTGCTCGCGACCGCCGTCCTCGGTCTCGCCCACATCGTGCAGGCGAGCGTCCCCTTCCCGCCGCTCGGCCTGGCCCAGCGGGTGCTCCGCGTCGTGCCCGGGACCCTCGCGGTCTTCTTCATCGAGCGGCTCGGCCACCTGGCCCTCCGGTTGTTCGCGATCGGCTTCACCCTCGGCGCCATCCTGGCCGGAGGGGTCGCCGGCATGGTCGTGGCCAGAGCGGCGGCCCGGTCCCGGGCCGCCGCGGTGTGGGCCGCCGGGGCGCTGTTCGCCCTGCTCGCGCTGGCCGGCTACCGGTCCCAGCCCGGTGCCCCCTCCCTGGCCATGTACGGTGCGCTGGTCGGGGTGGCCGGCGCCGTCTACGCCGTGGGGCTGCGGGGAGCGCTCGACCGCCTCGACCGCGACCCGGTCCCGCCGCCCGCCCACGGGCTGGGACGGACGCGCCGGGAGTTCCTGCGCGCCGCGGTGGGAGCGGGCGGGCTGCTCGCCCTCGGGGTCGGGGTGAACCGCCTGACCGGGGGGTTCGGGGACCGGGGGGGCCGGCCGCTGGCCCGCCCGGTCGGCGCCGGGCCGATCGAACTGGCCCGGATGCCCGAGGCGACCGCCCAGGACCGGGCGTTCCTGGCCATCCAGGGCCTGTCGCCCGAGGTCACGCCCAACCGGCTCCACTACACGGTGGACGAGTCGATCATCGACCCCGACGTCGACGCGGGCTCCTGGCACCTGGCGGTCGACGGCCTGGTGGCCCGGCCGGCCAGGCTCGGCTACGCCGACCTGGTCGCCATGCCGGCCGTGGAGCAGTACGTCACGCTGCAGTGCATCTCCAACTTCGTCGGCGGGGACCTGGTGGGGACGGCCAGGTGGACCGGCGTCCCCCTGGCCGACGTGCTGGCCAGGGCCGGGGGCGCGTCCGGACGGGCGGTACGGGTGGTGTTCCACGCCGTCGGCGGCTACAGCGACTCCATCCCGATCGCCAAGGCGCTCGACCGGTCCACCATCGTCGCCTACGGCATGAACGGCGAGACCCTGCCCAGGGCCCACGGCTACCCGGCCCGGATCATCGTGCCGGGCATCTACGGCATGAAGAACGTGAAGTGGGTCGAGCGCGTCGAGGTCGTCGACTACGAGTACCGGGGCTACTGGCAGCGGTCCGACGGGTGGGACAACCTGGCCCCGGTCAAGACCGCCAGCCGGATCGACGTGCCCGCCGACCTGGCCGCGGTGAGCGGGCAGGTGATGGTCGCCGGGGTGGCCTGGGCCGGCGACCGGGGCATCAGGGGGGTCGAGGTCTCCCTCGACGGCGGCAGGACCTGGCAGCCGGCCGTGCTCCGCCGGGAGCTGGCCAGGGCCGCGTGGCGCCAGTGGCGCCTGCCCTGGTCGCCGGCCGCGCCTGGGCGGCCGCGGCTCCAGGTGCGCGCCGTCGACGGTCGCGGCCAGGTCCAGACCGCCGCCCGGGCCCAGCCCCACCCCGACGGCGCCAGCGGCTACCACGAGGTGGAGGTCGTCACCAAGCCCAAGGCGTAGGTCGCGCCCGCCCCGAGGAATGCCCGGCGGGCCCGCGCGGTTGCACCTGGTGTCGGTCCGATCCGCGCCGCCGCCAGGAGGTCCCGTGCGCCATCGCCAGAGCGAGCCCGTGCTCGCCGGTCCGCTCGCGCCGGGCCGGGCGCTCGTGCTCGTATCGAGCGAGGCCCGCGCGGACTGCTATCCTGCCCGGGTGCAGGCGCCGGGGCGGCAGCAGCCCTACGTGCGCCGGCCGTCCAGGCCGCGGCCACGGCCGCGGGTACCCGCGTGGATCGCGCGAGCGGGAGGATCGTCCTTGCAGCCAACCGGCTCGGCCCCGGACCTCGGCTCCGAGGTCGGCCCCTCGGCGTCCGACGGCGCCCGGGCCCCGGCCGGCGAGACGCCGGAGGAGCGCCAGGCCCGCTTCGAGGAGAGCGCGATCCCCCTCCTCGACAACCTCTACGCCGGCGCCCTGCGGCTCACCCGCAACCCGGCGGACGCCGAGGACCTGGTCCAGGAGACGTTCCTGCGCGCCTACAACGCGTTCCACCAGTTCGAACCGGGCACCAACCTCAAGGCGTGGCTGTACCGCATCCTCACCAACACCTACATCAACGCCTACCGCAAGCAGCAGCGGGGGCCGCAGTCGGTGCCCACCGAGGACGTCGACGACTTCTCGCTCTACCAGCGCATCGCCGGGGCCAACCCGGCCGGGGCCGAGACGCCCGAGGACGTGCTGCTCGAGCACATCCCCGAGGACGAGGTGCGCCAGGCGCTCGACGCCCTGCCCGAGCAGTTCCGTATGGCGGTGCTCCTGGCCGACGTCGAAGGGTTCTCGTACAAGGAGATCGCGGACATCATGGGCACCTCGATCGGGACGGTCATGTCCCGGTTGCACCGGGGCCGGCGCCAGCTGCAGAAGCGGCTGTGGGAATTTGCCGCCGACCGGGGGCTGCTCGAGGAGGGACAGGAATGGGTGCGCCCGAAGTAGGGGACTGCGACGAGGTCCTGCGCCATATCTGGCTCTACCTCGACCGTGAGACCGACCCGCCTACCTGCGCCGAGCTCGAGCGACACCTGTCCGTGTGCGCCCGCTGCCGCCGTGTGGTGCAGTTCGACCGCAAGTTCAAGCTGCTCGTGCGCAGGTGCGCCGATCCCGGCCCGGTCTCCCGGTCCACCGTGGAGGCGCTGCGCCTGCGCGTCGTGGCCGAGCTGCGGATACGCCCTCCTTCGCAGCAGGCGTAGCGATCCGCCCCGTCTTGAAACCATCTTGATGCCTTCGTGCGTATAACGGGTAGAGGTTCCGGTGGGAATCATCGTGACGCCGCGCCGGTTCCTTCACGTATGCAGAACCCATCGGCGGACGATGGGAAGGATGGTGGGCATGCGCTCGGACAACGTCAAAGGACACCGGCCGGGCAACGATCCTCCACCCTCGAAGGTGGAGCGCGTGGGCCGGGTCTGTCATGAGAACGACTGCGACACCAGACTGTCGATCTACAACAAGACGGGCTTCTGCTGGCAGCACCAGCCGTTGATCTTCCCGAACTACCGCGGCAAGCGCCTGGCCAGTCCCTAGGCCTCCCTGAGACACGCTGGCGGCCGGCCCCTCCCAGGGGCCGGCCGCCGTTCGCGTGCGATGCGGCCGCCCGGGCGGCACGGGTGCCGGAGCCGGATCTGGCTCAGCCGCTCTTGGACTTCTGGAAGACGCCGTCGATCTCGTCGATGAGGTCGAGCAGCTTCTTGGCGTCGCCCGGGTCGACCGAGTGCTTGGCCTGGCCTGCCGCCTTCGTGGCCTGCCAGAAGAGGTCGTGCAGGTTGGGGAACTGCTCGAGGTGCTGCGGCTTGAAGTAGTCCGTCCACAGCACCCAGAGGTGCTCCTTGGCCAGCTCGGCGCGAGCCTCTTTGATGATGAGGGCCCGGGTGCGGAACACCTCGTCGTCGGAGGCGTGGTACTTCTCGATGATCTTTGCCACCGACTCGGCCTCGATGCGGGCCTGCGCCGGGTCGTAGACGCCGCATGGCAGATCGCAGTGCGCGTGCACGACCCGAGTCGGCGAGAGCCAGGCGGCAAGGCTCTTCGCGATCATGGGCATCGTCCCTTTCGATCGGAAGTCGCTGACCATCCGACGGTACCATCCTGGTTCTCACCGGGCACGCTGGCCCGTTCCGGGTGGCGGGAGGCGGACGGGAGGCCGTTCCGGGTGGGAGGCGGACGGGAGGCCGTTCCGGGTGGGAGGCGGAGAGGCCGGGACGGCGGCTGGAGGTGCTGGCGGCGGGTGCGCGGGCGAGGTGTGGAGCCCATCGGGTGGCTGGTCGCGGCCCTGGTCGTGCTCGCGGCGGCCGGGCTGGCGGCGGTGCGCCGTGCCCGGCTCGAGCCGATGCTGGTCCGGGGCGGCAGCATGCGGCCGACGCTCGTCCCCGGGCAGCGCATCGCCGTGGCACCGCTCGGCGGGCCCGTCGCCCGCGGGGCGGTGGTCGTGGTCCGGCGCCCGGGCGACGACCTCGAGGTCGTCAAGCGGGTGGTCGGGCTGCCGGGGGAGCGGGTGCGCCTGGTCCGCGGGCGCCTCGAGGTCGACGGGCGGGAGGTGCCCGAGCCCTGGCTCGGGCACCAGTACCGGGCCGGAGTGGACCTGGACGTGGTCCTGGGCCGCGACGAGCACCTGGTCCTCGGCGACCACCGGGCCGGGAGCACCGACGGCCGGTCGTTCGGCCCGGTCGGACGGGAACGGTTGGTCGGGGTCGTCCGGTTCGCCTACTGGCCGCCACGGCGCCTCGAGGTGCGCGTGCGCACCCGTTGACCCGGTCTGGATAGGATGCGTTCCACAGTCGAGGGAGGGCGCGAGTGTTGGTGGTGGTGGCCGGCGGGGCCGGGTTCCTCGGAGCCAGCCTGGTCGACCGGCTACAGGCCGAAGGGGACGAGGTCATCGTCATCGACGACCTCTCCCACGGGCACCTCGCCAACCTGACCGAGGCCAGGCGGCGCGGGGGGGTCCGCTTCCACCGCATGGACGTGGGCCAGGGCGGCCTGCCCACCCTGGCCAGCCGGATCCGGGCCGACGCCTGGGTGCACCTGGCGATGACCGCCGACCCTGTCCGCGCCTGGTCGGCGCCGAGCGCCGACGCCCGGGCGGTGGCCGCCGGCGCCGTCGAGATCCTCGAAGCGGCGGTGGACAGCGGCGCCCGGGTCGTGATGGCCTCCTCGGGCGCCTACCTCTTCCCGAGCCAGCTCACCGGGATGACCAGGGCGGACGACCGGCCCGCGCCCGCCCATCCCCTGGGTGCGGGCCGTCTCGCCTGCGAGGCGTACGCCCGCGCCTACGGCGCTCGCGACCTCGAGGTGACCATCCTCGCCCTCGGGACCGTGTACGGGCCGCGGCAGGACCCGCTGGGAGCCGGGCTCGTGGCCAGGGCCGCCTGGTCGATGCTGCAGGGCCGCCCGCCCCGGATCGAGGGAGACGGCCGCCAGGCCCGCGACTGGCTGTTCGTGGACGACGCCGTCGACGCGCTGGCCAGGGCGGTCCACTCCGGTGCGGCTGGCCGGCTGCTCGTCGGCACGGGCACCGCCACCTCCGTGCTCGACGTGGTGGAGCGCCTCGCGTCGCGGATCGGCTGGACGGGTGAGCCGGAGTGGGCGCCGGCCCGCCCCGGCGACCCCCGGCGCTCCGCCCTGGACGCCAGCCGGGCCGGCAAGGTGCTCGGCTGGCAGGCGTGGACCGGGCTCGAGGAGGGGCTCGGGCTGGCCGTGGACTGGCTGGAGGCGAGGTTGCCAGCCAAGCACCGGTACACTTGAGCGCCGAAGGGCCGAAGCTTGGCTCAATGTGACGGGTTGTGTAGTGAACGTGCTGTAGGTAACTCCGCGCTGAAACGGCCCAAGCGGGCTATGGTTAGCGCTTGGACCGGTATCGATAATTGCCCTGTTCGTTCTGCATCCGGCAGGGTGACCGACAGAGCCCCGTAACCGCCGCACGTCCGCGACTGTCGTGGTCCGACGAACAGCCGGTCCATATCCGAGCCATCGGCGCCGTGAGCCGAGGTCCGGACTCGAGAAAGGGACGCACGGTGGCAGCTCCGCGCAAGGCCAGCTCAAGGATCGAGACGACCAGCTATCTGCGCACCGCAGAGGTCGCCGACCTCCTGCACGTCTCGCCAAAGACCGTGTCGCGATGGGCGAAGGAAGGAAAGCTGCCCTTCCTGAAGACCCTCGGCGGGCACCGCCGCTACCCGGAGGCCAAGATCCGGGAGCTCGCGAACGAGCTCCGCGAGGAGCCCACGGGCTAACGGCAGCTCAGGCGACCCCGGCGAGGTCTGTCCGGTCGGCGCCGGTACCGGGCTCCCATGGCATCCACGCCGCGGCGACGTCCATTCCGGCGAGGCGTCGTCGACCGGACAGAACCTTCGGAGGGGAGGCACTAGTCCGCCCAGGTGGACCAGGGGATCGTTCTTGCCTCGTGGGGGTCGTGCTCGCCGGTGCCGTTGCGCCGGCCCGGCACGGCGCCCATGAGCATCATGTGCTGGATCAGCAGGAACAGCCCGGCGAGCTCGGTGACCTCCCCGACGCTGGTCACCGTCCACAGCGGCGGCACGGCGAACCGGTCGCCGAGCACCGCGATGCGCGTCCCCGGCCCCTCGAGGACGTGCTTCGCGTCCGGGCGCTGGGGGACCGGCTGCTCGACGGCCACGTTGCCCCGGCGCAGGGTCGCCTCGGACACCGGCACTCCGAGGTTGGCCAGCGTCACCAGCAGGTTGAGCAGCAGGCCAAGGGCGATCAGGGGCACGCCGGGAAGCCGGCCGTTGGCGCGCGCCACCCCGACCAGGGTCGCCAGGGCCGCGACCAGCAGCACGGCGCCGAGGGTGCGGGGCAGGCCGATCGTCCGCAGCAGCGGGGCGCCGATCACCGCCTGGACGGCCAGGCAGACCAGGGCGAGCGTCCTGCCCCGGACCTGGGTCTCCCTGAGCCCCTCCAGGCTCCCCTGGCGCAGGTAGCCGGCTAGCAGGCCGGCGGCTGCGACCAGGACGAACAGCAACAGTCCACCCATGCGCTCCCAGCTCCTCGGGGGTCGTGCGCCGGCTCCTAGAGCGCCGGTCGAGCACCCGCGGCGCACGGGTGCCAGGCTCTCTCTGACGGCCTGGGATGCACGACCGCGACGCCGATGCTTGACCGGCGCTCTAGCCTACTCGACGATGCCGTGCTTGACGGCGACCGCCACGGCCCGGGTACGGTCCGATACGCCCGGCTTCGTGAAGCGTGCGCTCCAGAAGCGTGCGCTCCAGAGTAGAGATGCGCTCCAGAGTAGGTCTTGACCGTCCGCGGCGAGATCCGCAAGGCGCCGGCCACCTCCCTGGTGCGCGGATGCCGCCCAGCCGCGGCACCCGGACGTCCATGATGACCACGTCCGGATGCCGCGGCTGGGCGAGCTCGACCGCCTCCTGACCGTCGCTCGCCTCGGCGACCACCTCGAGTCCCGCGTCCAGCGACAGGGCGACCCTGATCCCGTCCCGGGTGAGGGGATGGTCGTCGGCCACCAGGATGCGAACGACTTCGCTCACGCCCCGCCCGTCTCCGGCAGCTAGACCCTCACGATCGACTTCAATGCGACGATCCTGACAGGCTCACGGAAGAACCGTACAACTCGGACGAGGGGAAAGGAGGCTGCGAGAATCCGGTCAGCCAGCCAGAGAGAGTGGGATGCTCCGGCCTGGCCCTGTCAGGCGATGCGGACCTTGCGGCGCGCACCCCGGCGCATCGCCCGGCGCTCCTCCTCGGAGAGGCCGCCCCAGACACCGGCGTCCTGCGCGGTGTCCAGCGCCCACTGAAGGCAGTCGTCTCGAACCGGGCAGAGGGCGCAGATCGCCTTGGCAGCCTGCACCTGGGCCTCGGCAGGCCCGGTGGTGCCTACCGGGAAGAAGAGCTCCGGGTCGACATCGCGGCAGCGGGCACGATGGCGCCAGTCCATTGACATCCTCGCTTTCTCCAAGCAAAGCCCTGGGGGAAGGGGCACACGATCGAAGGCTTCATGAAAGGGGTCCTGTGCGTCAGCCTGTCGATGTAGAGCGCCGTGAGTCTAGGGCAGTGAAAGAAAGAATGGAAGAACCCAATCTCAGATTGATCGAAAGAATCTGCACCAAATGCTCCCTGCCCGCGGCCACACGACACCGGCTGAGATAGTGATACCTGACCCGAGCCGCCCATGCCCTACCGAATGCTCACTACCCGTCCTACCAGGAGAAACGCCTGCAAAACAGTCTAGCCGTGCGGTCCATCGGTAGAAGTATTTAGGCTGACTCGCCAGTACGTAGAAGGAGTGTCTAGTTACTTCCGGTGGTCGGCGAGAGGGTCGAAATAGTCCTCGCTGGAACGCCTCGGGACGGCTTCGCCGGCCTTCCGTGAGCGTTCGCTTGGCGGCCCTGACCGGCATGCGCAGCTTCGATGGATCAATCTTGGTTCCCGTAGATGCACGAGTTGGTCATTGAAGGTCATTATGGGGTCCCGTAGGAGCATTCTGCGGGACCCGGGAGAGGTGCTCGGGGACCCGGGAGGGGTGCTCGGCCGTCCGAGCCGTTCCGGTAGGATCGCCCGGTGCGCTCGGAGCGAGCGCGGCGGCGGCGTCGGAGGTGCATGGAGCTTGCGCATTCTCGGACATCGGGGCGCACGGCTGGTGGCGCCCGAGAACACGCTCGCGGCGTTCCACGCCGCCCTGGCCCAGGGGGCCGACGGCGTCGAGCTGGACGTCCGCCAGACGTCCGACGGCGTCCTTGTCTGCTTCCACGACTCGGGCCTCGGACGGACGACCAACGGCCGCGGTCCGTTGCGCGAGCGCACCCTGGCCGAGCTCCTCGCCCTGGATGCCGGGTCCTGGTTTGACGAGGCAGGCGCCTCGGGCCCCCGGGCGTCGCGCATGTCCGGCCCTGGGGCGTCGCGGACGTCGGGCCCCAGGGTGTCGCGGATGTCCGCCCCCCGGGCGTCGCGGATGTCCGGCCCCCGGGCGTCGCGGAGCCTGGGCGCGCCGTGGACCGGGGTTCGGGACGGTCTGGCCCGCCGCTACCGGGGCGCCCGCGTCCCCACCCTGGCCGAGGTGCTCGACTCGCTGCCAGGCGCCGCCCTGATCGACGTCGAGGTCAAGGTCCGTGGCGACGGGCCGCAAGGCCCGAAGGAGGTGGCCGCGCTCGTGGGCGGCGTCCTCGCCGGCCGGACAGACACCGGCCGGGTGATGGTGACCTCGTTCTCGCGCCGGGTGGCGGCCGCGGTCACCGCCGAGCTGCCCGGCGTCCGGGTCGGTCTGGTCTCGCCGAGCTTCATCCCGCTCGGCCGCGCACTGCGGGCGGTGCAGGCGGCCGGCTGCTCGGTGCTGGCCGCCCATGCCTCCGCCTACTCCGGCCCGAAGGTCCATCTCACCACCGGCCGAGCCGTCGACGAGGGCATCCTGCTCGCCGCCTGGACCGTGGACGACCCGGGCGCCGCCCGCCGCCTCGCCGACCTGGGCGTCACCGCCGTGGTCACCGACCAGCCCGGCTACCTGGCCAGGTCCTTGCGCACCTGACCACAGGCCCGGCGTACCGCGGGCACGCCGTCACCACCGTCAGGCCGTCACCACCGTCAGGCCGGCGGGAGCAGCACCCGCCAGGCCGCGGGCAGGACCGTCACGGACCTGGGCGTCGGCTGCGGCTCGCCGTCCAGCCGGCACGGCATCTCGGTGTGGAGCGTGGCCGACGGTCCCCGGAACCGCGGCAGGCCGTGGGGGAGCCGCTTGCGGACGAGCCTGGCGGCCAGGCGCGCCTTGGCGGCGCCCTTGAGCGCCTCGGCCGGGACCACGAGCACGTCGAGCAGCCCGTCGCCAGGGTCGGCTCCCTCGAGGAGCCGGATGCCGCCCCCGAACGAGGGCCCGTTGCCGGCCACCACGGCGAGCGCCTCGGCCTCGAACACCTCGCCGGCCACCTCGACGCGCGCCGGCCAGGTGGGCGGCCTGAGCCCGGCCACGAGCCCGCCGACCGCGTAGGCGGCGGGGCCGAGGAGCAGCTTGATCCGGCGGGAGAGGACCTCGGTGGCCGCCGCCGCGAACCCCGCGTTGACGCCGTTGGCAGCCCTGACCCCGTCGCAGTCGAGCAGGTCGAGGGCGCGGGGGGCTCCGGCAGCCGCGGCCCGGGCGGCCGCGACGGCGTCGGTCGGCAGCCCGAGGCCGCGGACGAGGTCGTTCCCGGTTCCCCCCGGGAGCAGCGCCACGAAGGGATCGTCCGGCCCCAGGGCGAGGCCCCCCACCGCGTCGTGGATGGTGCCGTCGCCGCCGAACACCACGAGCAGGTCGAGCTCCGGGGCCAGCTCGCTGACGACCTGGCCCGCCTCGCCGGGCGCCAGCACCGGGTGGATGGGGATCCTCCCGTAGCGCCCGCGCAGCTCGACGAGTGCATCCGCGACCCGGGGAAACTCCCCGGAGCCGACGTGCGCGACACAGGCCGCGCGTGTGCTCATCAGCGCACCACCTCCTCGCCTGTCCGTGGGGTCGCGCCCGCCATGCTCATCGGTGTCCGGCGCGGCTCGGGGCCCCGCGCCAGGACCGGTGGCGGTCCTCGGGGCTCGGGGCGACCACGGTGAGCGCGGCGGGCAGGTGCTCGAACGCCACGCTGGTCCGGTCGCCCAGGTACTCGCCGTCGAGCTGGAAGGCGAGGGGGATGTCGCTCTCCAGCCGGAAGCCGTGCTGGTCGTGCAGGACCGGGAAGCTCGGGTAGGTGGGTCGCGGCCGGGGCGACAGCATGCCGGTGATCGCGCGCGTGATCGCCAGGCCCGACATGGACTGCGCGACCAGGATGTCCAGGCCCAGCTCGTAGCTGGCCTGCGGCGTCGGCCGGAACGGCCGGGGGCCGAGATAGGTGTACGGGTCGCCGTTGCCGACCAGGGCGAAGAAGCCGCTCATGGCCGGCCGCCGGTCGTCGAAGTGCACCGTGAGGTGCGGGCGGTCGCGGTCGTAGCCGACGAGCAGCGTCTTGAGGCCGGCGGCGACGTAGGTGTGGTCGCCGTACAGCTGCTTGGCCCGGCGCCGGCGCTCCACCTCGCGGACGATGGCTCCGTCCAGGCCGAGGCCGGCACCGAACGTGAAGCGGCGACCTCCCGCCATCCCGAGCGAGATGCGGCGCCTGGAACCCGCCGCGAGCAGCTCCAGGAACCTCGCCGTGGCCCGCACGGTGTCGCTGCCCGGCACCCCGAGCGCGCGGGCGAACACGTTGGTCTTCCCCCCGCCGACCAGCCCGAGCGGGACGGTCGTTCCCGCCAGGCCGTTGACCACCTCGTTGACCGTCCCGTCGCCGCCCATCGCCGCGACCACTTCGGCGCCGCCGGCCACCGCGGCGCGAGCCAGCTCGGTCGCCTGCCCGGCATGGCTGGTCTGGTAGACCTCCACCTTGTGCTCGGCGGCCAGGGCCCGGACCACGCGGTCGCGGAGGCGCCCGGTGAACCTGGTCGCGCCCGGGTTGACGACGAGCACCACCCGCATGCTCAGCCCGTCTCGTCTTCCTCGAGCAAGCCGGCCCGCAGCACGCCCAGGGTCCGGTTCAGCAGCCGGGAGACGTGCATCTGGGAGATGCCGAGCCGGCCCGCGATCTGCGACTGGGTCATGCCCCGGAAGAAGCGGAGATAGAGGATGCGCCGTTCCCGTTCGGGCAGCTCGGCGATGAGAGGCCCGAGCGCGGCGCGGTACTCGAGCGCCTCCAGGCTCTCGTCCTCGGAGCCGATGTGCTCGCTGACCGTTGGGGCGTCGTCGCCGCCGGCTGGCGCGTCGAGTGACACCACGGCGTAGGCGTTGGAGGTGTCCAGCCCCTCGAGCACCTCCTCCTCGGACAGGCGGACCTTGGCCGCGATCTCCGGGATGGTCGGCGACCGGCCGATCTCCTGGGAGAGCTCGGCCACCACCTTGTTGAGGGAGAGGTTGAGCTCCTGGAGCCGGCGGGGGACCCGGACGGCCCATCCCTTGTCGCGGAAGTGCCGCTTGAGCTCCCCCACGATGGTCGGGGTCGCGTAGGTCGAGAACTCCACCTCGCGCTCGAGATCGAAGCGATCGATCGCCTTCAGCAGCCCGATGGTGCCGACCTGAATGAGATCCTCGAGCGGCTCGCCGCGGTTGCGGAAGCGCCGGGCGAGGTACTCCACCAGCGGGAGGTGGAGGCCGACCAGTTCCTCGCGCAGCGCCGTGCTGTGGGTCTCCACGAACCGCCGGAACAGCTCCTTGGCATAGGTACGGTCCACCCCCCGCTCGCCGGAGAGCTGGACCGGGTCCTCGGTCACGGTGCCCTCGCCGGGGAGGGGGTCCAGCGCGGGGTCGGTGTCGTCGGTCCGCCGGGCGTCCCGCGGGCCTGCCACCGTGCTCGAGTCGGAGGGCACGTCGTTCACGCTCGGCCGCCACACTTGCGAAAGCTCAGGTGGAGGCCGTCCGCCTCGGCCCGCTCGGTCACCTCGTCGGTCAGCGCGGTCAGGATCTGCCAGGCGAAGGTGTCGCGTTCCAGCGGCTCGCCACGGTCGGGCGCCTCGACCGAGACCTCCACGAACAGCTCGGTCGGCTTCAGGTGGTAGTCGATGTGCAGGGTCTCCGCGCTGCCGCGGCGGGCCAGGAGCTGCGCGCATGCCTCGTCCACGGCGATGCGCAGGTCGTCGATCTCCTCGTAGGTGAACTGGAGCTGGGCCGCCAGGCCGGTCGCCGCCGCCCGCACCACCGAGAGGTACGCGCCGGAGGCGGGGATCTCGATGTGCATGGTCGACGTCGCCATGGCGCTCGCGGCTCCTTCGGCGCCCGGAGTGCCCGGCGCTCGCTTCTCGTTCGGCTCCGCCGGCGGCCCACCGGCGGAGCGGAAGTATCCAACCCTCACAGCGCGACCCATGCAACCAGCAGGCGGCCGATCGCGCCAGCGTCCGGCGAGGAGTGCGCCGTTCCCGCGGCCGCGGCTCCCGGGTCTGGCCGGGTTCCTGCCGGGCCGCCGCGCCCGCTGTCTCGTCGCCCGATCAGCGGGGGACCGCCACCCAGAGGGTGCGGCCGCGGGCGGGCTCCTCGGGTATGGATGGCCACATGGGGCGCCGCCTGGTGACCTCCAGGCCGGCGGCCGCGAACATCTGGTCGAGCCGGTCGTCGCCGTACCACCGCTGCCAGTAGGTCTCGACCACCTCCACGTCGTCGACCCTCCAGCGGACATGCTCGGCGAGCAGGTCGCCGTGGGTCTCGTAGCTGGCGTCGAGCGACAGGCCGCCCACCTCCACGTGCCGGTTCGGCTCGAATCCGTCGTACACGAACCGTTCTGAGAGCGGCTCGACCACGACGGTGCCGTCCGGGCCGGCGACGCGGCCCAGATGGGCCAGCGCGGTCACCACCTCGTCGGCCTCCAACAGGTAGTTGATGCCCGCGTTGAGCGCCACGACCAGGTCGGCGGCACCGTCGGCGAAGGGGGCTGCCCGCAGGTCGCCGCGGACCAGTCCCATCGGGGCGCCGGACCGCCGCTTGGCCGCCGCCTGCTCGAGCATCGTGGCCGACAGGTCGAAGCCGGCGACCCGGTACCCGCGGCAGGCGAGCTCGAGCACGGCGTTGCCGGTCCCGCAGGCGGCCACGACGACCCGGTCGACGGGGCCCCGCGCCTCCTCGAGGCAGAGGTCGACGAAGCGGTCGTAGGGGGCGCGGCGCCAGACTCGGTCGTACACCTCGGCGTACCGGGCATAGGCCCCGGCCTGGGTGTCGACACCCGGTCGCGGGGACGGTCCGCGAGGGGCGGCGCGGTCCGCTTCTCGCGGGTCGATCCGGTCCATGCAACGGCGCCCAATCTCGTTCACGCGGGTTCGTCCCTACAAGCGGGCTGCTCGGGTCGGCGCCGCGCGCAACCCCACGAGCCCGCAGCCGAGCAGCGGGCTCGTGGGGACGAGTCGAGGTCGTGCCGGTGGGCGCTGGCTCGAACGGTCAGGCCGACGCGGCCGGCTTGGCGTTGCCGTTGGCCGAGCGGGAGGCGCGCCTGCGCGTGCCGGTGGTGCCGGAAGCCACTTTGTTGGTCGAACTGCCCGGCTTGCGGCCACGCTTTTTCAGGGTCTTGCCGAGGCCCCCGAGCCCGAGGTCCCTATAGTTCTTCTCGGAGATATCGAGCTGCTGGGTCGAGCCGTCGGGGTGACGGACGGACAGCTGATAGGCGGACCCGGCAGGGATCTCATCACCGTCAAGGTCCGAAACGTACATGGTGATGGTCTTGGTGCCCATCGGACTCCTTTCACGGCGTGTCAGCGTGATCCCAAAGGAGCGCTGCCCAGATTTGGGCAAGACTAGCCACAGCCGGCGCTCTCTGCAACATCTACGCCCCCTTTTCATCCTGCGTATTTGGTGGGACGGTGCCGGCGAGGTGCCTGAGCCGCCGGCACCGGCGCCGGCGATCCGCCTGCGGACGCGGCCGATGGTGCGGTGCCGGAGGGCAAACCCGGCTCCTGGCGCTGCCCGGACGGGGACAGAAACCAGCCGCCCGTCGCACGGACCGCTGGCCGGCGCGGGCGCGTGAAAGCCATGCGGCGCAAGCGAATCACGAATTGGCATGCGGCGTGGCAACGGCCGGCCCACCGCCCCGGCCGCCTCCCGGGCACGCGGTTGCCCGGCCGCCTCCCGGGCACGCGGTTGCCCGGACGGCCGGGGCCGCCGGCCCTCGTGCACCGCGCCGGCCAGCGGTCCGTGCGACGGGCGGCTGGTTTCTGTCCCCGTCCGGGATGCCCCGTTCGAGCCGGCTGGCCGCTGGACCGGCGAGAAGGCGAGGTTCCAGGCGCCCACCCGGAACCTCACCACGACCGGCTGCAGACCCCGTCTGCAGAACCCATCCCTGGCAACGTCGGTCGCTTCCGTGCGTCACCCGCGCCGGCCCTGGACCACTCGACGGGAACGTGCCGCCCGGCAGGCTGGAGCGGTTCTGCGTTCTCCGCGTGATCGGCGGCGTGGAGGAGCCGGCGGCCAGCCCCGGGCTCGGCGCGACCCGGGCTTGGTGGGCGGGCTGGGGAATCGGGCGACCGGTCGATGCGCCGCGGGCGCGGGACCGCGCCGTGGGTGCGGGACCGCGCCGGCCGTGGGCGCGGCTTATTCCATCTTGGCCTGCCGCCTCCCGCGGCCGGGGCCGGCTCGAGGCGGGCGGGCTGCACAGCGATCCGTGGATTTCCCTTCCAGGAGCGGCCGGGCAGGGCCTCCCCCCGCCATCGGGGAGCGCCCATTGCCCGGGCCGGCTCAGGTCGGCGGTCCCCGGGCGACGGTGGGAAGGGCTGCCCCAGTCAAACCAAATGTGACGATCACTCCCCGCCAGCCGCCCGCAAGGACGCCATGCACCCGCCCCGGCCGACCCGCACCGGCCCGTGGACGGGCGGGTGCGCGGTCCCACGTTTTCCGCGTCCCCTGCCGCGGGTTTGGAGCGCTGGCATTGCCTGCAGGTACCGGCGGCGCCACGGCATGGCGAAATGAGGCCCGCCCCGCCAGGGCACGTGGCCGCCCGCGCCAGGAGCCGGAAAACCGGCGGTCCGGACCCACCTCGCCGGCCCGGTCTGCCCTACCGGCCAATTGCGAGGTGGCCGTCGCGGCTCACCAGGCGGATGCGGGTCAGGGCATGGAGGTCGCGGAGCGGGTCGCCGCGGACCGCGACCAGGTCGGCGCGGGCGCCCGGTACCAGCACGCCGGCGTCGGCCAGCCCCAGGTGGCCCGCGGCGCCCGCGGTGGCGGCCACCAGCGCCTGGCCGGGGCTCATGCCCGCCTCGACCATGAACCGCAGCTCGGCGACGTCGATCCCGGGCGGGGGTCCCTGGTTCCCCAGGTCGGTGCCGTAGACGACGCGGCCGCCGGCGGCTACGAACCCGGTCAGCCCCTGGCGCCTGGCCCGGGTGGGCTCGATGTGGAGGGTGGGCACCACGCTGACCGCCCTGGCGAGCCGTTCGACGAGCGAGCCCGGCAGCGGCGTGGCCGTGAACGGCCAGTGTGCGAGCTCGGTCACGCCGGCCGCGAGTGCCTTCTCCACCTCCCGCTCGCCGGCGACGTGCGCGGTCACCGCCAGCCCGCGCCCGCGGGCGGCCGCGACCACCGCGGCCAGCGTCGCCTCGGGCAGGGTGGGGCCGACCCGGTCGTCGAGCGCGACCTTGATGACGGTGGCGCCGGCGCCGGCGAGGCCCGCGACCGCCACGGTCGCCTCCTCCGGGCCGGCCACCGGCCGGGCCGTGCCCGGCGGAGCCCAGGCGGCACGGGTCGGATAGCCCCCAGGGACGGTCACGATCTGCCCGGCCTGGAGCAGCCTGGGCGACAGGGCTCCTGGCTCCGCCGCCGCACGCTGGAGCACCTGGAGCCGGGCGGCCGGCCATCCCAGGTCCCGCACCGTGGTGACGCCCCCGCGGAGCACCTGGGCGGGGGAGTGGAAGTCGAGATGGACGTGGGCGTCGACCACGCCCGGGAGGACGGTCAGGTCCTCGGCGCGGATCGCGCGGACCCCCTCGCCGGGCACGACCTCGTCCCGGGGGCCGACCGCGTGGACCCGCCCGTCCCGCACGACCACCGTGTGGCCGGGGAGCGGCGGCCCCCCCGACCCGTCGAGCACGGTCGCGCCCACGAGCGCAAAGGAGGTGGCGGGGGCGGGCATGACGGTGAGCCTAGCAACCGCCGGCCCCGGGTGGTGGCGGGGACGGGTAGAGCGGTGAGTCTGGCAACCGCCGGCCCAGGGCGTGGCGAGGGGCTGCGTGTGCGCCCAGCCGGTACCATCCGGGTCGGGCCGGCGCACGCCGGCCCGAGGCGCGAGGCCCGGCCGGCGTTGGAGGTGGGCGTGACAGGGGCAGACGGCGAGCTCGGGCTCGACCCGATCGTGCTGGAGGGCCTGCCCGACGGTTCCGCCCCGTTGCGGCTCGGTCCACGGGTCACGCTGTACGTCTGCGGCATCACGCCCTATGACAGCGCCCACCTCGGGCACGCCTTCACCTACGTGATGTTCGACACCCTGGTCCGCTTCCTGCGCTCGCGCGGGCACCAGGTCGACTACTGCCAGAACGTCACCGACGTCGACGACGACGTGCTGCGCCGGGCGGCCGGGGACGGCGAGGACTACCTCGCCCTCGGCCGCCGCGAGACCGCGGAGTACCTCGAGGTCATGGACGCGCTCAACGTGGCCCGGCCGACCTGGTTCCCCAGGGCGACCGAGGAGATCGGGTCGATGGTGGAGCTCGCGGCCCGGCTGGTGGACGGCGGCCACGCCTACGTGGTCGACGGGACCGTGTTCTTCGACGTCGCCTCCTACCCGCGCTTCGGGGACCTGTCCGGCCTGGACGCCGAGGAGCAGGAGCGCCTGCTGGCCGAGCGGGGCGGGGACCCGGGCGACCCGCGCAAGCGCCATCCGCTCGACTTCGTCGTCTGGCAGCGCAGCCTACCCTCCGAACCGTCGTGGCCGAGCCCGTGGGGAGCGGGCCGCCCGGGCTGGCACCTCGAGTGCTCGGCGATGAGCCGACGCTACCTCGGCACCACCATCGACCTCCACGGCGGCGGCGCCGACCTGCTCTACCCCCACCACGAGTCCGAGCGAGCCCAGTCGGAGTCGGCCTCCCAGGCGCCGCTCGCGCGCCGCTGGCTCTACACCGGCATGGTCAGGCACGAGGGCGAGAAGATGTCGAAGTCCCTCGGCAACCTCGTGTTCCCGCGCGAGCTGTTCCGCGAGCACGAGCCGGCTGCGGTCCGCCTCGTGCTGCTCGCCCACCACTGGCGCTCGGGCTGGGAGCTCGACCCGGACGAGCTGAAGGAGGCTGCCGAGCGGCTCGACGCCTGGCGCCGGGCGGCGGCTCCCAGGGGGGCTGCGGCCGGACGGACGAGGGCGCTGCCCGAGCCGGTGGAGGCGGCCCTCGCAAGCGACCTCGACACCCCGGCCGCGCTCCGGGCGGTCGACGAGCTCGCCCGGGAGGGCGACGGGCCCTCGGTGCTGGCCGCCGCCGAGGTGCTCGGGATCCGGCTGGCCCTGTCCGGCTGACCCGGAGGTCCCGGGGTATCCACGCAGACCTGGGGCGGGTACCCTTCGCGTATGCGCGGGGACTGGGTCGAGGTGCTGGTGGACACCGGCAACGGCGTGCGCTCGTTCGAGATCACCTCGACCCGCGACGGCCGCCGGGTCGAGGTGACCACCTCGCGCACCATGATCGAGGTGGCGGAGGTGACCCGGACCGGCCAGACCGTGCGCACGGCCCGGTTCCTCTCGGGCCGGGTGGTCGCGATCGTCGAGCACCCGGCCACCGACGGTCGGGCGCCGGCGCGCCCGCCCGCGGCCGACGGCTGAGCCGTCAGCCCGACGCCCGCACCCGCCCGCCGGCGGCCGACGGCTGAGCCGTCAGCCCGATGCCCGCACCCGCCCGCCGGCCAGCCGCCTGGCCAGCGCGTCGAGCACGTTGCGCTGCGCCTCCCGGGGCCAGGCGTAGCCCTCGCGGTCCTCGTAGGCCTGCTTGACCGTGCTGCTCCTGATCCGGGTCAGAGCGCCGACGATCTCCTCGTCGGTCAGGTCGAGGACCGCGGCCTCCAGGGCGGCCTTTGTCGGGTTGGTCGTGTCGCTGGCTGGCATCGGTCCTCCGCCTCGGGCGCATGGGCTCGGCCCGAGAAGGATATGGCCCCGGCCGGGGGCCGGCTACCCGCCCAGCCGGCCCCGGAGCAGCTCGATGTCGGCGCGGTGCTCGTCCGGGCCGCCCGGGGTCTCGCAGACGACCGGAGCGCCCGCGGCCTGGACCACCGCGACCAGGGTGTCGAGGTCGATCCGGCCGCGGCCGAGGTTCTCGTGCCGGTCGCGCCCGGACCCGGCGGGGTCCTTGGAGTCGTTGGCGTGGACGAGGTCGATCCGCCCGGTGATCGCCTTGACCCGGTCCACGATGCCGTGGAGCTCCTCGCCGCCGGCGTGGGCGTGGCAGGTGTCCAGGCAGAACCCGAGGCAGGTGTCCAGGCAGAACCCGAGGTCGAGGTCGCCCACCCGTTCCCAGAGCCGGGCCAGCGTGTCGAGCCGGCGCGCCATCGCGTGGTCGCCCGGTGGCGGCACCTTCCACCCCTGGGGGTCGCCGAGGAAGAACTGCACGCAGTCGGCTCCCCGCGCGGTCGCGGCGGCCAGGGAAGCGTCCCGCCCCAGGTGGATTCCGATCGTCGGCATGCCGAGAACACTAGCAGCCTCGCGCGACAAGCCGCCGACGAGAAGGGGACGGTCACCGAATTTGCACCGCCCCGCCGCCGGCAGCACGCCGGTGCTGGTGTGGCCGGCGTTCGAACAGGCCGTCAACGGTGCTTCCGGCGGGACCGGCGGAACCACTGTCGACCAGCCACAGCAGATGCCAGCACGAACCCGAGCAGGCCAAGGATGACCGACCTGCCGCCTACTTCGCTGGTAGCAGCCACCGCCGCCGGCGTACGACCACCGGCGTAGGCCACAAGCAGCCCGCCGGCCGACGCCCCGAGCACGCGCTGGCGGCACCATCTCCCTGTCAGGCCAACTCCGACGACACGGAGGAACCAACCATGTCCCAGGCACAGGCACCGGTCCTCGACCGGGAGTGGCATGTGAGCGACTTCGTGCTGGAAACCCACGGTCTCACCAAGCGCTACGGCGAGCTCGTTGCGGTGGACAATTTGACCATGCGGGTGCGCCGCGGTGAGGTCTACGGCTTCCTGGGACCCAACGGCGCCGGCAAGACGACCACCCTGCGGATGCTGCTTGGGCTGGTGCGACCCACCTCCGGGCGGGCCACGGTGCTGGACGCCCGGCCCGGCTCGTCATCGGCGCTGCGCCGGACCGTGCTGCTCTCCAGCCATCTCATGGCCGAGGTCGAGCAGATCTGCGACCGCGTCGGCGTCCTCAGCAGGGGCACGCTCGTCCGGGAGGGCACGGTGGAGGAGCTACGCGGACGCGACCACGGCCTGTGGGTGCGCGCCGAGCCGCTGCAGCAGGCCGCCGAGCTGCTCGAGGCGCTCCCCGAGGTCCAGGGGGTGGTGGCCGTTGACGGCGCCCTGCGGATCACCGCCGCCCCCCACGCCGCGCCCGCGATCGACCGCGCCCTGGTGGCTGCGGGGCTCGCGGTCTGGGAGCTGCGCCCGCAGCGGGCGTCGCTGGAGGAGGTCTTCCTGCAACTGACCCGGCAACCCAAGGAGCAACCATGATCGCAAGCGTCGCCGCCGAGCTGCTGGTCACCCGCAAGCGGGTCAGCACCTGGGTCCTGCTGGGGACCTGGGTCATGCTCGGGATGCTGTTCGCCTACCTGTCGCCCTACCTCACCTATCGCAACGGCGCCGAGGGGCAGGCACCGACGCCCCTGGCGCCGCTGCTGCCCGAACGCCTGACGGAGAGCCTGCTGGGTGGCTTCCCGTTCTTCGGCGGGGTCATCGCGCTGATGCTCGGCGTGCTGGCCGTCGGCAGCGAGTACGGGTGGGACACCCTCAAGACGCTGCTGACCCAGCGTGCGGGCCGGCTGTGGATGTTCGCGGCCAAGCTGGTGGCCCTGGCGGTGGCGCTGCTTCCCTTCGTGGTGGTCATGTTCGCCGCCGGCGCGGTGGCCAGCTACGCCATCGCCCAAGCCGAGGGCGCGACCGTGGTCTGGCCGTCGGTCTGGGACCTGGTGCGCGCGGTCGCCGCCGGCTGGCTCATCCTGGCCGCGTGGGCGGCGTTGGGCGTGCTGCTGGCGGTGCTGTCGCGTGGGACCGCGCTGGCCGTCGGGGTCGGCATCCTCTACACGCTGGTGGTCGAGGGCCTGCTCGGCGCGCTCGCCAGCCAGGTGAGCCGGCTGGAGGGGCTGGTGGAGTACTTCATTCGCGCCAACGCCTACTCGCTGGTCATCTCGCTCGGCGTCCCCACCGGGCAGCTCACCGACAACGGCCCGGGCTCGTTCTTCGGGCCGGCCGTGAGCGCCGGCCAGGCCGTCACCGTCCTGACCGCCTACACTGTGGGATTCCTGCTGCTGGCGGGGTTCCTCCTCCGCCGCCGAGACGTGACGTGAGCCGCCATGCTGCGCCGCCGCGAATGACCACCTCGCCGACCTCCTCCCCACCGCGCAGCACCGCACCCTCGAGGGTCAGATGCACATCGTCAGGCGGCGGCGCTGGCGCCGCTGCTGGACGAGTTCTTCGCCGCCGGACACGCGACCTCGCGATGAGCTCGCGACCTCGCGATGAGCTCGCGACATCGCAGCGGTCCTGACCGGAAAATGGCTATGGATTGGGAAGGTTGGCCGTTTTCACGCCTGCACGGCGTCCCCGCAGGGACATCAGGACTAATCTGCGCTGGCTCTCCGGAGATCATCTGACGGAGATCATCTGACAAGGAGCTATCGATGGACGACGTGACTTCCCGCGACGGCACCACCATCGCCTTCGACCGGCTGGGCGATGGACCGAGAACCAGAAGGAGACCTTCTGCGCTCGGACCCGCTCCGGGCGCACCCGCTGACCGATCATCAAGGCCCTCACGGCCACCACCTCAAGGAGGATCGACATGCGATTCCGCACCACCATCCAGCAGAGCGGCAAGACCGCGACCGGCATCCAGGTTCCCGACGAGGTCGTCGAGGCCCTCGGGTCGGGCAAGCGGCCCGCGGTCAAGGTCACGATCAACGGCTACACCTACCGCAGCACCGTGGCGGTGATGGGCGGGGTGTACATGGTCGGCGTCAACGCGGACAACCGCGCCGGTGCCCGGGTCGCCGGGGGCGACGAGGTGGACGTCGACATCGAGCTCGACACCGCCCCGCGCGAGGTGACCGTCCCGGCCGACTTCGCCGCCGCCCTGGATGCCGAGCCTGCTGCCCGGCGCACCTTCGACGGCCTGTCCTACAGCAACAAGTCGTGGCACGTGCTCCAGGTCGCCGGAGCCAAGACCGACCAGACGCGGCAGCGCCGCATCGCCAAGTCGGTCGACATCCTGAAGGAGGGCCGCGTCCGCTGAGCGGCGGCGCCATCACCCCATTGACTCGGTCTGTGCGGGTTGAATCCTCATCCTATGGCCGGTGGGGAGGCGGTCGAACGCCGCAGCGACCATGGCCGCCGTTCCCGCCCCGACGATGGACCCCACGGCCACGTCGGCCGGGTAGTGCACGCCGGTGTGGACCCGCGAGTAGGCGACCCCGCCCGCCAGCAGTCGGATCGGCACGGCCAGTCCCGGCAGGTGGCGGCCGACGGCGTAGGCGAACGCGAATGCAGACGCGGCGTGGCCGGAGGGGAACGAGGTGGATTGTGGCATCGGCACGTGGCGGGCCTCGAACAGGCCGGGTTCGAGGCGATCCGGGCGCCGGCGTTGGTGGAGGGACTTCATGCCCAGGTTGACCGTCGCGGAGGCGACGCCGATCGAGACGACGCCTTCCAGCGCCGCCCGGCGTCCGCGCCCGCCGCCCAGCAGGGCGATCGCGGCGGCGATGCCCAGCCACAGGCGCGAGTGGTTCGCCGCATCAGAGAGCCGGCGCACGGGGCCGTCCAGGGCGGCGGTGGGCGTGCGAGCCACGGCCTGGTAGACGGCCCGATCCACCGCTCCCAGCTCCCGCAAGACCTCGGCCCAAGGGGACGCTGGACCCCGGCGGGCTTCGACGCGTCGGGCGAGCGCGTCCCCGACGGTGTCCGGCGGCTTGTCTGTCCCCGGTGACATGGCGAGGATTCTACGATCGGCTTGGAGGTCAGAACATGAAGTCGGTACCGGCGGCACGGAGAGTGAGCGCGATCGTGGCGTTGGCCGCGCTCGTTGCCGTGATCGCGATCCTGGTGTTGGTCCTCGCCCGGCACCTGCTCTGGCTGTTGGCGGCGATCGTGTGCCTGGGGGCGGCGATCGCCGCGGCCGCCAGCACGGCGCCGCCCAGGAACGGCCCGCGGAAGCCACCGCTCGCCGCGAACGCCAGGGGACCCAGGATCGCGCCGGCGCCAAAGCAGGCGCCAAGCAGGTTCAGCATGGCCGCGCCGCGGTCCCCGAACCCGGCGGCGAACAGCGTGTTGAGCGCGACCACCAGCACCCCGAAGCCGACGCCGACCACCGCCGCCGCGGCCAGCAACGATGCCGGCGGCGGCGCCGTGCGCGGCCGGCCGGGGCCGGCCGACCGGGCTAGGCCGTGGGAGCCCTGGCCGCGTCCTCCAAGCCGAGATCCGCGATGGAGACCTCGCGCATCTTGAACTTCTGGACCTTGCCGGTGACGGTCATCGGGAACTCGTCCACGAACTTCCAGTAGCGCGGGATCTTGAAGGTCGCGATCCTGCCCTTGCACCAGCCGCGCAGCTCGTCGCCGTCGAGGCCTTGGCCCTCCTTGAGGCGGACCCAGGCGCACAGCTCCTCGCCGTACCGCTCGTCCGGGACGCCGATGACCTGGACGTCGCTCACGGCCGGGTGCTGGTAGAGGAACTCCTCGACCTCGCGCGGGTAGATGTTCTCGCCGCCGCGGATGACCATGTCCTTGATCCGGCCCACGATGTTGGCGTAGCCCTCGTCGTCGAGGGTGGCGAGGTCGCCGGTGTGCATCCAGCCGGCCTGGTCGATGGCGGCCTCCGTCGCCTCCTCGTTCTCCCAGTAGCCGAGCATCACCACGTAGCCACGGGTGCACAGCTCGCCCGGCTCGCCGCGGGGCACGATGCGGCCGTTCTCGGGGTCCACGACCTTGACCTCGACGTGGGGGTGGACCCGGCCCACGGTCGACACCCGCTTGTCGACCGGGTCGTCGGTCTCGCTCTGGAACGACACCGGGCTCGTCTCGGTCATGCCGTAGCAGATGGTCACCTCGGCCATGTGCATGTCGGCCTGGACCTTCTTCATGACCTCGACCGGGCAGGGTGACCCGGCCATGATCCCGGTGCGCAGCGTGTCGAGCTGGAACTCGCCGAAGCGGGGGTGCTCCAGCTCGGCGATGAACATCGTCGGGACGCCGTAGAGGCTGGTGCAGCGCTCGGCCTCGACGGCGGCCAGGGTCGCCGCGGGGTCGAACGCCTCGGCCGGGTAGACCATGGCCGCCCCGTGGGTCGTGCAGGCGAGGTTGCCGAGCACCATGCCGAAGCAGTGGTACAGCGGCACCGGGATGCACACCCGGTCGGCCTCGGTGTAGCCGCAGCCCTCGCCGATGAAGAAGCCGTTGTTCAAGATGTTGTGGTGCGACAGGGTCGCGCCCTTTGGGAAGCCGGTCGTGCCCGAGGTGTACTGGATGTTGATGGGGTCGTCGAACTGCAGCTCCGCCTCACGGGCGCGCAGGGCGTCCACGGTCGTCCGGGAGGCCAGCTCCCGCAGGTCGTCCCAGGCCGTCGCGCCGGCCGGCGTCTCGTCGCCGAGCACGATGCGCCGCCCGAGCGCCGGGGCCTGGGACGCCACCTCGTCGAGCATGGCGACGTAGTCGGCCTGCCGGAACCGGGGCGCGAGCACGAGCGTGGACACGCCCGACTGGGCCAGGGCGTAGGCCAGCTCCGACGTCCGGTAGGCCGGGTTGATGTTGACGAGGATCGCGCCGGTCTTCGCGGTGGCGTACTGGAGGGTGACCCACTCGGCGTTGTTGGGCGACCAGATGCCGACCCGGTCGCCGGGCTGGATGCCGAGGGCCATGAGGCCCCTGGCGATCTCCTCGACGGCCTCGTGGAACTGGCCGTAGGTGAGGCGGACGCCCTGGTGGACGCTGACGAGCGCGTCCCGGTCTGGGACGCGCGCCGCCGTCCGGTCGAGGTTCTGCCCGATGGTCTCGCCGAGCAGGGGAACGGCGCTCGCGCCGTGGACGTACGAGGGCACGCGCCCGCGCCGGGCCGACGCGTCTCCGCCCTGGGCCGAGCCTGCCTGTGCCATGGCCGCCTCCTGATCGTCCGACCGGCCCCCTGATGCTCGCGCCCGGAGGCCCCACGCGCAAGCGTGCAAGCGGCAAGCCGAGCCGCCGATCCGGGATTCCGGGTTGCCGGAACGGCGGGGAACCGGCGACCATGTGCGGCATGACCTCACCGCTTCGCGTCGAGCCCGAGGCATGGACGCCGGGCTCCTGGCGCCCCCTCGATGCTGCCCAGCAACCCGATTGGCCCGACCCGGCCGCCCTCGAGGGCGTGCTCGGCCAGGTCGCGAAGCTGCCGCCGCTGGTCTTCGCCGGCGAGGTGCGCAGCCTGCAGGGCCACCTCGCCCGCGTCGCCGCCGGCCATGGCTTCCTGCTCCAGGCCGGAGACTGCGCGGAGTCGTTCGACGCCTTCTCGGCCGACTCGATCCGCGACAAGCTCAAGGTCATCCTGCAGATGGCGGTCGTGCTCACCTACGGCGCCGGCCTGCCCGTGGTCAAGCTGGGCCGCATCGCGGGGCAGTTCGCCAAGCCCCGTAGCGTGCCCACCGAGCTGGTCGACGGGGTGGAGCTGGCGAGCTACCGGGGCGACATGGTGAACGGGCCGGCGCCCACGCCCGAGGCGCGCCGCCCCGACCCGGCCCGGCTCCTGCGTGCCTACCACCAGTCGTCGGCCACCCTGAACCTGCTGCGCGCGTTCACCAAGGGCGGCTTCGCCGACCTCAACCAGGTCCACGTCTGGAACCAGGAGTTCGTCGCCCGCAGCTCGGCCGGCCGCCGCTACGAGGCGACCGCCGCAGGCATCGACCGCGCGCTGCGGTTCATGGCCGCCTGCGGCGTCGACCTCTCGGAGGCCTCCATCATCCACCAGGTCGACTTCTACACCTCCCACGAGGCCCTCCTGCTCGGCTTCGAGCAGGCCATGACCAGGCAGGACAGCCTCACCGGGGGCTGGTACGACACCTCGGCGCACCTGCTGTGGGTCGGCGACCGCACGCGCCAGCTCGACGGCGCCCACGTCGAGTTCCTCTCCGGGGTCGGCAACCCGGTCGCGGTCAAGCTGGGCCCCACCGCGACCCCCGACTGGACCGTCGCCCTCTGCGACCGGCTCGACCCGCACCGGGTCCCCGGCCGGCTCACCCTGGTCAGCCGGCTCGGGGCGGGCCGGGTGGCCGAGCTGCTGCCCTGCCTGGTGCGCGCGGTCGGGGACGCCGGCCACCCGGTCGTCTGGGCCTGCGACCCGATGCACGGCAACACCTTCACCGGGTCGTCCGGGCACAAGACGCGCCGATTCGACGACGTCATGGCCGAGCTCCGAGGCTTCTTCGCGGTCCACCGGGCCGAGGGCACCCACCCCGGCGGCATCCACGTCGAGCTGACCGGCGAGGACGTCACCGAGTGCCTGGGCGGCGCCGAGGAGATCCTCGACGGCCACCTCGGCCAGCGCTACGAGACCGCCTGCGACCCACGCCTGAACGCCAGCCAGTCGCTCGAGTGCGCCTTCCAGGTCGCCGAACTGCTCCGCAACGCCTGACGGCGCCGAACTGCCCGGAGCGGCCGCGCCGCCGGCATCTCGTCCTGACGGCCAGGTTCGGCCGTCAGCCGACCGGGACGGTCTCTGGGACGCCGAACCTGCGCCAGTGGTCCTTGCCGCTCTCGGGCAGGTCGCGGATCGGGTCGTAGTACTCGTAGCGGCGCACGAGCGCGTCGGGGACGTCGAACTCGATCCCGGTGCGGTAGTTCTTCGTCCAGTACGAGATGCCCTTCTCGCGGTCGTAGGACTCGACCTGGTGGACCCAGCGCTTGCCCACGAACGGCACGTCGCACACCACCCTCGGGGTGGCGAAGCCGGGCAGGTAGCCCATGATCGCGTGCTGCAGCTCCTGAGCCTCGGCGACCGAGATGCGCCAGTGCTCGGAGTTGGGGATCATGTCGCACATGTAGAAGTAGTACGGCATGACCCTGGTGTGGTCGAGCAGGGTGAAGCAGAGGTCGAGCAGGTCCTTGGGCGTGGCGTTGACCCCGCGGAGCAGCACGCCCTGGTTGCGGACGTCCCGGAACCCCATGTCGAGCAGCTTGCGGACCGCCCTGGCCACCAGCGGGGTGAGCTGGTTGGCGTGGTTGACGTGGACGTGCACGGCCAGGTCGACGTCCTGGTCGTTGGCCTTGGTGGCCAGCCGCTCGAGCCCCGCGAGCACGTCGTCCTGGAGGAAGTGCTGGGGCAGGCCCATGAGCCCCTTGGTGGCCAGGCGCAGGTCGCGGACGTGCTCGATGTCGAGTACGTCCGCGACGAACTGTTCGAGCACCCGGATCGGCAGGTTGGCGACGTCGCCGCCGGACACGACCACGTCGCGGACGGACGGGGTGCGGCGCAGGTAGTCGAGGATCTGCTCGTGCCGGCTGGGCTGCTTGATCTGGAACTTGTACTTGGCCACCTGCGGGGTGGAGTTGCCCACCAGGTCCATGCGGGTGCAGTGGCCGCAGTACTGCGGGCAGGTGGAGAGCAGCTCGGCCAGGACCTTGGTCGGGTAGCGGTGGGTGAGCCCCTCGACCGCCCACATGTCGGCCTCGTGCAGGCTGTCGCGGGTGGCCAGCGGGTGGCTCGGCCACTCCGGGTCGCGGTCGTCGAGCGCCGGCAGCATGTAGCGGCGGACCGGGTCGGTCCACAGGTGGCGCTCGTCCATGGTGTTGAGCATCTGGGGCGGGACGAGCATCGACATGGTGGCCCGCTCGGCCTGGTCGCGCTCGATCGAGGCGAGCAGGTCGGCGGGGAGCAGCTCGCCGAAGACGGCCACGAGCTGGCGCAGGTTCTTGACCGTATGGGCGCGCTGCCACTGGGCCGACTCCCACTCCTCGCGGGTGACGGCGGCGTAGCCGGGGAGCCGGGTCCAGTCCGGCTCGGCCCACTCGCGCGCGAGCGGGTAGGTGAACGGCTGCTCGGCCGGGTGGGCTCTGGGCACCCGATGGAAGAAGGGGCCCGGGTTGGTCTTCGACATGGCGTCCCTCGATGTGCGCAGGGGCCTGCTCGGAGATGCCGGCAGGGTCCTTCTCGCTCGCAGGGGCCTGCTCGGCCTGCCGGCAGGGTCCTTCTCGATCCGGCCGCAAGGGCTGGGCGACCGTGGCCGGCGCCCCGGGGCGTGGGGGCGCTCCGAGACCTCGGCCCGGCCTCACGCGACTTCCGGCGAGCGTGGCGACGGCGCAGTCCCCCAGACGATAGCAAACCGGCGTGCCGCCGAGGAGCGGTGCGGTCGCAGCCGGGCTGCCAGGCCCGGCCGCGGTTGCCGGGCCCGGCGTGGCTGCCGGGCCCGGCGTGGCTGCCGGGCCCAGCCGCGGTTGCCGGGCCCGGCAGCGGCTGCCGGGCTGCCGGCGTCGGCGCGTCGCTGAGGGCTCGGTCAGAGAGCCTTGTTGCCGGTGACCGCGTAGTAGACGGCGGCCATGTCGTCGTCGGCGTGGCCGAGCTGGGTGGCCCGGCCGAACTGCTGGGCCATCGTGCCGGCCAGCGGGAGGGGCATGTCGCAGTCCGCGGCCGCCTCCAGGACCAGGCGGACGTCCTTGTGCGCAAGATGGAGCGGGAAGCTCGGCGGGAAGTCGGCTTCCATCATCATCCTGCCCTTGAGGTCGGCGTAGGGCGCGCCCAGGGGACCGCCCCGGATGGCGTCGAGGAACTGGGCCGGGTCGGCCCCGATGCACTGGGCGAGCGCGATCGACTCTGCCAGCGCGCCCAGGAGCCCGAGCAGCCAGGCGTTGACCACCAGCTTGAGCCGCGACCCTGCTCCCGCCGGCCCGAGCCAGAGCACGCGCCCGGCCACCGCCTCGAACACCGGGGCGCAGCGGTCGCGCGCGTCGTCCGGCCCGGATGCCAGCACCAGCAGCTGGCCCCGCTCGGCCGGCTCCTTGGTGCCGAGCACGGGCGCGTCGACGTAGACGAGGTCCCGGAGGGCGGCGGCGCGGCCGAGCACCTCGGCCGACCGCACGCCCACGGTGCTCGTCTGCAGCCATACGGCGTTGTCGGCGACGGTGCCCGCGGCGCCGTCGGGGCCGAACATGACGGCCTCGACGGCGCCCCCGTCGGCCAGCATGGTGAGGACGTAGTCGGCCTGGTCGGCCGCTTCCGCAGGCGACGCGGCCACCGAGGCGCCCGCCTCGGCCAGCGGCTCGGCCCGCTCCCTGGTGCGGTTCCAGACCCGCACGGCGAAGCCTGCCCCGCAGAGCCGGCGAGCCATCGCACCGCCCATGATCCCAGTTCCCAGCACCGCGACGGAGCCCTTGTCGCCCATGGTCGATCCTTCCTAGGCGCCCTGAGCGCGGTCGAGCACCTTCAGCGCGGCCTCCACCGGCGCGGCGGTCTCCACCACCTGGGTGGCGAGCTGCTGGGCCGGCTGGGGTGGCGGGCTGACGGGCGCGGGCTGCAGGATCGCGTTGGGCAGCAGCACGTGGAACGCGGCGCCGCCGCCGTACCGCTCGCCGACCCAGGCCCGGCCGCCGTGGAGCTGGGCGAAGCGGGCGACGAGCGACAGCCCGATGCCGACCCCGGGGGAGTGGTCGCCGCTCGCGCTCGGACCCTGGCGGAAGGGCTCGAAGATGGTGCCGGCCAGCTCGGGCGGCACGCCCGGGCCGGAGTCCTCGACGACCAGCTCGAGGTCGGGACCGACGGCGGCGGCCCGGATCCACACCGGCGTCCCCGCCGGCGTGTGCCGCGTGGTGTTGATGAGAAGGTTCTCGATGATGCGCTCGACCTTGGGCCCGTCGATGTCGACGAGCAGCGGCCCGACCTGGACGTGGACGGGGCGCCCCTCGAGATGGTCGATCTCCTCGACCAGGTGGCGGACCAGCGCGCCCAGGTCGGTGGGCGAGCGGTTGGGCTCGAGCACGCCCTGCTCGAGCCGGTTCAGGTCGAGCAGGTCGGTCAGGAGCCGGTCGAGCTTGTGGGCCTTGTCCACCAGCATCCCGAGCAGCTCCATGCTCTTGTCGCGGGGCAGCTCCATCCTGGTCCGCTCGAGGGTGAGGGCCACCCCGAGGATCGCGGTCAGCGGGGTGCGCAGGTCGTGGGAGACCGCCCGCAGGAACGTGTCCTTCATCGCGTCGACCGCGCGCAGGCGCTCGGCCGCGGTCTGCTCGCGGTTGAGCGCCTTCTCGAGCTGCGACTCCCGTTCCGACAGCTCCTGGACCATCCGCTCGAGGCGCCGGTTCAGCCCCCGGTTCTCGACCAGGGTGACGAGCTGCCTGACGATCACCAGGACCACCAGGATGATCCCGTTGACGAACAGGAAGGCCCCGAGCTGGTGCGCGGTGAGCTGGACGGTGACGCAGGTGAGGAAGGCGAGGGTGAGCAGCGCGTAGGGCAGGACCAGGCGGGCCAGCGAGACCCGTTCCTCTCGGCCCTCGTCGGCCTGGGACTCCATCGGCCGGGTGGCCATCACCAGGACGAGGAGCCAGCCGAGCAGCCAGCCCAGGTCGACGAGGTTGCCCGGCTGGTAGGTGTCGGTGCTGGTCAGGTACAGGAAGCTGGAGTCGGCCACGGCCAGGCAGAGCAGCGCGATGGCGAGCAGCGTCGTCGACACCGGGTCCCGCCCCCGGGTACGGGTCAGCAGCGAGAAGGCGATGGTGGCGACGACGATGTCGCTCACCGGGTAGGCGAGCGCCACGGCGCGGGCGAGCGGCGACGGGGCCTCGGCGTCCCACATCGGGCCGAGGACGGTCACCCAGCTCACCGCGAGCAGGGAGGCGGCGACGATGAGCGCGTCGAGCAGGGTGCGCAGCCGGGCCGTCATGCGCACCGGCGCGGACGGGAACGCGAGCACGGCCGCGACCAGCAGGGGCACCGCCGCCAGGTAGCCGACGTCGGCGGTCGAGGGGAACGGCACCGACCGGTGCTGGACGAGCTCCATGTAGGTCCAGATGGCTTCGCCGGCGCCCCAGAAGATCGCGGCCGCCGCGAGCAGGTGCCAGGCCCGCCGCAGCTTCTTGTTCCAGGCCCGGCCGTAGCCGGGCGCCTCGCGGCGGGCGGCGACCAGGCAGGCCACCCCGGCCGTGAACGCGGCTGCGCACTGGGCGACGTCGTCGATCGCGATGGTGGTCTCGGGCCCGCCGATCTCCAGGACCATCCATGCCACGAAGACGATGGTGACCAGGGCCGCGAAGATCGCGGCGGCTCGGAAGGGCAGGTGTCCGGTCACGGCTTCCGGGTCGCTCCACGGGATCGGTCGGGGTCCATCCGCTCATCTTGCGCGCAATGCAGCCGCCGGACCAGGGCATCAGGCGCAAAAAAACCAAAACAGCAGCGGCGTGCCGCCGAAGAGATGACCGGGTGCGGGCCGGAGGCATGGCTCATGTCGGCCTCGACGAGGAAGCGCCCGACGGAGCGCGCCTCGAACATGGCAAAGCAGTGCAACAGGACACCTTACGATACACCAGCAAAGAATGACGCTCTTGCCGATCGGGCGTTCATGCGTTCAGTCTACGACCTTTCATCGGTTCGTGGTGATCGCGGCAATCCTCCGCCTCGGGCGTTCCTCCCGCGCGCCGAGGGTGCAGTTGCTTCTCCTGCTTCTCCGGTGTGGCGGCTTCGAAACCGGGTGTAAAGGTCGGGCTCTCGCGGTTCGACATGTTGGACACCAGCGGTACCGCCGAGTAGATTGCCGATCCTGTCATATATCTCGAACCTGACAAGCAGGGGGGCTATGCGCCTGCGCGCGAACGCAACCGGCAGCAGGCAGCGAGCACAGCGGGTCGGGTCGCCCATCACGTCACGCTCGGGCGTGCAGGCCGCGCTCGACATCCTCGCCTGGGCGATCGCGCTGGCCGCGGCCTGCCTGGCCCGCTACGACTTCGTGGTCGCGTCCGTCGTCCCGGCCGGGCTGGCGGTCATGACCGCGCTCGCCGCGGTCGGGCAGGCGGGCGCCGGCTGGCTCAGCGGCCTCTACCGGGGCCGGCGCCGCTTCGGCAGCTTCGACGAGGTCGCCGTGCTCGCGCCGGCCACCGCCTTCGTCACCGTCCTGCTGTTCATCGCCGACCTCGCCCCGGGGCGGGCGCGGCTGGTGCCCCTCGGGGCCACGCTCGGTGGCGGCATCGGCGCGTTCGTGCTCATGGGCGGCGTCCGCTACGCCTGGCGGCTGCGCCTGGACCGGCTGCTGCGGCCCAGCGGCGACGGTGCCGCCCGGCTGCTGGTCTTCGGCGCCGGCGAGGGCGGCGCCCAGGTGGTCACCTCGATGCTGCGCAACCCGGCCGCGCCCTACCTGCCGGTGGCCCTGCTCGACGACCACCCGGCAAAGCGCCACCTGCGCATCAGCGGCATCCCGGTGGTCGGCACCCGGCACTCGATGGCCCAGGCGGCCCGCGAACACCAGGCCACCGCGCTGCTCATCGCCGTGCCGAGCGCCGGGGCCGACCTCGTCGGCGAGCTGACCGACCTGGCCAACCAGGCCGGGCTGGCCGTCAAGGTGCTCCCGCCCGTGAGCGAGCTGCTGGACGCCCGCGTCGGCGTCGGCGACATCCGCAACCTTACCGAGGCCGACCTGCTCGGCCGGCACGAGGTCGACACCGACGTGGAGGCCATCGCCGGCTACCTCACCGGCCGGCGGGTGCTGGTGACCGGGGCCGGCGGGTCGATCGGCTCCGAGCTGTGCCGCCAGATCTACCGTTTCGCCCCCGCCGAGCTGATCAAGGTCGACCGGGACGAGACCGCCCTGCACGGCGTGCAGCTGTCGATCGAGGGCCGGGCGCTGCTCGACTCCCCGGACATGGTGCTGCTCGACATCCGCGACCACCGCCGCCTCGAGCAGGTGTTCGCCGAGCGCCGGCCCGAGGTGGTGTTCCACGCCGCCGCCCTGAAGCACCTGCCCCTGCTCGAGCAGCACCCCGCCGAGGCGGTCAAGACCAACGTCCTCGCCACCCTCGACCTGCTCGAGATCGCGGCCCGCTGGGGTGTGGACCGCTTCGTCAACGTCTCCACCGACAAGGCCGCCGACCCGGTCAGCGTGCTCGGCTGGTCCAAGCGCATCGCCGAGCGCCTGACCACCCATGTCGCCGGCCGGGCGTCCGGGACCTTCCTGAGCGTCCGCTTCGGCAACGTGCTCGGCAGCCGGGGGTCGGTGCTCACCACCTTCCGGGCCCAGTTCGCCGCGGGCGGGCCGATCACGGTGACCGACCCCGAGGTGACCCGCTACTTCATGACCGTGGAGGAGGCGGTCCAGCTGGTCATCCAGGCCGGAGCCATCGGCCGGGACGGCGAGGCGCTCGTGCTCGACATGGGGTCGCCGGTCCGGATCGCGGCGGTCGCCGAGCGGCTGGCCGCCCAGGCCGACCGCCCGGTCGAGGTCGTCTACACGGGCCTGCGGCCGGGCGAGAAGCTGCACGAGATCCTGCTCGGCCCCGGCGAGCTGGACGTCCGTCCCGTCCATCCGCTCATCTCCCACGTCGAGGTCCCGCCCTGCGACCCCGAGCTGGCCCGCCGGCTCGACCCGACCGCCCCAGCCGACGCCGTCGTCTCCGAGCTGCGCCGGCTGGCCGCGGTCCTGCCCGGCCAGATCGCCGCCGCCCCCGAGGGAGGCCGCTGAGGTGCTGTCCGGGGCCTTGCTCACCCTCGCGCTCACCCTGGGGCTCTCCCCGGTCCTGCTCCGGGCGCTGCGCCGGCTCCAGGTCCTCGACCAGCCCACCCACCGCTCCTCCCACACGGTGGCCACCCTGCGCGGCGGCGGGCTCGCCCCCGCCTGCGCGGCCACCGCGATGCTGTCCGGGGTGCCCGTGCTCGACCCGCACCAGCGGGCCGGGCTCGCGGTCGTGGTCATCGGCTTCGGCGCGGTCGGGCTGCTGGAGGACCTCCGCGGCGTGCCGCCCCTGCCCCGCTTCGCGCTGCAGCTGCTGGCCGCGGCGCTCGCCCTGCCGTTCCTGCTCACCGGCCTCACCGGCCCGCCGGGCTGGCAGGTCGTGTCCGCCCTCGCGGTGGCCGTGTGGCTGGTCGCCTACGCCAACGCCTTCAACTTCATGGACGGCATCAACGGCATCTCCGGGGTCCAGGCCGTCGTCGCGGGACTCGCCTGGTTCGCCGTCGGCCACGTCCAGGGCGCCCACGCGCTCGGCGCCGGCGGGCTGCTGATCGCCGCTGCCGCAGCCGGCTTCCTGCCCTTCAACTTCCCGCGCCCCCGCTGCTTCCTCGGCGACGTCGGCAGCTACTTCTTCGGGTCGTGGATCGCCGCGCTCGTGGTCGTCGCGCTGCGCTCGGGCGTGCCGCCCGAGGCGGCCGTCGCGCCGGTGCTGCTCTACCTGGCCGACACCGGCACCACCCTGCTGCGGCGGGTCAGCCACGGCGAGGCCTGGTACCGGCCCCACCGCGACCACGTCTACCAGCGGCTCGTCCGGCTCGGCTGGTCGCATGCGCGCACCACCGCGACGGTCGGCGGCCTCACCGCGGGGTGCGCCCTGCTCGGCGGCCTGGGCGCGGTCGCCCCCGCCGGCGGCCGGGCCGTGGCAGCGCTCGGCCTCGCCTGCGCCACCGCCGCCTACCTCGCCCTGCCGCGGCTGCTGAGCGCCTCCGCCGGCGAGGCGGTCCCGGTGACCGATGGCTGAGCCCCGCGCCGGCCGGCCGGCGGAGCCCCGCACCGGCCGGCCGCTGCCGACGGCGGAGCCCCGCACCGGCCGGCCGCTCCGGATCCTGGTCGTCAGCCAGTACTTCTGGCCGGAGGAGTTCCGCGTCAACGACCTGGCCCTGGAGCTGGCCGACCGCGGCCATGAGGTGACGGTCCTGACCGGCCAGCCCAGCTTCCCGAGCCGGGCCCTGTTCGGCGGCCGCGGCCCCCTCCGGCCCTGGACCGACCGGCTCGGCCGGGTCGCGGTGAAGCGCGTCCCGCTCGCCTCCCGGGGGCGCGGCCAGGGCTGGCGGCTGGCCCTCAACTACCTGTCGTTCGCGGCCTCGGCGAGCCTGCTCGGCCCCGCCCGCCTGCGCGGGCGCTTCGACGCGATCTTCGTGTACCAGCTCTCGCCGGTCACCGTCGGCGTGCCAGCGGCCGTGCTCAAGCGCCTCAAGGGCGTCCCCATCGTGTTCTGGGTGCAGGACCTGTGGCCGGAGTCGCTCGCCGCCACCGGCGCGGTCACCTCCGAGCGGGTCCTGCGCTGGGTGGGCCGGCTGGTGCGCTGGCTCTACCAGCAGAGCGACTGCGTGCTGGTGACCTCGCGGGGCTTCCTCGACCACGTCGCCGCGCTCGGCGCCCGGCCGTCCAAGGTCGCCTACCTCCCGCAGTGGGCGGAGAGCGCCTACGCGCCCGTGCGGCTCGACGAGGACGCGCTCGAGCGCCGGGAGCTGCCAGGCGGCTTCCGCGTCGTGCTGGCCGGCAACATCGGCACCGCCCAGTCGCTCGGCACCGTCCTGGACGCCGCCGGGCGCCTGCGCGACCTCGACGAGGTCAACTGGGTGATCATCGGCGACGGCCGGCAGCGGGCCTGGGTCGAGGCCGAGGTGGCCCGCAGGGGGCTCGCGGGCCGGGTCCACCTGCTCGGGCGGCGGCCGGTCGAGGCGATGCCGCGCTACCTGTCGCTGGCCGACGCGCTGGTGGTGACCCTGGAACGCAGGGCGATCTACGCGCTCACCATCCCGGCCCGGCTGCAGTCCTTCCTGGCCTGCGGCAAGCCGGTGCTCGGCGCGCTCGACGGCGAGGGGGCCAGGGTGATCGAGGAGTCCGGGGCCGGGATCGCGGTCCCCGCCGAGGACGCCGTCGCGCTGGCCGGGGCGGTGCGCTCCCTGTACCACCTGCCCGCCGCCGAGCGCGCGGCGATGGGCGCCAGAGGCCGCGCCTACTTCCTCGAGCACTTCGAGCGCCAGAAGCTCCTGGACCAACTGGAGGCGTGCATGCGGGAGACCGCCGGCGGACCCGAGGCGGCCGGGAGCGCCGCCCGCCCGGTGCGCGAGCAGGAGCTGCGCCCGGTCGGCACGGCGGGCGCCACCCCGGGCGTGCGCGAGGAGGAGCTGCGCCGATGAGGCTGCTCGTGGTCGGCGGGGACGGCATGCTCGGGCACCGGCTGCTCGCCCAGCTCGGGCCCGTGCACGAGGTCCGGGTCACCCTGCGCCGGCCGCTGGCCGCCTACGCCGGGCACGGCCTGTACTCGGAGGCCAACGCCGAGCCAGGCATCGACGTGCGCGACTTCGGCGCCGTGCTCGACGTGCTCGACCGGTTCCGGCCCGAGGCGGTCGTCAACGCCGCCGGGATCGTCAAGCAGCGGCCCGAGGCGCGCTCGGCCGTGCCCAGCATCGAGGTGAACGCCCTGTTCCCCCAGCGGCTCGCCGCCGCCTGCCGCCGGGCGGGCGCCCGCCTGGTCCACCTGTCCACCGACTGCGTCTTCTCGGGCCGGCGGGGCGGCTACACCGAGGCCGACGAGCCCGACCCCCAGGACCTCTACGGCCGGACCAAGCTGCTCGGCGAGGTCGACGACGGCGCCTGCCTGGTGCTGCGCTCCTCGATCATCGGACTGGAGCTCGGCAACCGGCTCGGCCTGGTCGAGTGGTTCCTGGCCCAGCAGGGGCCCGTGCGCGGCTTCCGGCACGCCGTCTACACCGGGCTGACCACGGCCGAGATGGCCCGCGTGATCGACCGGGTGCTGGCCAAGCACCCCGGGCTGGCCGGCCTGTGGCACGTGGCCGCCGAGCCGGTCGGCAAGTACGACCTGCTCCGCTCCCTCGCCGCCCACCTCGGCCGGGACGTCGAGGTCCGGCCGGACGAGACGGTGCGCTGCGACCGGAGCCTTTCGGCGGAGCGCTTCCGCCTGGCGACCGGGTGGGACCCGCCCACCTGGGACGACATGCTCGGCGAGCTGGCCGGGCAGGTCCGCGAACGGGAGGGCACGTGATCCTGGAAGGCAGGACGATCCTGGTCACCGGCGGCACCGGGTCGCTCGGCCAGGTGCTGGTCAGGCGGGTGCTCTCCGGCGAGCTGGGCACGCCGGGCAAGGTCGTCGTGCTGTCCAGGGACGAGGCCAAGCAGCACGCCATGCGCCTTTCGTACCTGCACAAGTCGGTCACCACCGACGAGGTCATCTACCGCAACTTCTCGCGCGCGCTCGAGTTCCGCATCGGCGACGTGCGCAGCTACCACGACGTCTGCTCGGCCCTGCGCGACGCCGACTTCGTGGTCAACGCCGCCGCGCTCAAGCAGGTGCCGACCTGCGAGTACTTCCCGGACCAGGCGGTGATGACCAACTGCCTGGGCGCGGTCAACATCACCCGGGCCATCCGCGAGCACGACTACCCGGTGCGGGCGGTCGTCGCGGTCTCCACCGACAAGGCGTGCAAGCCCGTGAACGTCATGGGCATGACCAAGGCGCTGCAGGAGCGGATCGTGGTCGCGGCCAACATCGGGCGGACCGCCACCCGCTTCATGGTGGTCCGCTACGGCAACGTGCTGGCCTCCCGCGGGTCGGTCATCCCGCTGTTCCACAGCCAGATCGAGCAGGGCGGCCCGGTCACGGTCACCACCCCGGAGATGACCCGCTTCCTGGTCACCCTCGAGGAGGCCGTGGACATGGTCTTCCGGGCCCTCCGCGAGGGCCGCCCGGGCGAGACGCTCGTGCCCATCACCCCGTCGGCCACGGTCATGAACATCGCCTCGGCGCTGGTGGGCGAGCGCGACGTCGAGATCAGGGTGACCGGGATCCGCCCCGGCGAGAAGCTGCACGAGGTGCTGGTCTCCGAGGAGGAGTGCAACCACGCCACCAGGCAGGGCCGGTACTACGTGATCGCGCCGATGCTCCCCGAGCTGGCGGGACCGCCTGAGGGGCGCGAGGCCGCCGGGGCGGTCCCGGGTGGCGCCCTCAAGGGGGAGTACAGCTCGGCCGACGACGTCGTCGACCTGGACGAGACCGTCGCCCTGCTGGAGCGCAACCGGCTCCTGGTCGGCCAGGTCCGCTTCAACGGCGGCGTGGAGCTGCTGCGATGAGGGCGGGCGCGACCCGAGGACACGGGCGCGGGCGGTGCGCCGCATGACCGTCCGAGGACACGGGCGCGGGCGGTGCGCCGCATGACCGTCGCACCGGGGTGCGCCGCATGACCGTCGCACCGGCCAGGCTCAAGGTCATGACCATCGTCGGCACCCGGCCCGAGGTCATCAAGCTCAGCCGGGTCGTGGCGGAGCTCGAACGGCACACCGACCACCGGCTCGTCCACTCCGGGCAGAACTACGACCACGGGCTCAACCAGGTGTTCTTCGACGAGCTCGGGATCCGCAAGCCCGACCACTTCCTGGACGCGGTCGGGGCGACCGTGGCCGAGTCGATCGGGCTCGTCATCTCCCGCGCCGACCAGGTGATGGAGGCCGAGCGGCCGGACGCGCTGCTGCTGTACGGCGACACCAACACCTGCCTGGCGGTGATCGCGGCCAAGCGGCGGCGGATCCCCGTGTTCCACATGGAGGCGGGCAACCGCTGCTTCGACGACCGCGTGCCCGAGGAGATCAACCGCCGGCTCGTGGACCACCTCAGCGACGTGAACCTGCCGCTGACCGAGCACGCCCGGCGCTACCTGCTGGCCGAGGGGCTGCGGCCCGAGACCGTCTTCAAGGTCGGCAGCCCCATGAAGGAGGTGCTCGAGCACCACCGGGCCGGGATCGACGGCTCGCGGGTGCTGCCCGCACTCGGGCTGGAGCCCGGCCGCTACCTGCTGGTCAGCGCCCACCGGGAGGAGAACGTCGACGTCCCCCACAAGCTCGGCCAGCTCGTCGAGGGCCTGCGCGCCCTGGCCGGGCGGCACGGCGTGCCGGTGATCGTCTCCACCCACCCGAGGACCCGGGCCCGGCTCGCCGGCGCCGGACTGTGCGCGCCCGGTGAAGCGGGCGTCGCCCAGGAGACCGACCAGCGCCTGCGCTGGCTGCCGCCGTTCGGCTACCTCGACTGGGTGCAGCTCCAGCGCAACGCCCTGTGCGTGGTGTCCGACAGCGGCACGCTCACCGAGGAGGCGTCGCTGCTCGGCTTCCCCGCCGTCATGATCCGTGACGCCCACGAGCGCCCCGAGGGGATGGACGAGGGCGTGCTCGTGGCCAGCGGGCTCCGCCCCGACCGGGTCCTGGCCGCGGTCGACACCGTCACCAGCCAGCACGCCGCCGGGCGAACCGGGCGGGTCGTGCCCGACTACGACGCCCAGGGCGTCTCCCGGAAGGTGGTCCGCATCATCTTGAGCTACGTGGCCTACGTGAACCGGACCGTCTGGTCGGACCCGAGCGGGGAGCGGTAGCGATGGGGGAGCGGTGCCTGGTCACCGGGGCGTCCGGCTTCATCGGCCGGGCCCTCTGCCAGGAGCTCACCGCCCGGGGCCGCGCGGTCCGGGCGGTGATGCGCCGCCGGGCCGAGGGGCCGTGGGAGGAGCAGGTCAGCCTCGACCTGGCCGCCGGCGCGCCCGACCCCCTGGAGCGTGCGAGGCCCGACCCCCTGGAGCGTGCGAGGCCCGATCCCCTGGAGCGTGCGAGGCCCGATCCCCTGGAGCGTGCAAGGCCCGATCCCCTGGAGTGGGCGAGGCCGGACCGCCTGGAGCGCGGGAGGCCGGTGCCCGCGGAGCTGCTGGCCGACGTCGAGGTCGTGTTCCACCTGGCCGGCAAGGTGCACGACCTGGCCGAGCGGGTGCCCGACGAGGCGGCCTACCGGGCCGCCAACGCCGACGCGACCCGGGCCCTGCTCACGGCCGCGGTGGCGGCCGGGGTGCCCCGGTTCGTGTTCATGTCGAGCCTGGCCGTGGTGGGCGACACCGGGCGCGCGCTCGCCGACGAGTCGGCGGCGACCCCGCCCGCCACCCCCTACGGGCGCTCCAAGCTGGAGGCCGAGCGGCTCGTGCTCGCGGCCGGCGAGCGCCACGGCATGCACGTGTGCAACCTGCGCCCGGCCCTGGTCTACGGACCGGGAGCCAAGGGCAACCTGCCCCGGATGCTTGAGGCGATCGACCGCCACCGCTTCCCGCCAGTGCCCGAGCTGGGCAACCGGCGCTCGCTGGTCGGCGTGGACGATGTGGTGCGGGCCGCGCTGCTCGCGGCCGAGCGGCAGGAGGCGGCCGGCCAGACCTACGTCGTCACCGACGGGCGGGCCTACTCGACCCGGGGCATGTACGTCGCCATGGCGCGGGCCCTGGGGCGGGAGCCCGGCGCGGCCACCGTGCCCCGCTGGTGCCTGGCCGGCCTGGCCCGGGCCGGGGACCTGGTCGGCCGGGCCAGGGGCAGGCGGTTCGTGTTCGACTCGGCCGCCCTCGAGCGGCTCACCGGCTCGGCCTGGTTCAGTGCCGCCAAGATCGCCCGGGAGCTCGGCTGGCGGCCCACCCAGACGCTGGAGGCCGCGCTGCCGGCCATGGTCGCCGAGTACCGCGACGGCCGGGCCCCGCGCGCTCCAGGCGGTCCCGCGGCCGCCTGACACCGGGAGGACGACATGGACGTTGGCGAGGCGATCGAGGCGGTCCGCCGCACGTTCCCCTTCGACGGCTACACCGGCGCCAAGGAGGACGCCTACCGCGCCGTCGCGGCGGCGGTCACCGGCCACCTGCCGCCGGGCGCCCGCATCCTCGACTTCGGCTCCGGTCCGTGCGACAAGACCGCGGTCCTGTCGCTGCTCGGCTACTCCTGCTCGGCAACCGACGACCTCGGCGACGACTGGCACGGCGTGGCCGGCCACCGGGAGAAGATCCAGGCGTTCGCGGCCGCGACGGGCGTCGACTTCCGGCCCGCCGGCCCCGGCGACACGCCGTTCCAGGGCGAGCGGTTCGACATGGTGATGCTCAACGACGTGCTCGAGCACCTCCACGACTCGCCCAGGGAGCTGCTGAACGACCTGCTCGGCCTGGTCGGGCCGGGCGGGCTGCTGCTGGTCACCGTGCCCAACGCGGTCGCGGCGCGCAAGCGCCTTGACGTGCTGCGGGGCAGGACGAACCTGCCCCCCTTCGCCGCGTACTACTGGAGCCAGGGGCCGTGGCGAGGCCACGTGCGCGAGTACAGCCGCGACGACCTCGCCCGGCTGGCCCGGTTCCTCGGCCTCCAGGTGGTTACCCTGCGCGGCTGCCACCACATGCTCCACAAGCTGCCGCCCAGGCTCCGGCCCGCCTACCAGGCCGCCACCGCGCCGTTCCAGGGCCTCAAGGACAGCTGGCTGCTGGTCGCCCGCAAGCCGCCCGGCTGGGCGGCCAGGCGCGTGCCGCCGGCGCACGAGTCGGCCGAGGTGGCGCGGTGGCACTGAGCCCCGGGCCGCTGGTCTCGATCGTCATCCCGGCCTACGACCATGCGAGCTACCTGGCCGAGGCGATCGAGAGCGTGCTCGGGCAGCACTACCCGGACGTCGAGCTCCTGGTGCTCGACGACGGGTCCCACGACGGCACCGTGGAGGTGCTCGAGCGCTACACCGGACGGTGCTTCTGGGACACCCACCCCAACATGGGCCAGTCGGCAACGCTCAACAAGGGGTGGGCCAAGGCGCGAGGGTCGATCCTCGGGTACCTCTCGGCCGACGACGTGCTCCTGCCCGACGCGGTCGGCACGCTCGTCGCCCGGCTGGCCGCCGACCCCGGCGCGGTGCTCGCCTACCCCGACTACGAGCTGATCGACCGGCGCTCCCGGCCCATCCGCCGGGTGCGGGCGCCCGACTTCGACTACCGCGAGATGGTCGTGCGCTTCGCCTGCCCGCCCGGGCCGGGCGCCCTGTTCCGGCGCTCGGCGCTCGAGGCGGCCGGGCCGTGGGACAGCCGCTTCCGGATGGCGCCCGACTACGACTTCTGGCTGCGGCTCGGGCTCCACGGCCGCTTCACCAGGGTGCCCGAGCTGCTGGCACGGCTCCGCGTCCACGACGGCTCGCTGTCGTTCGCGGGCGACAGCAAGCCGGCCTCCGAGGAGTACGTGGCCATCACCACCGGGTACTTCCGGAGCCAGGCGGTCCCGGCCGCGCTCCGCGCGGCCCGGCGCGAGGCGCTCAGCAACGCCTACCTGGTCGCGGCCCGCTCGCACCTCAAGAGCGACCGGTACGCGCGCGGCCTGGGCTGCACCTGGCGGGCGCTCGCCCTGCACCCCCGCAACCTCACCCCCCGGACCGTCAAGCTGCTGGCCACCGGGCTCTCCCACCACCTCCGGTTCGGCGGCCGCGGCCGGGACAGGGACGACCCGTGAACCCGGAGGGGCCTGGGGCCCTGAGGCGGGTTCTCCGGTGAGCACCCTCGGCGGCCAGGCCCCCGCCGTGGCGGTGACCGGGGGGAGCGGGTTCATCGGCCGCCACCTGCGTCCGGTGCTCGCCGGCCGGCCCGTGTGGCTGCTCGGGCGGAGCGAGCCCGACCTGGCGGCGGGGGAGCGGTGGCTGCCCGTGGACCTGGCCGAGCCGGTGTCGCTCGCCGGCCTGCCCGACGGGACGGTCCTCTGCCACCTGGCCTGGTCGCACGCGTCCGGGCCGGCCAACGTCCGCCACAACCGGCACCTGCTCGACGCGGTCAACGCCTGCCCTGGCGTGGCCAGGGTGGTCGTGCTCAGCACGGTGTCGGTCTACGGGCTGCGCGCGACCGGGCACCTCGACGAGGCCAGCCCCTGCCGCCCCGACTCCGAGTACGCGCGCACCAAGCTCGCCTGCGAGCTGCTCTGGCGCGAGAAGCTGCGCGACGACCTCCCCCTGACCGTGCTCCGCCCCAGCACGGTGGTCGGCCCCGGCGGCCCCGGGCTGCTCCCGCTGGCCCGCGACGCGCTCCACCGCCCGGCCGTCGGGATCCTGAAGAAGAGCCTGCAGCGCGACCACTCCGTCAACTTCGTCGCCGTCTCCAACGTCGTCGCGGCGATCTCGTTCGTGCTCGACCGGCCGCTTCGCGAGCACCGGGAGTGCTACGTCGTGGCCGAGGACCACCGACCCGAGAACGCGGGCTACGCGGCCATGCAGGACGCCGTGCGGCGCGTCGCCGGGCGGCGGCCGCTGCCGAGCCTGCCCGTGCCCGGCTGGGCCGTGCGGCGGCTCGCGGCGGCGACCGGGCGGCCGCTGCGCGTGCGGCGCACGTTCTCCTCCGAGGCGCTCCGGTCGGCCGGGTACGCCGACGCCGTCCCCCTGCTCGACGAGGTGCGGCAGGTCGTGGCCGGCGTCGAGCAAGGGCGGTAGCCGCGTGCGGGTGCTCAGCGTCAACATGTCCCTCGACCCGGTGACCGGCGGCGGCACCGCCGAGCGGACCTTCCAGCTCGTCCGCGCCCTGGCCAGGGCCGGGGCCGAGTGCGAGGTGCTGGTCACCGACCTCGGGCGGACCAGGCGGCGGGCCGCGGAGCTGCCCGAGGCGGACGTGGTCGCCCTGCCCTGCCTGGTCGAGCGCTTCTACGTCCCCCGCTGCTCGCCCAGGCGGGTGCGGGAGGTCGTGCGGCGCGCCGACGTCGTCCACCTGATCTCGCACTGGACGCTGCTGAACGTGCTCGCCGGCTGGTACGCGCGCCGGCTCGGCAAGCCGTACGTGGTCTGCCCGGCGGGGGCGCTGCCCCGCTTCGGGCGCTCCCGGGGCATCAAGCGCCTGTACAACGCGCTGGGTGGCACCAGGCTGGTCCGGCGCGCGAGCGGGCACGTCGCGATCACCGGCGACGAGCGGGCCCACTTCCGGGCCTACGGCGTCGACCCGGCGGCCGTGACGGTCATCCCCAACGGCGTCGACGTGACGGTCATCCCCGACGGCGTCGACGAGGGCGGGCTGCGGGGCCAGGCGGGCGAGGGCGGGCTGCGGGGCCAGGCGGGCGAGGCCGCGTTCCGTGGCGCCTTCGGCCTCGGCCCGAGCCCGTTCGTGCTGTTCGTCGGGCGGCTCAACGCCATCAAAGGACCCGACCTGCTGCTGCGGGCGTTCTGCGCCGTGCGGGACCGGCTGCCAGGGCACCACCTGGTGCTCGCCGGCCCCGACGAGGGCATGCGCCCCGAGCTCGACGGGATCGTCGAGGAGGCTGGCGTGGCCGGCCGGGTCCACTTCACCGGGCATCTGGACGGGCCGGCCAAGACGGCCGCGTACCACGCCGCCGACCTGCTCGCCGTCCCCTCCCGGCAGGAGGCGATGTCGATCGTGGCCCTCGAGGCGGGTGCCGCCGGCACCCCGGTGCTGCTCACCGACAGGTGCGGCTTTGGCGAGGTCGCCGAGGCCGGCGGCGGGCTGGTCGTGCCCGCGACCGTCGACGGCCTCGCCCGCGGCCTGGTGGAGCTGCTCGGCCCGGGCGCCGACCTCGGCGCGATGGGGGCGAGCCTGCGCCGCCTGGTCCTGGACCGCTTCACCTGGGACCGCGCCGCCGGCGCCTACCTCGCGCTCTACCGGGAGCTGCTCGCGGCCGGGCCGGCGCGCCCCGGGGATGGCTGATCCTCCCGGTCGTGGCATCGTGGTCTCGGCACCGTCGCCGGTGATCCGGGCCGTGGAGGAAGGGAGACGGACGTGGAGCCGACAGCCGAGCAGGTCGAGGCGTACCGCCGCGATGGTTTCGTCGTGGTCGAGGAGTTCCTGTCCGGGGAGGAGGTGGAGCGGGTCCGCGCCCGCTGGGAGCGGCTGTTCAAGCACGAGTGGGAGACGGGGATCGCGCCCGACGAGGTCAACTACACCCCCGGGGTGACCCCGAGCAACCTCACCCGCCAGCTCTGCAACGCGTGGCGGGCCGACCGTGTGGTCGCCGCCACCACGCTCGCGCGCCGCAACGCGCAGTTCGCCGCCAGGCTCGCCGGCGTCCATGGCCTGCGCGTCAACCAGGACAACCTGATCTGGAAGCCCCCGAGCGGCAAGGCGCTGCTCGTGCATCAGGACGGCTCCTACCTCGACTGGCTGGACCCCCCGAACATGATCACGTGCTGGATGGCGCTGGACGACACCGGCGCCGACACCGGCACGATCTACTACGCCCGGGGCTCCCACCGCTGGCCGCGGGTCCCGGTCGGGGGCAGCTTCCACGCCCCCGACGACTGGCTGTCCTACGTCCACGAGGTCATGCCCGCCGGGGCCGAGCTGGACCTGGTCCCGATCGAGGTGCCGGCCGGCGGCGCCGCGTTCCACGACGCCTGGGTCTTCCACGGCAGCCCCGCCAACGACCGGGCCGACGCCGAGCGGCGGGCGATCATCAGCCACCTGATGGCCGCCGACACCCGCTGGAACCCGGCGGCCAGCCATCCCGTCTACTCCCGCTACCGCCGGCCCGGCGAGACCGAGATGGACGAGGCCTTCTTCCCGGTGCTCTGGGACGCCGACGGCTACCGCACGCCCTGGGTCGACGACTACGTCGCCGGCGCGCGTCCCTGACCGCCGGCCCGGAGCATCCGCCCCACCGGCCGCATTCGCCCGGTAGAGGAGTTGCTGGAATGAGAATCGAATCCTCCGTGGTGTCCGTCTCCTGGATCCCGCGGGGCGCTGTCGAAGGGATGGTCAAGGTCCCCTTCGAGATGGGTGTCGCCCACTACGACATGCCGCCTCCGGACCGGCTCACCGACCTCCAGGCGCTGCTGGCCTCCAGCGCCGTCCGGTTCGCCAACGAGCTGCGGGCCTGGATCGAGATGGACGGTGGCAAGGTCACCGGGTGCGGGCACGCCGGCAAGGGGCACATGGGGTACACCAACATGCGCGTGGCCGGCCTGGGCGTGACCTTTCCCGGGGTCAGCTTCCCCGACCTGCGCGGCGAGCCCGAGGTCCGGGAGGACTCTGTGCGCTTCACCCAGACGGTCGGGGGACGGGCTGGCATGCCGGCGCCCCGCCGGGTCCACCGCAGGCCGTTCGCGCAGCTCGCCGCGCCGACCGTCTGGTCGACCCTCGCCCTGACCCTCTACGCGGACGGGTCCTCGGACTTCGAGGTGGTGGGGGCCAGCCCGTTCCCCCGCCACTGGATCTACGACCACGACGGCCGGCTCGCGGCCAAGACCGGCTTCATCGACTTCGAGACCTGGTACCGGGAGTCGTTCGGCGACAAGAGCCCGTGGGGCGACGAGGAGTCGCCGGTGATCGTGACCGCGGTGGAGAGCGCCCTGGAGCGGGAGCTCTCCCGCCTCATCATCGGGTCCGACCCGCCGTTTCGGCGGCTGCCGCCCGGGGAGGCGCTGGTCGAGCAGGGCGAACCGGGCGAGGAGCTGTTCCTGCTGTTCGACGGCATCTTGTCGGTCGAGCGGGACGGCCGCCCGGTCGTCGAGATCGGCCCCGGCGCGATCCTCGGCGAGATGGCGCTGCTCGAAGGGGGCCGTCGCACGGCGACACTGCGAGCCATGACCCCGTGCCGGGTCGCGGTCGTGCCGGGCGACCGTGTCAACCGGGAGACGCTCGCCGAGCTCGCTCGGCGGCGCCGCGGGGACGCGCCCTGACCACGGCCCGCTTGGACGCCCGCGGCGGCCCGCCCGGACGCCTCCGCGGCCCGCCGCCGGCCCGCAGCCGTGGACGAGCCCGACCCGGCCGCCCGTCAGTCCCTGCGGGCGGTCACCGCGTACTCGTACAGGGCCGCCTTGGAGTTGCGCTTGCGCAAGGCGCGCACCTGGACGGCGGTGAAGCCGGCCTGGGCGAGCAGCTCGGCGTACCAGTCCTGGGACGGCACGACGTGGCCGAAGAAGGTGGAGTTGCCGATCACGTAGACGACCGTGCCGCCGGGCGCGACCACGTCGTGGGCGGCCCGGAAGTGCCGCCACATGTCGGAGAAGTACCGCTCCACGTAGCGGGCGAGCAGCCGCCCGCTGCGGCGCTCGGCCGCGGCGATGCGCCCCAGGGTCGCCTCGAAGGACCCGTTCAGCGGGACGGCGTGGGCCGGCGACCACGCCGCGAGCCGGCTGGTCGCCACCCCCCAGGTCCCCCCGATCGCGCTCCAGTCCAGCTCGCCGGCCTGCCTCGGGTCGTCCAGGAAGCGCAGCCAGTACATGTAGGGGCGCAGCTCGCGGACGTAGCTGACCCGGTTGGCGTACGGCGGCGAGGTGAAGAGCACCTGGACGGGGCGGTCGGCCAGGCCGGCGAGGGAGCGGGCGTCCCCGAGCCGCACCCGTGCCCGGCCCGGCAGCGCGCGGCCGGCCGTGTCCACCACGTGCTGGGCCTCGACCCGGAAGCGGTCCAGCACGTCGTCCACCCGCGCCGCCGTGCCACCCGGCTTGAACGACATCGACTGGTGGTCGAAGGCGGCGCCGCTCACCGCGATGAGCGTGCGGCACAGCGCGACCAGCAGCAGGTCGGTGGCTGGCGCGCCGTCCTCGTGCTGGTCCAGGGCGGCCCGGAGCGCCCTGAGCCCGTCCAGGGCCGGGGGCGACCACCAGCGGTCGATCCGGTGGATCGGCGGCTGCCAGAGGCCGCCAGCCCCGGCCGCCGCCCTGGCCGACGCGGCCACGGCCCCGGCCCGCTCGCGTGCCTGGCGGAGCTGCGCCTGGCCGTACCCGCGCGTCTTGGCCCGGGCCAGCCACACCAGGAACGGGTTCACGTCGACCAGGACCGCGTCCAGGCCCGCCTCCACGGCGAGCAGCCCGGTGGTGCCGCTGCCCGAGAACGGGTCGAGCACGGTCGTGCCCGGCTCGCGCCCCGCCAGGGTCCCGGCGACCAGCCGGTAGGAGTAGGCAGGGGTGAGGCGCAGCCAGCCGTGCCGGCCGGCCGCCGCGTTGGCTCTGAAGGTCAGGTGGGCGTTCTGCCGGAGGGTCATGGGCGAGGTCCGCCGGCGACGGCGAGCCGGTCGGTGGCCCGCAGTCTCCCACGCCCGCCCGCCCTGTGGGGACTACGGGTGGCCCGGCCTGACGCACGCCTCAGGGCACCAGCGTGTCCTGGCAAAACCAGGCCCAGTACGCCTCCAGCTCCTCGGCCAGGGTCGTCTCGGGGCGGACCCCCAGCACGCCGGCGAGCCGGGTGGTGTCGGCGGTGCAGTGGCGGACGTCACCGGGCCGGGGCGGGCCGTGCACGACCGCGCAGTCCTGGCCGGTGGCGGCGCGCAGCTCCTCCACCAGCCGGTTGATCGAGGTCGGCTGGCCGGTGCCCACGTTGAAGGCGCCCCGGGCGCCGGGGCGCTCGGCGGCCGCGACCGTGGCCCGGGCGACGCTGCGGACGCTGACGAAGTCGCGGGTCTGCTCGCCGTCCCCGTACACCGTCAGCGGCTCGCCGCGGGCGATCCTGGCCGCGAAGACCGGGATCACGTTGCCGTACGGGTCGAAGCGCTGGTTGCGGCCGAAGACGTTGAAGAACCGCAGGCACGACGCGCGCACCCCGTGGAGCTTCATGTAGGTGAGCGCGAGCTTCTCGGCGCACAGCTTGGTGGCCCCGTAGGGGGAGTCCGGCTCGCACGGGTGCGCCTCGTCGACCGGCTGGTAGCGCGGCTCGCCGAAGATCCCGGCCGAGGAGGCCAGCACGATCACGCCGGTGCCGTGCCGCCGCATCGCCTCGAGCACGGCGATCGTGCCGAGCACGTTGCGGCTGGCGTCGGAGTGCGGGTCCTCGATCGACTTCTTGTTGCCGACGCTCGCGGCCAGGTGGACGACGGCGTCGGCGCCGTCCATGGCCGCGTCGAGCACCTCGGGCGAGCGGACGTCGCCGGCGGTGACCCGCACGTCGGGCCAGGGCTTCAGGTTCTCGGCGTAGCCGGTGGAGAAGTCGTCCACCACCGCCACCTCGTGCCCGCGCTCGACCAGCTCGCCGACGACGTTGCTGCCGATGAACCCGGCCCCGCCGGTGACCACGCACCTCATCCGGGGTCCCCCTTCCTGGTGGGCCCCTTCCTGGTGAGCCGCTTCGCCGCCTGCCTCACGACGCCCGGCCGGCCTGGCCGGTCACGGCCCGGACGAAGTCGTAGACCCCGGCCGCGGACCGGCCCCAGGTGTACAGGGCGGCGCGGCGGTGCGCCGCGGCGGCCACCGCGCGCCGGACGTCGGCCTGGGTGAGCAGCGTGCGGATCGCGGCCGCGACCGTGGCGGGGTCCTCTGGGTCGAAGTAGACGCCACCCTCCTGCAGCAGGTCGGGCATTGCCATACGCGCCGAGCAGGCGATCGGCAGCCCGGCCGCCATCGCCTCGAGCAGCGTGATCGGCCAGGTCTCGTCGGCTGAGGGGAACACGAACAGGTCGGCCTGCCGGTAGAGCGCGGGCATGCGGTCCAGGGGGACGCCTTCGGCCACGGTGGTCCAGGACGCGGCGTCGAGCTCCTCGACACGGGCGGCGAGCCGTGCCTTGGCGATCGGCTCCCCGCCCCCGACGATCGAAAGGCGGAGGTCCAGGCCGAGGTCGGCGCGCAGGCGGGCGACCGCCTCGACCACGTTCCACGGGTGCTTGAACAGGTAGATGGTGGACACGCAGAGGATCTCGACCACCGGGCCGAGCTGCCGGTCGGTGGGCGCGTCGGCGCGGAACTCGAGCTCGACCGCGTTGGGCACGATCGCGGTCCGCTTCACCCCCCTGACCTGCCGGCAGACCTCGCCCCGGGTGTAGGGGGCGTGGAAGATGACCCCGTCGGCCCGGCGGAAGCTGCGGGCGAGCCGGACCCGCGAGCGCAGGAACCGGAGCGTCTGCCTTGACGCCCCGTAGTGGCGGAACGTCTTGGCGCTGAACGGCGCCATCACATGGTGGATGGCGACGCTCGGCACCCCGCCGGCCCGCCCGCGCCTGACCCCCGAGGTGTGCACGATCACGTCGGGCGCCAGCTCCCGCACGAGCCGGGGGTAGCGCAGCAGCCACCAGGCGACCCGCCGCCGCCGGGCGGGCGCGGACAGGACCGGCTCGACGCGCAGGCGGACACGCTCGTCCACCTCCGGGAGCTCGGCGGCGACCTCTGGGGCGCAGAGCAGCACGACCTCGGTGTCCGGTGGGATCCGGCCCGGGGCCAGGATGCCGCGGAGGTAGCGGAAGTAGCCGCCGCTGCCGGAGCTCCCCCCGTCGATCAGGACCTTCACGTGCTTCGCCTCCTCCAGCCAGGTGGGTCGGGCCGCTCCGTCGCTCCCGGCACGGCCCGGTGCGCCGGCTGCCGCGCGTGGCCGCGGCCGAGCCCGAGGGCGAGCAGGACCACCCCGGGCAGGTTGCCGGCCGCGTAGGCGGCCATGAGCCAGCTCTCGTCCGACAGCGTGCGGGCCAGGATCCAGATCGACAGGAGCAGCAGCACCTCGACCGGGCCGCGCAGGCCGAGCAGCCAGCGGGTGACCACCCGGAACGCGAACCCGAAGGCGAGCGCGCCGAGCACGATCCCCGCGTACCCGAAGTTGAGCAGCAGCTCGCCCGGGGTGGACGGCAGGGCGCTGGACACCGGGCGGCCGAAGATCCAGTACGCCATCACCTGGTCGCTGACCCGCCACCTCGGGAAGTGGTCGCCGAGCGCGACCCGCGGCGCGTAGGTGGAGTTGACCGCGCCGAGCACGGCATACCCGTAGCTCTTGCCCCACAGGGCGGGCTGGGCGTCGAGATGGTCCAGGACCATCAGCACGGCGTCGAAGCGCCCGACCCCCAGGGTCTGGGTCACGTCCCCGCGCTGGTAGCTGTAGCCGACGCTCTCGGCCTTGCTGGCCGTCGACAGCGGGTTCTCGGCGCCGTGGCGGGCCTGGGCGACCAGCAGCAGGGTGAAGGCGACGAGCACGGCGGGGACGACGACCGTCCGGAAGTCCACCGGGAACCGGTAGCCCTGGACGTGCATGAACACCAGCACCGTGAGCAGGACATAGGCGAGCTCGGCGCGCCCGCCGCTGCCGGCCACGCCCGCCCCGCTGACCAGCAGCACGATCCCGAACAGGCGCCGGCCGGCCGGTGACGGGTGCGGGACCAGGTACTTGGCCGCGAGGCAGGCGAGCGACACGAAGTAGACCGGGAAGAAGCTGTTGAGCAGGAACGAGGCCGTGCTCTCGGGCGTTTCCAGGAACAGCCAGTACCCCTTGCGGGTCACCATCGTGCCCAGGATCCCGGTCAGGCCGAGCTGCAGCAGCACCGAGAGCTTGGCGAGCGCGAACGGCACCAGCGCGGCCAGGCACCACAGGGCCGCCCGGAAGTTCGGCCGCCTGGCCGCGCAGTTGCGGGCCAACCGGGCCGGCGCGCCCGCGACGTCCCTGCCCAGGGACAGGAAGAACAGCAGCTCGAACACGCCGAGCACCAGCACGGCCTTGAGCGACAGCCACTGGTCGGTGGGCGCGGTCCAGTAGCCGGCACGCAGGGTGCGGTAGCGGTAGGTCGTCTCGGCGGCCGGGAAGGAGAAGGCGAGCAGGCACCAGGCGTGGAAGAACCCGGTCATCGACAGCAGCCCGGACGCCCGGTAGGCGGTGTAGGCGCCCGACACGTTCCAGACGCAGAGCAGGCCGGCGGCGACGATGGCCGCCCAGCGCCAGCGCTCCGCCGGCAGGGGCGGCTCCGGCGCCGACACCACCGCGTTGACGACCAGCAGCAGCATCATCCCGCCGACGAGCACGGCCCTGCGGTCCAGCGGCGACCGGCGGGCCGGCTCCGCCCCGGCATGCGCCGCGGCGTCCGCCGGTCCCGCCCCCCGCCCCAGCGGGGCCGTCCCCGCTGCCGCCGTCACTGGCGCACCCGGCTCCTGGACTGCCTGCCCTCGCCGGCCCGGCTGCCGTTGGAGGAGGGGCGCGTCTCACCGTAGGTGCCGTAGCCGTAGCGGCCGTAGCGGCCGTAGCGGCCGTACGACCGCCCGCGGCGCAGGTCGGCGCGGTTGAAGACGTAGCCGAGCACGGGCGTGCCGATGAACTCGAGCCGCTCCCTGACCTCCTCGAGGACCCGCAGGCGGGTGCCACGGGAGACGACCACCACGATGCCGTCCGCCTGGGACGCGATCGCGCTGGTGTCGGCGACCGCGAGCAGCGGCGGCGAGTCCACGACGACGAGGTCGGCCTGCTCCTTGACCGCGGCGAGGGCCTTGCGGAAGCCGGGGGCGCGGAAGAAGCCCGCCGGCTCGGTCAGCGCGGAGCCGGCCGGGACCATCGGGAGCCGGCGGTCCTCGTCGAGGCGGTAGTCGCTGACGCACGCCCCGAGGGGCAGCTCGCCGCCGGCCAGGTCGGTGAGGCCGGGGGAGGGTGGGACCCCGGTCAGCTTGGTCAGGCCGCGGGCCCGCTCGTCGGCGTCGACCAGCAGGACCCGGCGCCCGTCGCGCATGGCCGAGATGGCCAGGTTGAGGGCGGTCACGGTCTTGCCGTCGGTCGGCCCCGCGCTGGTGATCAGCACGGTCCGGCCCCGGGACTGGGAGAGGGAGAACTCGAGCGAGGAGACCAGGAACTGGTAGGCCTCGCCAGCGACCGACTTGGGCGCCGTCTGGGCCGGGGTGAACCCGGTCACCCCGACGGTGGAGAACTCCGGGACCTCGCCGAGCAGCGGCGCCTTGAGCACGGTGGCCGCGTCCTGCCTGCCGCTGGCGACCTGGGTGTGCTCGGCCCGCCACCAGGCGAACGCGCCGACGCCGAGGAACCCGAGGATCACGCCCAGCAGGGCCGCACCGAACGAGTGGGGCTGGGCCGGGCTGGTCGGAACCCTGGCCGGCTCGAAGAAGTCGACCCCCGAGCCGAGCAGCCCGGCCTCGACGGCGATCTGGTCGGCCCGGTTCCGGCTCGACCTGAGCTGTTCGACGGCGGCGTCCCGCTCGGCGACCAGGGACGCGTTCCCCGGGTTGCCCCTGATCCTGCTGTCGAGCTGCGCGATCCGGATCCGGAGCTGGGTGTTGGAGCGGTCGAGCTGCTTCAGCGTCTTCTGGGCGGTCGCGCTGACCTGCTGCGACGCCACGAACTGGTAGGCGCGGGCGACGGCGTTGGCGAGCGCGGCGGCGCCCTTGGGCGTCGGGTCGAGCGCGTGGACGGTGATCAGGTCCAGCTCGGCCGAGGGCTCGGCCGAGACGCGCTGCAGCAGCTCGTCGACGTCGCCCTGGCGGCCGAGCTGGGTGGCCGCCCGCGCGATCACCGGGCGGGAGGTGATCACCTCGGCCCGGTTGCGGATGGCGCGGGAGGGGTCCAGGACCACCGGCTGGGCCTGGTCGGGATGGAAGACGCTCTTGCCGCGCGGGTCGGAGAGCAGCAGCTTGGCGTCGCCCTCGTAGAGCGTCGGCTGCAGCAGCGACAGGCCGTAGCCGGCCAGACCGGCGAGGACGGTGGCGACCGCGACGAGCAGGCGGTAGCGCCACAGGGCGGCGAGCAGGCCGGGGCCGGAGTTCACCTGGTCGACGTTCTCCACGCGTTCGGACGCTCCTCATTTCGATGTGCGGTCGCGGTCAGACGCCGGGCAGGCCTCGGTCGCCCGGTTGCTGGCAAAATTGCGGCTTCATGACGAGCCCGTCTGCGCCGATCGGCGTACGGTAACACACGACGTCGGTGTCCCGGTTCCACGCATCGGCACGCGAAGCACGACGATTTAGCACCACCACTCGCCGGGCCGGGAATTCTTCGGCGCAATGCCATAAAACGGGCGGCGGTGAAATGCCAAAGAATTGGACAGTTTCAAGCCGCAGCAGGAGAAAAGGGGGCGAAGTGGCATGACCGTCTCGTCCAAGGCCCGGGTCGTCGCGCTCTGGGGCGACGAGCACGAGCGGCTCGGCGACATCGCCACGGTCTCGCTCGAGCCCTGCGCCGCGATCGCCCTCTCCCGCGGCCGCTTCCCCAAGGCCTACGACTACGTCGACCCCAACGAGGACGCGATCATGGTGGCCGGCGGGCCGACCGGCTGGGTGCTGGCCGTGGCCGACGGGCACAACGGGTTCGACGCCGCCCGGGCCGCGCTCGGCGCGGTCGCGCTCGAGGCCGGCGCGCTGCTCGAGGCCGGCGTGGACGACCCGGCCGCGGCGGTGGCCATGCTGTTCGAGCTGGCCAGGCAGGCGGTGGCGCTGGAGCTGGGCGGCCTGCAGCCGCCACGCCAGCTCAGCCGCACGGCCCTGAGCGTCGCGGTGGCCGCGGAGGACCAGCTCTGCGCCGCCTCCCTGGGCGACACGATCGTGGTGCACGTCCGGGGGCGCCGCCTGGCCGAGGTCGGCGCGGCCGGCCCGTTCCTCGGCCCGGCCACGCCGCTTCCTGAGCCCCGGTCCCAGGAGCTCCGCCCGGGCGACCGGGTGCTCGTCGCGTCCGACGGCCTGCTCGACTTCATCGGCGCCACCTGGGCGGACCGCCTGGCCGGGGCGGGCCAGGGCGGCGACCACCTGACCGCCGTCCGGGGCCTGGTGATGAGCGCCTTCGCCGGCGGCGCGGGCGACAACGTCGCCGTCGGGCTGCTCGCCTGACGGGCTGCTCGCCTACGGGGACCCGGGCGCCCTCAAGACCGTTGGGCGGCCTGCCGATGGCCCCACGACGCCCGGCCGCGCCGGACCTGTTCAAACCTTGCTTGCAATTCACGAAAGGCATGCCCCTTGACCACGAACGACCACGGACCCTCGTCCAACTGGCCGATCGAGCCGTACGGCGGCGCGCTGCTCGACCTCGTGACCGACCAGGAGCGAGCCAGCGAGCTTCGGCGCGCGTCAGCGCGATGGCCGTCCTGGGACCTGACCGACCGGCAGCTCTGCGATCTGGAGCTTCTCGCGAACGGGGGGTTCTCCCCGCTCGACGGGTTCATGGGGGAGAAGGACCACGCATCGGTCTGTGAGACGATGCGGCTCGCCGACGGGACGCTGTGGCCCATTCCGATCACCCTGGACGTGCACCCGGAGCTTGCCGGCCGCCTCGACACCGGGTCGATGCTGGCGCTCCGCGACCCCGAGGGCGCCCTGCTCGCGGCGCTGGAGGTCCGCGAGGTCTTCCGGCCCGACCGGGCCTGGGAGGCAGAGGCCGTGTACGGCACGGCCAGCGCCGAGCACCCCGGGGTCGCCGAGGTCCTCGGCCTCGGGGACCGCTGGTGCGTGGCCGGGCGGCTGGAGGTCGTCGTGCCCCCGGCCCACCATGACTTCCAGGCGCTGCGCCGCTCACCGGCCGAGCTGCGCCGAGAGTTCGCCGAGCTGGGCTGGGACCGGGTGGTGGCGTTCCAGACCAGGAACCCGATCCACCGCGCCCACCACGAGCTGACCCTGCGCGCCGGCCTCGCGGCCGGCGCCAAGCTGCTCGTCCACCCCGTCGTCGGCCGCACCCGGCAAGGCGACGTCGACCACTACACCAGGGTCCGCGGCTACCAGGCGGTCATGCCGCGCTATCCGGCCGGCACCGCCCGCTTGGCGCTGCTCCCCCTGGCCATGCGGATGGCCGGGCCGCGGGAGGCGGTCTGGCACGCGATCATCCGCCGCAACCACGGCTGCAGCCATCTCGTCGTCGGGCGCGACCATGCCGGGCCGGGCGCGGACGCCCGCGGGCGACCCTTCTACGACCCGTACGCGGCGCAGGAGCTCGTCGGGGAGCTAGAGCACGAGCTCGGGATCGGGATGGTGCCCTTCCAGGCGACTGCCTACGTGCCGGACCTCGACGCCTACCTTCCCGAGGACGAGGTGCCCGGCGGGACGCGCGTCCTCGCGGTCTCGGGCACCGAGGTCCGCCGGCGGCTCGCGGCCGGCGAGGACCTCCCCGGCTGGTTCACCTTCCCGGAGGTTGCCGCCGAGCTCCGGCGCAGCTACCCGGCCCGCCGCGACCAGGGCGTGGTGGTCTTCCTCTGCGGGCTGTCCGGCGCGGGGAAGTCGGCCATCGCCAACGCGCTGGCCGCCCGGCTCCAGGAGCTCGGGGGACGGGCCGTCACCCTGCTCGACGGCGACCTGGTCCGGCGGCTGCTCTCCTCGGAGCTCGGGTTCTCGAAGGAGCACCGTGACCTGAACGTGCGCCGCATCGCCTTCGTCGCCGCGGCCGTCGCCAGGAGCGGCGGCGCCGCCATCTGCGCGCAGATCGCTCCCTACGACGCGGCACGGCGGCAGGCTCGCGCGATGGTCGAGCCGTGCGGCGGCTTCGTCCTCGTGCACGTGGCCACGCCGCTCGAAGTCTGCGAGGCGCGCGACCACAAGGGTCTCTACGCCAAGGCGCGCGCCGGCGTCATCGGCGGCTTCACGGGCATCTCCGACCCGTTCGAGCGCCCGACCGACGCGGAGGTGGTCGTCGACACGAGCGGGCTCACCGTCGGCGACGCGGTGGACGTCGTCATCGACCACCTCCGGGAAGCCGGCTACCTCTCCACATGACCGACCTCGCCGGAGGGGCGCCCGCCACCTCCCTGCCGCGCCGGTTCGCCGCCGAGGGCGCCTGGGCGCTGGGCGGCAGGGTCGCCACCATGCTCGGCGGGCTCGCGTCGGGTGCGCTCCTGTCGCGGATGCTCTCCCCCGACGACCTGGGCGGCTACCTTCTCGTCGCGAGCTTCGCCTCCGCGGGGGCGCTCGCGGGCTCGCTCGGCCTTCCCCAGGTGGTGGTGCGACTCGTCGCCGGCGCGCTCGGCGGGGGCCGTCCCGCCCTGGCGAGGTCGGCGCTGGAGACGGCCTTCGCGCTCGGGGCGCTGGGAGCCGCCGGGACCGCGGTGCTCTACGCCGGCCTCGTCGACCACGTTGGGACCGGCCTGCTCGGCCGCCATGGGCTCCTGCCCGTCACCGGCCTCGTGGCGGCCTGGATCGCCGTGCTGGTGGTCCAAGGCCTGGTGACGGAGGCGTTCAGGGGGCTCGGCGACGCCCGCCGGGCCGCGGCCATCGGCGGTCCCCTCCCGACCGGCCTGCTCGTCGCCGCGCTGCTCGTCGCCGGCTGGTACGCCGGCCGGGCCACGCTCTCCGACGTCGTGCTGCTCGCGGTCATGGCCGCGGTGCTCACCGCGCTGGCTGGATGCTGGATGCTGTGGCGCAAGGTCGGGCAGCTCCCCCGACCGCTCGGGGCGGGAGAGCGCGTCGGCGCGGGCATGATGCTGCGGGTCGCATGGCCCCTCCTCCTGACCAGCCTGACCCTGTTCGCGTCGGCGCAGGCCGACCTCTGGGTCGTGGGCGCCTTCCGCCCCCACCCCGAGGTCGCCGTCTACGGCGTGGCAGCCCGGGCGGCCTCGGTCGTCGCCGTGCCGCTCCTCGTCGTCAACGCCGTGCTCGCCCCCGCCGTGGCAAGGCTGCACGCGCAAGGCAGGACGGAGGACCTGGAGCGGGTGCTGCGCGGCACGGCCGCGCTGGCCGGCCTGCCAGCGCTCGCCGGCCTGACCGTCTTCGCGGTCGCCGGAGCGCCGCTTCTCGGACTCGCCTACGGCGCGTACTACCGTGCCGGGGGGCCCGTCCTGACCCTTCTCGCCCTCGGCCAAGCCGCGGGAGCCTGCGCCGGGTCGTGCGGGCTGACGCTGGCGATGACCGGGAGGCAGGCGCTCCTCGCGGCCGTCACCCTCGGGTGCGGCGCCCTGACCGTCGCCGCCGCCGTGCTGGCCGCCGGGCCGTTCGGGATGACCGGGGTGGCCGGAGCCACCGCGGCCGGAATGGCCCTGCAGAACCTTGGGATGCTGCTCGGCGCGCGGCTGACCGTCGGCGTCTGGACCCACCCGTCGCCCGCGCTGCTGGCCCGGGCGCGCACGCTCCGGCACGGACCCACCTGGCAGGCTCCGATCATCGACAGGAAGGCCGACGTGCATGACCCCTGACCGCGTGAAGGTGCTCTACATCGAGGGCACGGGCCGCAGCGGCACGACCCTGCTCGACAACCTCCTCGGGCAGCTCCCCGGCTTCTTCTCGGCCGGCGAGCTCCGCTTCATCTGGGAGCGGAACCTGCTGGAGGGCAGGCTCTGCGGCTGCGGGCAGCCGTTCGGGTCGTGTCCTGTGTGGACCGAGGTGGTGCGGCTGGCGTTCGGCGAGGCGGCCGCCGTCGACCCGCACGAGATGATCCGGCTCAGGGAGACCGCGGTCCGCCTGCGGCACATGCCGCTCCTTGCCACCCGGTGGGCGGAGGCGCTGCTCCGGCCCAGGAGCACCGGGTACCTGGATGCCCTGGGACGCCTGTACGGGGCCATCGCCGACGTGACCGGCAGCCGGGTGATCGTGGACTCGTCGAAGTACCCGTCGTACGGGTTCCTCCTGGACATGGTCGGAAGCGTCGACCTCCACCTGGTCCACCTTGTCCGGGACCCGAGAGGCGTCGCCCACTCCCTGCGCCGCGCCAAGCCCGAGCCGGTCGGCACAGGCCGCTTCAAGGAGATGGAACGGATCCCGTCGGCGGCGTCCGCGGTCAACTGGAACGTCTGCAACCTCGAGGCCGAGGCCCTCGCCCGGCGCACCCCCGGGCGGTACCTGCGGGTCCGCTACGAGGACTTCGTGGCCCAGCCCCGTGCCGCGCTGCTGGGCATCCTCGCCCACCTCGGCGAGACCGCCGGGGAGCTGCCGCTGGCGGGGGAGCGCGCCGTCAGGCTGGGCGTCAACCACACCGTCAGCGGGAACCCCAGCCGCTTCAGGACCGGGGTGGTCGAGCTACGCCACGACGACGAGTGGAGGACGCGGGGCAGGGTGGCCGCCAAGGCGGTCGTCACCGCGCTGTGCCTGCCTCTGCTCGCCCGCTACGGCTACGTCGGACCACGACGCGCGTGACCCCCGGGCACCCGCTCACCGGGCGGGCCGGCCGGCACCTGCCCGGCGTTGGGTCAGCGCCGGCCGGCCAGCGCCTGGAGCCGGCGGACGCGCTCCTCGGTCGGCGGGTGGGTGGAGAACAGCCGGGTCACGCCGCGCATTCCGTCCCTGAACGGGTTGACGATGAACAGGTGCGCCGTCGAGGGGTTCCTGGTCGCCGGCGGCGTGCGCTGGGCGTAGGCCTCGATCTTGCGCAGGGCGCTGGCCAGGGCGATCGGGTCGCCGCTGATCTGGGCGCCGGTGGCGTCGGCGCCGAACTCGCGGCTCCGGGACACGGCGAGCTGGATGATCATGGCCGCGATCGGCGCCAGGAGGGCCAGCAGGATCGCCGCGAACGGGTTCGTCCCCTCCTCGTCGTCGGCGCCGCCGAAGAAGAACGCGAACTGCGCGACGTAGGCGATGGCGGCGGCGATGGTGGCGGCGATCGAAGCGATGAGGATGTCGCGGTTGCCCACGTGCGACAGCTCGTGGGCCAGCACGGCGCGCAGCTCGCGTTCGTCCAGGACCGACAGGATGCCCTGGGTCACGACCACGGCGGCGTGCCTGGGGTTGCGGCCGGTGGCGAAGGCGTTGGGCTGCGGGTTCGGGGAGACGTACAGCTTCGGCATGGGGATGTTCATGCGGGCGGCCAGCTCGCGCACCATCGCATACAGCCATGGTGCCTCGGCCTCGGTCACCGGGCGGGCGCCGGAGGCGGCCAGCGCCAGCTTGTCGGAGAGGAAGTAGGTCCCGGCGTTGAGTGCGACCGCGAGCACCAGTGCGACGGTGAGCCCGCGTCGGCCGCCCAGGAGCTGCCCGACCAGCAGCAGCAGGCCGCTCAGCCCGGCGAGGAGCAGGGTGGTCTTCAGGTAGTTGCGTGCGCCCACGTCGTTCGGTCCCCCTCCAGGCACCGCCCGGAACGGTTCGGTTTGTCGGGTACCACCCGCCCGACGGTGTATGCAAGCCGGGCGGAGCATTCGCTGGCACCATGGGAGCTGCTGGTGAGGTAACGGCAACGGCTGAGAGGGCGGCTGCCAGGCCGCCGACCGTTGGAACCTGCTCCGGGTAATGCCGGCGGAGGGAGGGAGCCAAGTGTACGATCAGGCGCGCGCGTCGCGGAGTGCCGCCCCGGACGTGCTGGTAGTCGGCGGTGGGGCGATCGGCCTGGCCGTCGCCTGGCGGGCCGCGCTTGCCGGGCTGGCCGTCACCGTGGTGGACGCGGCACCGGGCGGCGGGGCCTCGTGGGCCGCGGCCGGCATGCTCGCGCCCGTCACCGAGGTCCACTACGGCGAGCAGGCGCTGCTCCGCCTCAACCTGGCCGCCGCGCGCCGCTGGCCCGCATTTGCCGGCGAGCTGGAGGACGCCAGCGGCAGCCCGGTCGGCTACCGGCGCTGCGGCACCCTGACCGTCGCCCGCGACGGTGACGACCTGGCCGCGGTGCAGGACCTCTACCGCTTCCAGTCCGAGCTCGGGCTCGAGGTCGAGCGCCTGCGCGGCCGCGAGTGCCGGCAGGTGGAGCCGGGGCTCGCCCCGAGCGTCCGCGGCGGCGTGCTGGCCGCCGGCGACCACCAGGTCGACAACCGCGCACTCGTCGGGTCCCTGCTCGCGGCGGCGGGGCGGGCCGGGGTCGAGGTCCGCCGGGCCCGGGTGGAGTCGCTGGTGACCGCCGGGGACCGGGCCCGCGGGGTGGCCCTGGAGGGCGGCGAGGTGCTGGAGGCGGGCGCGGTCGTGCTCGCCGCCGGGTGCTGGAGCGGCTCGCTCCGGGGCGTGCCGCCGCCGGTCCTGCCGCCGGTCCGCCCGGTCAAGGGCCAGCTCCTGCACCTGCGGGGGTCGCGGGAGGCGCCGCTGTGCCAGCACAACGTGCGCGGGCTCGACGTCTACGTGGTGCCGCGGGCCGACGGCCGGGTGGTGGTGGGGGCCACCGTGGAGGACCAGGGGTTCGACACCACGGTCACCGCCGGTGCGGTCCACGAGCTGTTGCGGGACGCGGTCGAGCTGCTGCCCGACGTGAGCGAGCTGGAGCTGACCGAGACCGTGGCCGGGCTGCGGCCCGGGTCGCCCGACAACGCCCCGCTGCTCGGCCCCTCGGGCCTGGACGGGCTGGTGGTGGCCACCGGCCACTACCGCAACGGGATCCTGCTCGCGCCGGTCACCGCCGACGCGGTCGCGGAGCTGCTGGCCGGCGGGCCGGTGCCGGAGCTGATCGCGCCGTTCTCGCCCGCGCGCTTCGGCCGGGAGCCCGCGCCCGGCGCTGTCGCCGGGGCCGCCCGCGGCGGGAGCGGCCCCGTCGGGGACGTGGTGGCCGGGGACGCTCTAACCGGGAACGCGGTGGCCGGGGACGCGGCGGCCGGGGACGAGGCGGCCGGGGACGCGGCGGCCGGGGACGCGGCGGCCGGGAATGCCAGATGGGCGGCCGGGAACGCCAGATGGAGGAGCACCGCATGACCGTCATCGTCAACGGCACCGCGACCGACGTCGCGCCCGGTGCCACCGTGGCCGGGGTGCTCGCCGGCCTCGGCCATGCGGTGTCCGGGGCCGGCATCGCGGTCGCGCTCAACGGGGAGGTGGTGCCGCGGTCGGCCTGGGCGTCGACCGGCCTCGGCGACCACGACAGGTTGGAGGTCCTCGGCGCCAGCCAGGGAGGTTGAGACAGCTATGGACGATCCGCTCGTCATCGCCGGCCAGCCGTTCGCGTCCAGGCTCGTGATGGGCACCGGCGGGGCGTCGAGCCTTGAGGCGCTGGAGGAGGCCCTGCTCGCGTCGGGCGCCGAGATGGCCACGGTCGCGCTGCGCCGCACCAGCCCGGGTGCAAGAGGGTCGGTCCTGGACGTGCTGGACCGGGCCGGGTGCCGGGTGCTGCCGAACACGGCCGGGTGCTTCACCGCGCGGGACGCGGTGCGCACGGCCAAGCTGGCCCGGGAGGCGTTCGAGACCGACTGGGTCAAGCTCGAGGTCATCGGCGACGACCGCACCCTGCTCCCGGACGCGGTCGAGCTGCGCGACGCGGCCGAGACCCTGGTCGACGACGGCTTCACCGTGCTGCCCTACACCAACGACGACCCGGTCCTGGCCAGGCAGCTCGCCGAGCTCGGCTGCGCCGCGGTGATGCCGTTGGGCTCGCCGATCGGCAGCGGCATGGGCATCCGCAACCCCTACAACCTGCGCATCATCCTGGAGCGGGCGACGGTCCCGGTGGTCCTGGACGCGGGCATCGGCACCGCCTCCGACGCGGCCATGGCGATGGAGCTCGGCTGCGACGGGGTCCTGCTGGCCAGTGCGGTCACCCGGGCCCGGGAGCCCGCCCTGATGGCGCAGGCGATGCGCAAGGCGGTCGAGGCGGGGCGGCTCGCGGCCCGGGCCGGGCGGATCCCGCGCCGGCTCTACGCCGAGGCGTCCACCCCGTTCGAGGGTCTCGCCGACCTGGACGGGGCTCCGGCTGTGGCGGCCAGCCGGCCGGGAGGCTGATGGAACCCGGCTGGGGGGCGCGCTGATGGAGCCAGGGCGCCGAGCCGGGCGGCTGGCCGCCGCCCGGCTCTACCTCTGCACGCCGATCCGGCCTGACCTGGCCGCCTTCGCCGACGCGGTGCTCGGCGCGGGCGTGGACGTCGTGCAGCTCCGCGACAAGCAGGCCGAGGCCGTCCCCCTGCTCGAGGCGGCCGCCGTGCTGCGCGAGGCGGCCGACCGGCACGGCGCGCTGCTCGCGGTCAACGACCGGGCCGACGTGGCCCTGGCTGCCGGTGCCGACGTCCTGCATCTCGGCCAGGAGGACCTGCCCAGGGCCTGGGCGGAGCGGATCCTCGGCCAGGGGGTGCTGCTCGGGCGCTCGACCCACGACCTCGAGCAGGCCGGGCGGGCGGTCGCCGAGGGGTGGGACTACTTCGCGGTCGGGCCCGTCTACCCGACCGCGACCAAGCCGGGCCGGCCGGCCACCGGCGCGGGGCTGCTCCGGGCCGTGGCCGGCCTGGACCCGCCGGTGCCGTGGTTCGCGATCGGCGGGGTCGGCCCGGACACGCTGGACGAGGTGCTGGCCGCCGGCGCGACCCGGGCCGTGGTCGTCCGCGCGATCGCCGGCGCCCCCGACCCGGCCGCGGCCGTGACCCGTCTCCGCGCCCGCCTCGAAGCGGCCGCCACCGCCTGACCACGGCACCGGCGTCATCTTGGGACCGACCCCGGCGGAGGGCCGGCTCTCGGTCATGGCCGGCGGTGACCCGGCCGCGCTGGACCGGCCCGGTGACCCGGCCGCGCTGGACCGGCCGGCGGCCCCGGTCCTCAGTAGCGCGACCCGACCGGCGCGGGCAGCTCGTCCAGCTCGGCAAGGTCGGCCTGGCCGAGCTGGACGCCGGCGGCCGCCGCGTTCTCCTCGAGGTAGGCGAGCTTCTTGGTCCCCGGGATCGGCACCACCTGCTCGCCCTTGGCGAGGACCCAGGCCAGCGCGACCTGGGCCGGGGTCGCCCCGATCCGTCCGGCGACGGTGCGGACCCGGTCGACCAGGGCCTGGTTGGCCTGCAGGGCCTCGCGGGCGAAGCGCGGGTTGCGGGCCCGGAAGTCGTCGCTGGCGAAGGAGGAGGCGGCGGTGATCCGCCCGGTGAGGAAGCCCCGGCCGAGCGGCGAGAACGGGATGAAGGCGGCGCGGTGCGCCGCGCACCAGGGCAGCACCTCGCCGAGCGGGTCGCGCGTCCACAGCGACAGCTCCGACTGCACGCTCGCCACCGGGTGGATGGCCTGGGCCCGCTCCAGCTCCTCCACGCCGACCTCGGAGAGGCCGATGGCGCGGACCTTGCCCGCCTGCACGAGCGTGGCCATCGTGCCCCAGGTCTCCTCGAGCGGCACCCGGTCGTCGACCCGGTGGAGCTGGTAGAGGTCGATGACGTCGGTGCCGAGGCGGCGCAGGGACGCGTCGCACGCCTCCCGGACGTGCTCGGGGCGGCCGTCCCTGCGCAGCGTGGAGGTGGCCGCGTCGTCGACCACCAGCCCGCACTTGGTGGCCAGCACGACCTCGTCGCGGCGGCCGGCGAGCGCCTGGCCGACCAGCTCCTCGTTGGTGAACGGCCCGTACACGTCGGCGGTGTCGATCAGCGTCATGCCGAGGTCGACGGCCCGGCGGATGACCGCGACCGACTCCGCGTCGTCCCGCTCCGCGCTCGAGTAGGCCGCCGACATCCCCATGCAGCCGAGCCCGATCGCGCCGACCTCGGTGCCGTCAGGTCCCAGCCGTCGCCGCCGCATGCGTGCTCCCTCCGGTCCGCTTGCCCGTTGCCTGCCTGTCACGGTGACACCGACGGGCCGCTCGCGCCACGCCCCGCGGCGTCAGGACCCGGGGTCGGCAGGCGGCAGCTCGAACCGCAGGGAGCTCGCTCCCCGCAGGTCGAGCCACCAACGCCCGCCCGCGCGGGCGACCCGGAGCACCGCGGTGTCGCAGCCCGGGCAGCGCAGGACGGTGCCCATGCCGTGGCAGTACGCCATCAGCGCGCCGACCTGGCTGACCGCGCCGCAGCCGGCGCAGACGGTCCGGGCCGTGGTCGCCTCCAGCACGAACACCTCGCTGAGCAGGCCCGCCGCCGCGTTGCCGTCCAGTCGCAGGTCCCGGTCGTCCATGGTCAGCCTCCGGTCGGTCCGAACCGCTCCGTCCGCACCCGGGCCGGGTCGTGCCCGAGCTCCACCAGCGCCGTGGCGACCGCCTCGACCATCCGGGTCGGGCCGCACACGTACGCCAGCGGCCGCTCCGCCGGTGACCAGCCGACCTCCTCGAGCATGGCCAGGTCGATGCGGCGCCGGTAGCCGGTCCATCCGGGCGGCTGCTCGCGGGTGAACGTGTGGGTCACCGCGAAGCCGTCGCCGTCGGTGCTGGCCAGCCGGTCGAGCTCGGCGCGGGCGAGCACGTCAGCGGCTGACCGGGACGAGTACAGCAGGCGGGTGGGCGCCCGGCTGCCGGTGGCGGCGCGGTGCCTGGCCATGGCCAGCAGGGGCACCACCCCCGACCCGCCCGCGACCAACAGCAGGGGCCCGCCCAGGGACGGCTCCCATACGAAGTAGCCGCCGATCGGCCCGCGCAGCTCCAGCAGGTCGCCGGCACGCAGCTCGTCGGCGAGGTAGGGCGACACCTCGCCGTCGACGAGCCGCTCCACCGTGATCGTCACCCGCTCGCCGTCCGGTGCCGACGCGATCGAGTAGCTCCGCTGCGCCTGGTAGCCGTCCTCGGCGGTCAGGCGGACGTCGAGGTGCTGGCCGGGCAGGTGGCCCGGCCAGCCTGGGACCTCGAGGTCGAGGCTGACGAACCGGGGCGTCTCGGCCCTGGTCGCCGCGACGCGGGCAAGTCGCCAGGTCAGTCGCTCCAGTACCGTTCTTCCAGCCATGGGTCTCCGTGGTTGTGGTAGCCGAGCGACTCCCAGAAGCCCGGCGCGTCGTGGTCGAGCAGGCGCAGGCCCATGACCCACTTGGCGCTCTTCCAGAAGTACAGGTGGGGGACGAGCAGGCGGGCCGGCCCGCCGTGCTCGGGCGCCAGCGGCGCCCCGTCGAACTCCCACACCACCCACGCCTTGCCCCCGCGCAGGTCGTCGAGGGGCAGGTTGGTGGTGTAGCCGCCGTAGCTGGAGGCGACCGCGTGGCTCGCCCCGGGCAGCGGCTCGGCCGCGTCGAGCAGGGTGTCGACCGACACCCCGGTGAAGGTCGTGTCGAGCTTGGTCCACTTGGTCACGCAGTGGATGTCGCCGGTGAAGGTCGACTGCGGCAGGGCCCGGATCTCCTCCCAGGTCCACGCCTGGGGCCGGGCCACCAGCCCCGCGACCCGGAAGCGCCACTCGGCCAGGTCGATCCGTGGGGTGGGCCCGGCGGTGAGCACGGGGAACCCCGGCTCGACGTACTGCCCGGGCGGGACCCGGCCGGCGATGCCCTCGGCCGCCCGCCGCCGGCCCCGGAACCCGCGCGAGACGAACCCGCTCACGAGCGCGGCGTCCGGGAGATGGACCCGCTCACGAGCGGCCTCCGGCAGATGGACCTGCTCGCGAGCGGCCTCGGCAGACGGGCCCGCTCATGAGCGCAGCCTCCGGTAGCGGCGGATCAGCGTGTTGGTCGAGCTGTCGTGGCCCAGGTCGGGCGCTGCGGCCGCCTCGAGCTCGGGGACGATCCGGTTGGCGAGCGCCTTGCCGAGCTCCACGCCCCACTGGTCGAACGAGTTGATGTCCCAGATCACGCCCTGGGTGAAGACCTTGTGCTCGTACAGGGCCACGAGCTGCCCGAGTACCCGCGGGGTGAGCTTGGTGGCCAGGATCGTCGAGGTCGGGCGGTTGCCCGGGAAGGTGCGGTGGGGGACCAGGGCGGCGGGCACGCCCTCGGCCGCGACCTCCTCGGCCGTCTTGCCGAACGCCAGCGCCTCGGTCTGGGCCAGGAAGTTCGCCATGAGCAGGTCGTGGTGGTTGCCGACCGGGTGGTTGGGCTGGCAGAAGCCGATGAAGTCGCACGGGACCAGCTTGGTGCCCTGGTGGATGAGCTGGTAGAAGGCGTGCTGGCCGTTGGTGCCCGGCTCGCCCCAGACCACCGGGCCGGTCTGCACGTCCACCGGCTCGCCGTCCAGCCCGACCGACTTGCCGTTGGACTCCATGTCGAGCTGCTGCAGGTAGGCGGGGAACCTGGCCAGATGCTGGCTGTAGGGGAGGATCGCCTGGGTCTCGGCGCCGAAGAAGTCGCCGTACCACACGCCGATCAGCCCGAGCAGCACCGGCATGTTGCGGTCGAACGGCGCGGCGCGGAAGTGCTCGTCCATCGCGTGGAAGCCGTCGAGCATCTCGCGGAAGTGGTCCGGCCCGATCGCGACCATGAGCGACAGGCCGATCGCCGAGTCGACCGAGTAGCGCCCGCCGACCCAGTCCCAGAACTCGAACATGTTCGCGGCGTCGATGCCGAACTCCTCCACCTTCTCCGCGTTGGTCGACACCGCCACGAAGTGGCGGCGGACCGCCTCCTTGTCGCCCAGGGCGCCGAGCAGCCAGTCGCGGGCGGTGTGGGCGTTGGCCAGCGTCTCCTGGGTCGTGAAGGTCTTGGAGCAGACGACGAACAGCGTCTCGGCCGGGTCCAGGTCCCGGGTCGCCTCCCACACGTCGGTGCCGTCGACGTTGGACACGAACCGGAAGCTCCGTGACCGGTCCGAGTAGTCCTTGAGCGCCTCGCAGGCCATCGCCGGGCCGAGGTCGGACCCGCCGATGCCGATGTTGACCACGTTGCGGATCGGCCGGCCGGTGTGCCCGGTCCACTCGCCGGAGCGGACCCGGCCGGCGAAGTGCGCCATCCTGGCGAGCACGGCGTGCACCTTGGGGACGACGTCCTCCCCGTCCACGACGATCGAGGTCCCTTCCGGCGCGCGCAGCGCCACGTGGAGCACGGGCCGGTCCTCGGTGACGTTGATCCGCTCGCCCGCGAACATCGCCTCGATCCGCTGCCGCAGCCCGGCCCGGTCGGCCAGGGCGACCAGCAGCCCCAACGTCTCGCCGGTGAGGCGGTGCTTGGAGTAGTCGAGGTACAGGTCGGCGGCCTCGAGCGTCATCGCCTCGCCCCGGCCCGGATCGTCGGCGAACAACGTCCGCAGGTGGACGTCCTTCACCTGGTCGTAGTGCGCTGCCAGCGCCCGCCACTCAGGGGAGTCCGTGATGCGGGTGGTCGCCGCTGCCATCCGTCGCCTCCTCGATCGACCCGTCCAGGCGCAGTCTCGCCCCGCATCATGCCCGTTACGGCGCCAAGGTTCGACTCCTGCCCGGATTCGACACCGGCAAGGAGCCCGCTGACGACACCGGCAAGGAGCCCGCTGACGGAGGGCCATGCTCGCCGGGGGTGACCGGCCGGCTGCCACGGCGGGCCAGGCCGTCACCCGGCCGGCTCGGCGGTGATCGAGAACCGGGCGGTGAACGCCCCGCCCGGGTCGGCCAGGGGGCAGGCGCCGGCGGTGAGCGCGTCGGTGGGGGCGGTCATCGGCTCCAGGCAGGCGAACTCGGCGCTGGCGGGCACGAACACCTGCGCGTACGGGTAGCCCTCCTCGAACCGGACCCCGAGCCGCCAGCCCTCGGCCTCGAGTCCGAGCACGAGGTCGCCGGCGAGCGTGTAGAGGTCGTCGAAGGTCCGGTCGGCGATCGGTTCCTGCTCGGCCGGCTCGGTCACGGACGCACCGGTGGGGATCCCGCGGGCGTCCAGCTCGAGGTGCTCGCGGTCGGGGAGGACGAGCCGCCAGCCGTCGCGCGGGCCGGTTGGCAGGCGCAGGTAGGGGTGCCAGCCGAACGCGACCGGCACGGCCTGGTCGCCGGTTGGCCGCAGGGTCGTCGTGACGGTCAGCGCGGTTGCGTCCACGCCCGCCTCGACCTCGATGGTGTGGGGAAACGGGAAGGCGACCAGCAGCTCCGGCCAGGCGCCGTAGTCGAGCCCGGCGGTCATGCCCGCCCGGCCCCCGCCGGTGTCCAGGCGGATGACGCGCCAGCCGGGGTGAGCGGTGACGGTCCCGTGGATGGGCAGGCCGCCCGGATCGGTGTGCAGCTCGACGCCGTCCAGGTCCACGTCGACGCCGGCCGCGCGGTAGTGGCGGGTGGAGAGCCGGTTGGCCCAGGGCGCGAGCAGGGGCAGCCCGGTGACGTGGCCCTGCCGGTAACCCTCCAGGCCGCCGGGCAGGGCGAGCAGCTCCTCGCCCCGCCGGGTGAGGGACGCGCCGAGCATGCCCAGCTCGGGCAGGAAGGTGGCGGCGAGGTCCCCAGCAGCCAGGGTGACGGCGGCCGTGCCGTGCCAGGAGTGGACGCGGGCCGATGCCGCCTCGGTCAATGCACCTCACCTCGCAAGCTCGTCTCGGCGCGGCCTCTCGCGCGCCGCAGAGCCTACCTCGGCCGGCCAGACCCCGGGCGGCGGTGGCGGCCATGGTCGGCGCGACCGGGACCGGCTTGAGCGGCGCCCGGGGATGGATCGGCGCCGTGACGGGCGGGTGGCGTAGCGTGCGGTCCATGGTGGAGCAGCCCGACGCCGGCCCGGCCTGGCCGGCGGACCCGGACGGGCAGGACCCTCTGACCCCGTACCTGGCGTTCGACCGCGCCCGGTGGGCGGCGCTGCGCGCCGCCACCCCGCTGACCCTACGTCGACGCCGAGGAGGCCGACATCGCCCGCTGGTATGAGGAGCGGTTCCTGGCCCTGCGGGCGACCGCCTTCCGGTCTCCCGAGTCGTACTTCCACCGCTACGCGACGCTCGACGACGCCGGGGCCCGCGCCACGGCGGCGCGGATCTGGCGGGCCGTGAACGCGGTCAACCTGGCCGAGAACATCCGGCCGACCCGCGACCGGGCCTCCCTGGTGCTGGAGAAGGGCCCGGACCACCTCGTGCGCCGCGTCCTGCTCCGCCGCCGCTGACCGCCGCGCCGTCCTGACCGCCCACGCGTTCGTCGTTGGCGGTCAGGACGGGCGTCACAGGCTGCGACCGTGCCCGGGTGCACTGGTCAGGCGGGTGGGACATCGGTCCGGGCGGCCGCGAACCAGGCGGCCAGCTCGACCGGGTCCGGGTCGGCGTCCAACAGGGCGAGCAGGGGGTCACGCAGGGGCCCGGGCACCGGGACCGCGCCGAGGAGGAGCTGGTGGTCGTGCCCGGCGGGCACGACCCGGGCGGACAGGAGCTGCCCAGGGGGCGGGTAGGCGCGCGGGTGGGGTTGGCTGGTGGCGGTGACCTCGAGCCGCTCGCCGGTGCGCAGGTCGTGCAGGCCAAGGCGTTCGCCGGTGCGCAGGTCGTGCAGGCCGAGGCGCTCGCCTGGGCCTGCCTCGACGACCTCGTAGAGGCTGCGCCGACGGCCGGTCCAGGCGCGGGCCAGCGCCAGCTCGTCGGCCGGGAGCAGGACCCCCCTGGCGTCCAGGAACGCCGCGAGCCCGCCCGCCTCGAACAGCCCGAGGTCGTGCACCAGGGGATCGTGCAAGGCCGCGCCCACCCAGACCGGATTCTCCGGGTCGCCGCCGGACCGGGCCACCGCGACGTCGTGCACGCGCATGCGCTGGCCGGGCCGGAGGAGGAACGTGACCGCCTTGTGCCAGAGCCAGCCGGCCCGGTCCGGCAGCGGATGGCCGTTGCGGAGACCGCAGCAGACCTTGTGCTTGCGGCCCGAGCCGCACGGGCAGGGCTCGTTCCGCCCGGTGGTGGCCGGGCCAGGCGCGGCGAAGCGCTCCAGGCGGGCGACCGCCTCGTCGTCGGGGTCCACCTCGGCCCGGCGGAGGTGGGCGAGGGCGGCTGCCGCGTCGCCCCGGTCCTCGGCGTACCAGGCCGCGTCCAGCAGGGCGGCCTCGTCGTCGGGGTCCGCTTGGAGCGCGTCGGCGAGGTGCGCCTCGGCGGCGAGGGTGTCGCCGCGGTGCTCGGCGCAGCAGGCGAGCACGAACCGTGGGCCGGGCGCGTCGTCGCAGGCGGGCACGAGCGTGGCGGCCAGCTCGCGGGCCAGCGGCTCCTCATCGTGATCGCTGGCGAAGGTCGCGCTCACGAACGCCTCGGCCACCCCTGGCCAGGACATTGCATGGGCGAGGGCGTGCAGCGTCTCCTCGTCCTCGGCGACCGCGGCCTCCAGGCCGGAGCGGCGGGCCAGCTCGAACGCGCCGAGCAGCAGCTCCAGCGCCTCGACGCCCTCGTCGTCGAGCCCGAACAGGGCACCGACCTCGTCCCCGGCCAGCGCGTCCGACTCCACCTCGGCCCAGTCGGTGCCCGGCGTGCCGACCCACTGGCCGTGGACCTCGAGCCCGGCGGCGGCGAGCAGCTCGGGCACTGGCGGGAGCGGGCGGTCGAGCAGGGCGGGCGCGTCGGCCCGCGCGATCAGCACGACGGCCGAGCTCTCGACCGGCTCGCCGTCCACGCCGGCGGCCTCGAAGGCATGCGCGAGCCGCTTGCCGGCCGCCTCGCCGCCCTCGGGGTCGGCGTCGGCCCGGCTGACGTGCAGGAACCCGTCGGCGAGCCGGAACGCGAGCACGTCGCCGGGGGCCGCGCCGCCCAGCCAGCCGGGAGGTCCGGTGGCGACCCACCGGTCGGCGAGCGGGTGGTCGCCGCCGACGCCGCTCTCGGGCTCCCCGGCTGGGGTGACCTCGACGCTCCCGCCGGTGGCCAGAGCCAGGGCGCCGCTGGCGTCGGCGTCGGCGGCGGCGAGCAGCAGCGTGAGGTCGGGCTCGAGCGCGACCACGCCGTCGGCCGCCTCGCCGGCCGTGACCCGGTGGGTGACCGTCACGCCGTCGAGCAGGGCGTCGAGGCTGGCGAGGCGGCCGTCGGGCAGGTGGTAGAGGCCGTCGGCGTCGTCCAGCAGCACCTCGAGCCACGGCCCCGGGTCGGGCGGGAGGCTCAGCCCGGCCGCCGCGAGGCGGCGGGCGAGCTGCTCGGGCGAGAGCGGGCCCTCCCTGGCCAGCACCCCCTCGCAGAGACGGGTGGCACGTCGTTCCCAGTCCATATGCGCTCCTCGGCAAGGGTCGAGCGGCTGGTGCGGGGCTTGCGTGGCGCGGCGAGCCACGGTGTTCCGACGGGCTGCCCGGTCCCCGGGCCCCGGCATCGGGACACCATACAGCCCGCTCGTGCGGCACGGACGCGCTCGTCCACAGAGCCAGGAGCGGGGGCTGCCGAGGCTGCCTCGCGCGCCCGGGTCGGAGGCTGCCTCGCGCGCCCGGGTCGTCGGTGCCGTGGATGCCGATCACCCCGTCGCCGCCGGCGAAGCTCCGCGGCACGTTGGTCACGGACGCCGGTTCAGTGCCTGCCGCGGCCCTCCAGGAACAGGCCGGCCTCGGCCACCCGCACCTGCTCGCCGCGCAGGCGGGCGCCGGCCAGCAGGGCCGGGGCGATGAACCGCGCCCGGGGCGGCATGAGCGGGCGGTCGAGCCGCATCGTCCCGCAGACCGCGCGCAGGCGGAGCTCGTCGAGCCGGGTGTGGCCCACGCCGTGCAGCGTGCGGAGCTCGGGCGGCAGGCTGTGGAAGGCGAGGAAGCTCACCAGGCGCCACAGCCAGCGGCGGGGCACCCCGTCGGGCGGGTCGCGGACCAGGGACGCCACCGAGCGGGCGCCGTCGGTGGGCCGCAGGATCCCGCTCGCCACCACGCCGTCCAGGTACGCCTCGAGCTCGGCGAAGGTGGGCGGGATGCGGTCGGCGGGCAGGCCGAGCGGCTCCACGGTCGCCATCTGCTCGACGTGGAACGCCTGCCGCCCGGCGTCGTCGAGCCGGCCGATGGTCAGCCGCTCGAAGTGCAGGAAGCTCGAGACCAGGCAGGCGTGCACCCACAGCAGCAGCTCCGGGTCGCGGGCGTCGTAGGGCAGGCCGGTCACCGCGTCCACGCCCCTGATGGCCCGGTGCACGTCGCCGATCCGCTTGGAGGCCGCGGCCGCCTCCTGCCTGGTGCCGAACACCACCGTGAACGTCTGGCGCAGGGTCCGCTCGAGCCGCCGCCACGGGTCCCGCTCGTACATGCCGGTCTGCCGCGCGCCCGCGACCACCAGCGGGTGGGCGGCGTGCATGAGCAGGGCCCGCACGCCGCCGATCATGACTGACGCCTCCCGCAGCACCTGCCAGGAGACGCTCCCCGGCCCGAACATCCCGGCGTCCGGCTCAACGTCGCGCATGGCACCACGATACGTCCGCCCGACCCCGCCAGGGTGCCCGGCGCTCCGGGCCTCGGCTCCGCCTGCCCATGGAGGAGGCTGCGTACCGGCTGCTCCGCGCCCGTGCCGGTACCATGCCGGTCCGGCCGGTGATCGCGGCCTGGACGGCCGCTGGGCGGCCTGGGCGCCCGCCCGCTGGACCTGAGCAGGCCGCCGGGCGCCGCCCGGCGTCGCAGCCGCGTTGGGCCTGGCTCAGATGCCGGTGGTCCTGGACGTCCGAGGGCGAGGTCCCCCTGGCCGTCCGGGGTCGCAGCCGCGTTGGGCCTGGCTCAGATGCCGGTGGTGGCCCGCGGGTAGGTGACCTTGGGGTCGGTGACAACGTTGACGAGGTAGGGCACGCCCGAGTCGAACGCGCGGCGCAGCGCCGGCCCGATGCCGTCCGGGGTGGTGACCAGCTCCCCGGCGCCGCCGAGGGCGGACACGACCTGGTCGTACCGGCATCCCGGCTGCAGGTCGGCGGCGACGTCGTAGCCGTAGAGGAGCTGCATCGGGTGCTTCTCGAGCCCCCAGGCGCCGTTGTTGCCGCACACCATGACCACGGGCAGGCCGTGGCGGACCAGCGTGTCCGCGTCCATCAGGGAGAACCCGGCCGCCCCGTCCCCGAGCAGGAGCACGACCTGGGCGGCGGGCCGGGCCAGGCGGGCGGCGGCGGCATAGCCCAGGCCGGTGCCGAGGCAGCCGTAGGGACCGGGGTCGAGCCAGCCGCCCGGCCGGGCCGGCTCGACGTACTTGCCGGCGAACGACACGAAGTCTCCGCCGTCCCCGATCACGACCGCGTCGTCGGCCAGGACGCGGCGCAGCTCGCCGTAGACGCGGGCCGGGTGGACCGGGTCGGCGTCGCTGTCGAGCAGTTCGCGGTCGCGCTCCCGGGCCTCCCGGGCCGCGTCCCGCAGCCGCTCGAGCCAGCCGGCGGGCGCCCGCCCGCGCCCGAGCCGCTCCACCGCGTCCACCAGCCCGTCGAGCATCAGCGACAGGTCGCCGGCGGCCGCGCCCGCGAGGTCCACGTGCTCTGCGAGCTGGCTCGGCGCGTCGGCCAGGTGCACGACCCGGGCCGGTGGGGCGCCCGAGGCGCCCCCGAACGAGCCGTAGCCGAGCCGGAAGTCGAGCGGCGCGCCGGCCACGATCACGAGGTCGGCCGAGCCGAGCGCGACCGAGCGGGCCCGGGTGACCAGCAGCCCGGAGCCCGGCGGCACGATCCCGCGGCCCATGCCGTTGGCGACCACCGGGAGCCGGAGCGCCTCGGCCGCGCGCCGGGCCGCGTCCTCGGCCCGGTCGGCCCACACGTCGGAGCCGAGCACGAGCACCGGCCGCTCCGACTCGGCCAGCAGCCGGGCCACGCTCGCGAGCGCGTCGGGGTCAGGCGCCAGCGGCTGGCGTTCCGCCGGCACCGGGATCGGCACGTTGGCGAACGAGAAGAGCTGGTCCACGGGCACGTCGAGGAAGACGGGGCCGCGGTGGGGCGCGGCGGCCAGGGCCAGGGCCCGGTCGACCGCTGCCGGCAGGCCCGCGACCTCGCCCACGGTGCCGGCGTGCTTGGTCACCGGGGCGAGCAGGGGCGGGTGGTCGAGCTCCTGCAGGCTGCCGGTGCCCCAGCGCCCGGCCGGCGCCCGGCCGCCCAGGACGAGCAGGGGCGAGCCGTTGAAGTGGGCCGTGGTCACGGCGCTGACGCCGTTGGTGACGCCCGGTCCCGCGGTGAGCACCGCGAGCCCGGGCGTGCGGGTGAGCTTCGCGGTCGCCTCGGCGGCGAACACGGCGGTCTGCTCGTGGCGCACGTCCACCAGCCGCATCGGCGGGTCGGCGTGCACCGCGCCGTCGTAGAGGGGGAACACGTGCCCGCCGGAGAGCGTGAACATCGTGTCCAGCCCGTGCCGCCTGGCCACCGCCACGGCCAGCGTGCCGCCATGCCCCTCGACGGCCTGCGCCGTCCCTGCCGCCTCGCCCACGCCCACCTCCGCCGTCGCGCCGCACCGACGGTGATGCTAGACGGTCGGGCGCCGGGCCGCCGGCTACGACCAGGGCTCCTCGAAGGCGTCCTGGCCGCTGGGCCGGCGCCGGCCCCGCGAGCGCGGGTGCGCTACCGTGCCCCGGATGCCACGACCGCTCTCCGACGACCAGGTACGGCTGCTGCGCATGCGGTCGCAGCGGCTGGCCGGGGAGCGCGCGACGGGCGTGGACGAGCTGGTGGGCGGCATGGGCGGGCTGCAGGCCCAGAACACCGCGGCGGCCAGGCTGGCGGTCCGGGCCCGGAGCGCCGGCCTGGACGCGGCGGCGGTGACCCGCGCCTGCAACCAGGAGCGGTCGGTCGTGCGCACCTGGGCGATGCGCGGGACCCTGCACATGGTGGCCGCCGAGGACGCGGGCTGGCTCGTCGCCCTGCTCGGGCCCAGGTCGGCGGCGGCCGGCCGCCGCCGGCGGCGGCAGCTCGGGCTCGACGAGGACGTCTGCGCCCGCGCGCTCCCGGCGCTCCGGGAGATCCTTTCCGGTGGGGGCCGGTGCACCCGGGCCCAGCTGGTGCGCAGGCTCGCCGCCGAGGGCGTGGCCGTCGACCCCGAGGGCCAGGCACCCGCCCACCTCGTGGGCTACGCGGCCACCCAGGGCCTCGTCTGCCGGGGGCCGGACCTGGACGACGACGAGCCCACCTACGTGCTGCTGGAGGACTGGGTGGGCGCCCAGCCGGAGCTGGAGCCCGAGGCCGCCCTGGCCCGGCTCGCCCGCCGCTACGTCGCCGGCCACGGCCCGGCCGGCGCCCGGGACCTGGCCGCCTGGGCCGGGGTGACGCTCACGCAGGCCAGGCGGGGTCTGCAGGCCATCGACGGCGAGCTGGACGAGGTGGAGGTGGCCGGCGAGCCGGCCTGGATCCTCGCCGGGACCGGCGGCCCGGATGCCACAGGCGCGGGCGGCGACGGGCCGTGCGTGCGGCTGCTGCCTCACTTCGACGCCTGGCTGCTCGGCTACCGCAGCCGGGACCTGGTCCTGGCCCCCCGCTTCGCCCGGCGCATCCAGGCCGGCGGCGGCTGGGTCCACGCGGCCGTCGTGGTGGACGGCCGCGTCGTGGGCACCTGGCGGCAGGAGCGCAAGGGCGACCGGCTGGCCGTGGTGGTGGCGCCCTTCGAGCGGCTCGACCCCGCGACCCGTCCCGGCCTCGAGGCCGAAACCGCCGACCTGGGCCGCTTCCTGCACGCCGAGGCGACCCTTGCCGTCGAAGGGTAGCCCCGCCGAGCCGTCGGCGAGCAGGCCCCACAGCAGGTCCTCGCCGGTGACCTGGGCGCGGCGGCCGCGAGCCCACAGCGCGACCTCGATCACCTTCCTGGCCCGCCCGTCGATGCGCGCTGCCGACCATGGCTGACACAGAGCGGCCCGCGCCACTGATCCTGCCGCGTGCTCGCCGTCGCGGCGGCAGGCGATACTGTCGGCATGGCAACCGCGACCAGTCCCGCGTTCGTCGGCCGGGCCGGGGAGCTCGGCCGGCTGCTCGGTGTGCTCGAGCGGGCCGAGCAGGGCCGGCCCGCGGTCGGGCTGGTGGCAGGGGACGCCGGCGTGGGCAAGACCCGCCTGCTCGCCGAGCTGGCCGGCCGGGCCGGGGCCCGCGGCGTCCGGGTGCTGGTGGGCGGCTGCATGGAGGTCGGCGACGTGGGGCTGCCCTACGTCCCCTTCGTCGACGCCTTCCGCGACCTCGGCGCCCGCCCCGGCGAGGCCGAGCTGGTCCAGGGCTGGGGCGCTGCCGTGCCCGGCCTCGGCCGGCTGCTGCCCAAGACCGGGGAGGAGCCCCCGCGCGGCCCGCACCCCGTCGGGCCCGGGCCGCCCTCCAACGACGGCTTCGAGCAGGTCCAGCTGTTCGACGCGGTGCTGTCGCTGCTCGTGCGCCTGTCCGAGCTCGCCCCCCTGCTGCTGGTCGTCGAGGACCTGCACTGGGCCGACCGCTCCACCCGCGGCCTGCTCGCCTTCCTGGTCCGCACCTTGCGTACCGGCCGGGTCTGCCTGGTGGCCAGCTACCGCTCCGACGAGCTGCACCGCCGCCACCCGCTCCGCCCGCTGCTGGCCGAGCTGGTCCGGGTGCCCGATCTGGAGCGGGTCGAGCTGCCCCCGTTCAGCCGGCAGGAGCTGGCCGAGCACCTCGAGGCGCTGGCCGGCGAGCGGCTCCCGGCCGCCGTGGTCGACCGCATCCTGGCCCGCTCCGAGGGCAACGCGTTCTTCGCCGAGGAGCTGATGGCCGCCGGTGCCGTCCGGGCCGAGGTCGCGCTGCCCGAGGCCCTGACCGACGTGCTCCTCGGCCGCGTCGAGGCCCTCCCCGAGCTGGCCCGGGACGTCCTCAAGGTGGCGGCGGTGGCCGGGCGCCGGGTCGACCACCGCCTGCTCGCGGCGGCCGCCGGCCGGCCCGAGCCCGAGCTCGAGCAGGGGCTGCGCGAGGCGATCGCCAGCCAGGTGCTGCTCACCGACCCGCTGGCCGAGAGCTACCGCTTCCGCCACGCGCTGCTCCAGGAGGCCGTGTACGGGGACCTGCTCCCAGGCGAGCGGACCCGGCTCCACGCCACCTACGCGCGCCTGCTGGCCGGGCCCGGCGCGGACGGCACGGGTCCCGGCGGGCCCGCCGCCGAGCTGGCCTGGCACAGCCTGGCCAGCCATGACCTGCCCGGCGCGCTCTGCGCCCTGGTCCGGGCGGCGGCCGACGCCACCGCGGTGTCCGCCCCGGCCGAGGCCTACCGCCACCTCACCCAGGCGATGGAGCTCTGGGACCGGGTGCCCGACGCACCCGCCGTGGCGGGGGTCGACCGGGTCGACCTGCTGCTGCGCGCGGCCGAGGCGGCCAGCAACTCGGGCGAGTTCCGGCGGGCGGCCACCCTGGCCGAGGAGGCCACGGTCTCGGTCGACGCCAGGGCGGCGCCGCTGCGGGCGGCCGTGGCCTACGAGCGCCTCGGCGACTACCTGGTCGAGGTCAACGACCGCGAGAGCGCGGTGGCCGCCTGCTGCCGGGCGGTCGAGCTGGTGCCCGCCGACCCCCCGACGCCGCTGCGGGCCCGGGTCACCGCCGCGCTCGCCCACGCCCTGGTGTTCGCGCGCCGCTACCAGCAGGCCCGGGGCTGGTGCGACGAGGCGCTCGCGGCGGCCAGGCAGGCGGGCAGCGTCGGCGACGAGACCTACGCGCTGATCTCGCTCTCGTTCCTGGCGCAGCGCCACGACGACCTGGACGAGGCTGCCTCGCTGCTGCGCGACGCCCGCCAGAAGGCGGCCGCCGCCGGCGCGCACGCCCTGGAGCTCCGGGTCCAGTGCCACCTGGCCCGGCTCCAGCTGGACGCCGGCGACCTGGCCGCCGCCTGCGCCGCCCTCGACGACACCGTGGAGCTGGCCGAGCGCACCGGCCTGACCTGGAACCCGTACGGCGTCGACGCCCGCCTCCTCCGCTGTGTCGCCTACTACGAGGCCGGGGACTGGGACGAGGCCGAGCGGCTGGCGGTGGCCATCGACGACCGCAGCCCGGCCGCCGGCGGGCTGTCCGCCGCCGCCCTGTACGTGGAGGTCGGCCGGGGCCGCCCGAGCGCCGGCGAGCGGCTCGCCCGGCTCGAACCGCTGCGGCAGGGCGACAGCTACGTGGCCTATCTCACCGGCGGCTGCGGCGCCGACCTGGCCCGCTGGCAGGGCGACCCGGAGCGCGCCAGCGCCCTGGCCCGCTCGACCCTGGCCGAGGCGGGCGCGCCCGGCGAAGAATGGACGCTCAGCGCCATCTGGCCGGCCGCCCTGGGGCTGGCCGCCGAGGCCGACCGGGCCGAGCGGGCCAGGGCTCGCCTGGTGACCGCAACCGTCGCCGAGGAGCCCGTGCTGGCCGAGATCAGGGCCGTGGGCGCCGCCCTGCTCGACCGGGCCCGGGCCACGCTCACCCGGGCCCGCGAGGCCGGCCGCCAGGTCGGTCCGGAGGCGCTCGCCTGGCTGGCCCGGGCCGAGGCCGAGTGGGCGCGGCTGGAGGGCCGGGCCGACCCGGAGCGCTGGGCGGCCGCGGCCGACGCGTTCGCCTACGGCTACGTGTACGAGGAGGCCCGCTCGCGCTGGCGCCTGGCCGAAGCGCTGCTGGCCGTGGGCAGGCGCGACGAGGCCCAAACCGACGGCAGGGAGGCCCAAACCGAGGGCAGGCGCGACGAGGCCCTGGCCGCGGCCCGCGCGGCCCACGCCACCGCCGTGCGGCTGGGCGCCGAGCCGCTCCGGGCCGAGGTCGAGGCGCTCGCCCGCCGGGCCCACCTCGACCTCGGCCCGGCCATGGCGCCCAGCCCGGCCGCCGCCGGCCTGACCCCCCGCGAGCTCGAGGTCCTCCGCCTGGTGGCGGCCGGCCGGTCCAACAGCCAGATCGCCGGCGAGTTGTTCATCAGCCCCAAGACGGCCAGCGTCCACGTCAGCAACATCCTCGCCAAGCTCGGCGTCCACACCCGGGTCGAGGCGGCCGCCACGGCTCACCGGCTCGGTCTGGACGGCGGAGGTTCCTAGCCACTCCAGGAGCCCGAGGAACCTCGCTCTGCTCAAGCCCCCAGCGGGATCGCGGCGAGGTCCTCGTACCGCGCGACCCGGGGAGACGAACTCGGCCGGTGGCCACACGGCGAGGAACAGGCGCGCCGTCGCCCCGCGGCCCTACCCCGCACCGAGCGCGACGAAGGACCAGCCGGTGGCGGCCATGACGGGGTCGGGGCCAAGGTCCCGGCGGGCGTCGCGCAGCGACTCGGCCAGCGTGGCTCCGTGCCGCAGCCGCTCGTGCAGGGCGAGCATCAGCGGGACCACCGCGCGGTCGTTGACCGGGACCACGCTGGCGACGATCCCCACGGTGCCGAGCGGCACCAGGCTCGAGGCGAGGCCGAGCAGCTCGTCGGCGCCGACCGGGGCCAGCAGCCCGGAGTCGCAGCTCGACAGGACCAGCCGGTACGGCGCCCGCCGCAGCCGCTCGAGGTCGTGCACGGTCAGCGGCCCGTCGTCGAGGCGGAGCGAGGAGAACAGGGGGCTGTCGGCGCGGAAGCTCCCGTGGGCCGCGATGTGGGCGAGCCAGGCACCGTCGATGGCGTCGAGCACGCGCGCCGCGGTGGCGCCGCCCCGGTCGAGCACGGTGACGCCGTCGTACTTCCCGGCCAGGGCGGACACCTCGGCACCGGCCGTGGCCAGGTCCGGTCCGGCCACCAGGACCACGTCGCGGCGGGCGGGGGGCACGGCCCGCCGCGCACGCACCCAGACGTTGGCGGAGGGCGCGACGCTGAGCACGCGGTCGCGCAGGGAGGGCAGGAGCGCCCAAGGGACCGCGTGGAGCCGGCCGGGCGGGGCGACGACCACGGGACCGTCGCCGAGGTGCCGGGTGGCCGGCCCGAGGAACAGCTGCTCGAGCCGCCGGCCGGCCGCCTCGAGCAGCGCGAGCGCCGCGTCGGCCCGGTCCGCCGAACCGCCGTAGGCGAGCCGCCGCAGCCCGAACCGGGCGAACTCGACCTCGTGTCTGGCCGCGTCGGCGCGGCCCGCCGCGAACCTGCGCACCTTCCCAGCCCCGCAGACCAGCACGTGCAGGTCGCCGTCGACGTCGACGATCTCGACCATCCGGGCCGGGCCGAGCTCCTCCAGCAGCGCCCCGACGTCGAAGCGGCTGCCGCCGTGGCCGGTGGTGCCCGCGCTCCCGCGGGCGCGCATCACCCGGGTGCGGATGGCGTGCTCCAGCCGCTGCTGCTCCCGCTGGAGCGTGGCCGCCGGCGTGCCCCGGGCCCGCGCCTGCTCGAGGCGGCTGGTGACCTGGCGCACCGCGGTCAGGTCGGCCTGGAGCTGGTGGTCGTCGGGCGGGCGGACCGGCGGGACGGCCAGGGTCGTCGCCCGCCAGCGCTCGCTCCAGGCCAGCAGCCGGCGGGACGCCCCGGCGCGCACGGCCTGCCGCTGGGCGAGCGCCGCCAGCTCGGCTCCCTGCGCGGTGGCGAGCGCCCGCAGCTCCGAGGCGCCCAGGGTGAGCCGGTGCTCGTCGAGCAGGTCGAGCCCGCGCCGGCAGGCGTCCAGCGCCCGGCGCGTGTCGCCGGCTGCCTCGGCCCGCAGCGCCGCCGCCAGCCACCCGGTGGCCCGTGACAGGGCCGGCCCGCGGCGCCGCATCCGCGCTGCGGCGGCGAGATGGCGGTCGGCGTCGGCCGACCGGGCCAGGGCCAGCGCCGTCCGTCCCGCGAGCAGGTGTGCCCTGGGCGCCTCGCTGGAGCCGAGCGCCTCCAGGCGGGCGGCGGTCCGCTTGGCCTGGCCGAGCAGCCGGCCCGAGGCCATGCCGGCCGTGAAGCTGGCCTGGAGGAGCAGGAGCCCGGCGTGCACGCGCCACCAGTCCCGCCGCTGGGACCCGAACAGGCGGTAGGCCGCCTGGGCCCGCTCCACGGCCGCTTGCGTGTCCGAGGCGGCGAGCGCGGAGCTGGCCGCGGTGAGCAGCAGCTCGGCCCGCTTCGTGGCCTGCCCGCGGATCTGCTCCAGGCCGCGGATGGCCGCGTCGGCCTCCTGGAGGGCGTCGCGGGGCAGGCCGGCGGCGAGGAGCACGGCGCACCGGTCGATGCTCAGGTCCGGCATTGCCGTGCCCAGGGAGTCGTAGCGCCGAGCCGCCTCGTCGAGGTGGGCCAGCGCGGCCGGCAGGTCGCCGGAACGGAAGGCGATGAACCCGCGGTTCTGCCTGGCCACGGCGGACTCGAGCTCCTGGCCGGCCGCGGCGAACAGGCGCTCGGCGTGGCCGACGTCGACGTCGGCGCGCTCGGGGGCTCCGAGCGCGAGGTGGACGAGCGCCCGGAACGTGCGTGCGCGTGCCTCCCACACCGGGTCGCCGGCGCGGGCGAGCAGGGTGACCGCGGGGCGCAGGTCGTCGAGCGCCTCCCGGTGCCGCCCGAGCACCATCATCATGGCGCCCCGCCGCGCCAGGACCTGACCGGCCAGCACGCCGCCGGCCTGCCGCACCGCGGTGTCCAGAGCGGCCAGCCCCGACCTGGTGCGACCGGCGAAGACCAGGGCGATTCCGAGCGTGGCCAGGACATCCGCCTCGCGGTCGCGCGAGCCCGACGCGCGGGCCAGGCGCAGGGCGGTGCGCAGCTCGCGGATGGCCGAGCCGATGTCGCCGAAGTCGCGCAGGACGATCCCCACCACCTGGTGGGCGACCGAGGCGTCGTACGGGCCAGGCCCTGCCGCCAGCACCGCGCGCGCCTCTGCCAGCGCTTCCCTGGGACGGGACAACGCGAGTGGCAGCAGCTCGAGCGGCGCGTGCGGTGCACGGGCGGCCCGGCCTTCTTCCCCGGCCACGCCATCGATGTTAGACCTTGCGGGTCCGCTCGTCTGTAACCTCCCACGGAAGGGACACCATGGCTGTCGACAACGAGCCGTCCCAGCCCCCCGCCACGAGGCTCAAGGCCCAGGTCGGGCTGATCGTGCAGGGCCTGAGGGACTCACGGCCTTCCAAGCTCGTCGACGTGGAACCGCCCGACTGGCAGGAGAGGGGGACGGTCGACTACCTGTACCAGCGCGACGCCGTCCTGGTCCGCGACGAGGACCTCGACCGGGTCCTGGCGCTCCTGGTGGACCCCGCCGTGCTCGACAGCCTCATCAACGGGCTGACCCTGCTGACGTACCAGGGAGTGAGGGTGGACGGCGAGGAGCGACGGGGCCTCACCGTCCCCCAGGTCCTCGCCGTGCTCGACGACAGCGTCGGCGTCGGGGTGGCGGCCCCCAACCACGTCGTGTCCATCGCCCCGGGGGCCACCTACTGCCCGGCCACGGAGCCGGAGGAGACCGGCGCCACCGACCCCGACCCGGGCGTCTGCCCAGGCCAGAAGGACGGCACCGGGGTGCTCGCGACCGTGGTGGACACCGGGCTGGTAGCTGGCGCGCCGGCCGGGCACGCGTGGCTCGCGGGGGTGGAGGGGATCGAGGACCCGATCGGCGCCGACCGCAAGATCCCCCCCTACGCCGGGCACGGGACCTTCATCGCCGGCGTGCTGCGCTGCATGGCGCCGGCCTCGGAGGTGTTCGTCGAGCGCGTGTTCCAGCAAGGGGGCGCGCTGCTCGAGTCGGACCTGGTCGACCGGCTGGACAAGGCGCTGGACCGCAACCCCGACATCATCAGCCTCTCGGCCGGCACGAGGACCCGCTCCAACCTTCCGCCGCTCAGCTTCGAGGCCTTCTGGGAGCGGCGGTTGCGGCACTACAAGGGGATCGTGCTGGTCGCCGCGGCCGGCAACGACGGCGACCGCGGCCCGTTCTGGCCGGCGGCCTTCCCCTGGACGGTGTCGGTCGGCGCGCTCGCGGCCAACTGGCGCAGCCGCGCCTCCTTCAGCAACCACGGCGGCTGGGTCGACGTCTACGCGCCGGGTGAGGGGCTCGTCAACGCCTACGCGGAAGGGACCTTCGTCTGCCAGGAGCCACCGCACAAGGAGGAGACGAGGACGTTCCACGGCATGGCCCGCTGGAGCGGCACGTCGTTCTCGACCCCACTGGTCGCCGGCCTGATCGCCGCCCGCATGTCCCGGACCGGTGAGAACGGCAGAGAGGCGGCCTGGGCCCTGCTGGCCAGGGCCCAGACCAAGGCCCTCCCCGGCGTCGGCGCCGTCCTGCTCCCCTGCGACGACGACGAAGCCGGCGGCTGCGGGTGCGGCCACCGGCCCGACCACTGCGGGTGCGGCCACCGGCCCGACCACCGCGGGTGCGGCCACCGGCCCGACCACCACGGTCGTTGACAGCGGTGGCGGCGTTCCGGCGGCTCCACCTCGACGTCGCGCCGCTCCGGCGGACCCGCCCCGTCTCGGCGATTTGACCGTCGATCAGGACGACTGGCGTGTCGCGACGGCAGATGACTTCCGTCCTGGTAATCGGCACGTCCGAAATCCGGTACCGGGGCTGCCTGACCGGCTTCGGGATTACCGGTGCAGGTCGTGCCGGCGCACCCCGGTGAGCTGCCCTTCCGACTCGCGCCACTCGGCCAGAAATTTCCTCTTCCCCCACATGCATGTAGGTTTCGCCAAGCTGGCCCAGGCAACGTGTTCGGGCTCGGGTCCGCCGCCCTCGCCCGCGTGTGAAGAAGGGGAGCCGATGCTCCGAGATCTCCGGGTCCGGTCCAAGCTCGTCGCCATCCTGGTGATCCCGCTGGTGGCGCTCGGGATCCTGGGCACGGCGTCCGGGCGGGAGGACGACGCATGATGCAGCTCAGCAGGGAGGCCCAGAACCTGAGCCGGCTGGTGAGGGGCTTCACCGGCAAGGTCCCCGGTGCCGCCCACATCATCGTCGTGTCGTCCGACGGGCTCCTGCTGGCCATGTCCGACCAGCTCGAGCGGTCCCAGGCCGACCAGCTCGCGGCGGTGGCGTCCGGGCTCACCAGCCTGACCCAGGGTGCCTCCCGGCTCTTCGGTGGCGGCCCGGTCACCCAGACCATCTGCGAGATGGACAAGGGGTTCATGCTGGCCATGCCGATCAGCGAGGGCTCCACGCTGGCGGTGCTCACCTCGCTGCACTGCGACATCGGCCTGGTGGGGTACGAGATGGCCCTGCTGGCCGCCCGGGCCGGCGGCATCCTCACCCCGGTTCTGCGGTCCGAGCTTCAAGCCGCGCTGCCGAGGTGACAGTCGACAGCGATGAGCACCGGGAACCCGCTCAATCCTGGCGGTCGGAGGGCTGGTCGAGCTGCACCGGCCCGAGGTCCATGGGGACGGTCCGAGCCTCGCCGTGCTCGAACGGGTTCTGCAAGGCCTGCGGACCCTGTGACGCTCACCGTGTGGTCCAGCCCCGCCGGCGTCCCACAGGTGCAGGAGGCAGGCGTCGCCCCAGGCGGCCTCGACCACCAGGTCGATGACGGACGTGGGCACCGGGTGTGCCGGGTCGCGTGCTACGGTGAGGCGGCCCGGCGCGTCAGCTCGGCCGGTGCGGGTGGAGGGACGGCAGGGGGTGCGGGTGCGCCGGTGGCTCGTGCTCGTCACGGTCGTGCTGCTCGCCGCGGCCACCGCGGCAGGGCGGGACGGCCCTGACCGGCCGCCGCCCGGGCCCGCGGGTCCCCGCGCCCCGGTCGCTGACGGGCGGCCGTCCGGGCCGGGGGACCGGTCGCCGCTCGCGCCCGCAGGGCTCACGGCGCCGCCGGTGCCCGGGGTCCCGTCGCCGCTGGGGTCGAGCGGGGCGGCGGCGCTCGCGCCTGCCGGGGGCGGGTACTTCCCGCTGCCCCCGGCCACCCTGGTGGACGGCGTCCGGCTGGGTCCCGGGGCGACGCTGGTCTTCCCGGTGACCGGGCCGCTGCGGGGCGGGCGCCCGGTCAGCGGTGTGCCGGCCGGCGGGGTGTCGGCGGTCGCCGTCAGCGTGGTCGCGGCGGCGCCGACCACGGCCGGCCGGCTCGCGCTGTTCCCGGCCGGGCCGCCGCCGCCCGCCGGTGCCGTCGCGGTCGCCTTCACCGCCGGGCGCACCACCGCCGGCTTCACCACCGTAGAGGTCCCCTCCGACGGCCGGCTCGCCGTCCGCAACAGCGCGGGCGCGACCACGGTGACGGTGCGGGCGCGCGGGTACTGGGCCGCCCCGTGCTGGAGGGCGGGCGCGGCCTACGTGCCCACCGCACCCGCCGAGCTGCTCCGGCGGGCGCTCGGCCCGGGCCAGTCGGCGGTGTTCCGCCCGCACGACCAGCCGCTCCTGCCCTCCACCGGCGTGGCCGCGGTCGCGCTCGAGGCAACCGCCTCGGCGCCGACCGCGACCGGGTTCCTCGAGGTCGGTCCGGCCGGGGCGGAGGCCGGTGCGGCTGGGCCGGCGGTGGCGTTCCAGCCCGGCCGCGACGCGGCCGGCTTCGAGGTTGCGCCGGTCCGGGCCGACGGCCGGCTCGCCGTCCGCAACAGCGCGGGAACCACCGTGGTGACCATACGGCTGCGCGGGTGGTACGCGTCCCCTGGGGCTCGGGTGCGGGGGTCCGCCTTCGCGCCGGCGGCGCCTGTCCGGGTGCTCGACGCGCTGATGCCCGCCGGCGGGCAGGCCATGTTCAGCACGGCCGCCGCCGGGCTCCCGGCCGGGCGGGTGACCGCGGTCGCCCTGACCGTGCTGACCAGCCCGGACCCCTGGGTCCGCTTCGCGATCGAGCCGGTGGGACCCGGTGGGCGGGTCGCCGTGGCCGCGCCCGCCGCCACCAGGGTCGCCGTCTGGCTACGCGGCTGGTACGGCGCTCCCGCCCCGCTGACCGCCGTCCCCGACACCGCCACGGCGCGCACCTTCGACCGCGCCCGCGAGCCCAGGCCCGGCTGGACCGGGGGCGATGGCAGCTACCCCGTCCGCCTGCCCGACGGGCGCGTCGCCTGGCTGTTCGGGGACTCGTTCGTCGGCGCCGTGGCCGACGGCACCCGCCCGGCCCGCCGACCCGGCCCGCCGCCGGCCCGCGCGGCGCCGTCGGGGCTGGTCCGCAACGCCATCGTGGTGCAGGACGGCACCCGGCTCGCCACCCTCCACGGCCCGGTCGACCCGGTCTCGCGCGCCCCCCGGGCGCTGCTGCGGCCCGCTCGCGAGGCCGGTGCGTGGTACTGGCCGGCCGGCGGCTTCGTGGAGGACGGCCGGCTCCGGGTGCTCGCCCACGAGTTCCGTGCGGGTGCCCAGCCGGGCGGCTTCGAGTGGACCGGGCGCAACCGCATCGTCACCCTCGGCCTGCCCGGCCTGGCCCAGCTGGGCGACGCTCCCATGTACGGCCGGGCGGACGGCTCCGAGGTGCAGTGGGGCGTGGCCGTGCTGGAGGAGGCGGACTACACCTATCTCTACGGGGTGCGGGACCTCGGCGGCCCCCTCCACGTCAAGCACACCCACCTGGCCCGCTTCCCGCGCGGCGGCTCGCACGGCTTCTGGCAGTTCTGGGACGGCGCGGGCTGGTCGCCCAGCCCCTGGGCGTCGGCCGCCCTGGCCGGCGCGCCCGGCCCGGCCGGGCCGGCCCCGCTGACCGGGATTGCGGGGAGCGTGGTCAAGGTGGGCGCGAGCTACCTGCTGCTCGCCATCCCCGACTTCGGCACCGCGATCGAGGCGCGCCTGTCGTGCAGCCCGGCCGGGCCGTGGGGGCCGCAGCGGCGGCTCTACGACATCCCCGAGCTGCGCCGGCCAACGGGCGACCGGGCCTACCTGGCCCGCGCCTACCCGGACGGCGGTGGCCTGCTGGTCGCCTACAGCCTCGGCCCGGGCGGCCGCGGCGGGGACTTCTCGCGGGCCAGCTACTACCGGCCCCGGTACCTTCGCGTCCGGACGGGTCAGGGCGCGCCGGCCGGAGGCGGCACCGGGTAGCCGCCGCAGCCAGGTCCCGGGGCCACGGGCGGCCCTGGTCAGGGGATGGAGGCGTCGCCGAAGGCGTCGCGGATCTTCTGGCGCTCGCGCTGCCGCGGCTGGGTCTCGCCATCGGGCTGCTGGAGGGCGAGACGCTGGAGCCGGGCGACTGGGTGCTCATCCACGTCGGCTTCGCGATGTCCAAGATCGACGAGGGCGAGGCCAAGGCCGCGCTCGACGTGGGCGGCGAGCCCACGCCCGCCCGGCCCACCGCGACCACGTCGTCCCAGCGGGCCTGGTTGCGGCGCACCACCCCGAGCCGCTCCGGGACCTGGCCGGCGTAGGCCACGTCCAGGTGGGCGGCTGCCATGCGCCAGGGCTCGCGGATGGCCGCGGCGCCGCCCGGCATCGGCACCGGCTCGAAGTGCCCCAGCCGCTCGAACCCGGCCAGATCGGCCAGGAGCAGCTCGCCGCCCCAGATGGTGCCGTCGGTGCCGTAGCCGAGCCCGTCGAACGCCACCCCGATGGCCGGGCCGGTCTCGCCGTTGTCGGCCAGGCAGGCGGCCACGTGGGCGTGGTGGTGCTGGACGCCGATCAGCTCGACCCCGTCCAGGTCGGTCGCGTACTTGGTCGACAGGTACTCGGGATGCAGGTCGTGGGCGACCAGCTCCGGCACGACGTCGAACAGCCGCCCGAAGTGCTCGACGCCCTCGGTGAAGGACTTCAGCGTAGGGAAGCATCAGGCCGAGGGACCGGTTGCCCGGGGCGACCGCGCCGGCCACGGGCGCGCCAGCCCGCCGGGGGAGCAGGACCACCGGCCGCCTCGGACCGGCCAGGACCCGTGCCTCGGCCTCGCCGACCTCGCAGAGCGCAGCGGCGGCGGCCAGGTCGGCGACCATGACCGCGAACGGCTTGTCCTCGCGGTGCTTGCGCGAGCGCAGCGCAGCCACCGCGCCCGGCTCACCCTCGATCTCGACCAGCACGCCCCGGGCGTCGCTGCCCACGAACCCGGCCAGCCCGAGCCGGCTCGCCAGCGCGTGGACGAACGGCCGGAACCCCACCCCCTGCACGATCCCCTCGACCCGGAGCCTGACCCGTACGCACCCCGGCCTGGTGGTGGTCATGGGCGCGTCCTCCTCCCGCGCGAGGGTCCGGGTGCGCCCGCCGCGCCCACGACCGTCCGTTGCCGGCCCGGCCCCACCTGCCAGGGCGGCGAGCCAATCCTACCGGCCACCTCGCACGCCGGATCGCTCCAGGTCAGGCACGCACCGACTGTCCAACTTCGCGCTGCTCAGAGGATCGCTCGGAGTCCGCGGGAATCCAGCGGTCCTCCTGGTATTTCGTTATTGTCAATTTATTGTCACCTTCTGGCACTTCGCGAGACAATGGCTTCCTCAGCGTCCTTGTGAAGTGGAGCGTGTTTCACTCACCGGAGTGCCTGTAGTGCCGGTGGTGCCAGAAAGGGGGGCGAACCCGTGAAGGTGCGGTTGGTCCTGGTTGTGGGCCTGGTGGCGAGTTTGGCGCTGGTTGCGGTGCCGGTCGGGGCGGCGGGTCAGACGGCGGGAACGGTGCCGGCGGGTCAGGGTGACGCCGAGCGGATTGCCCGCGAGACGGTTGCGGCGGTGCGGGCCAGTGAACAGGCCGCGCTCACCACGTCCTTGGCTCCACTGACGCCCACGCAGCGGCGGCGGCTCGCGGTGACAGGCGCGCTGGCCGGGCGGTGGACGAGTTGCCAGCTGCCAGAGGGCTTCAATCCGGTGCACGCCTCGGTACTGCCCGATGGCTCGGTGCTGCTGATGGCGGGGTCGGGCAACCTCCCGGCGCAGCTCGCGGCCGGCCAGTTCCAGAGCTACATCTTCTACCCTGACACGTGCAACAGCTACCGGGTGAGCACTCCTGGCGACATGTTCTGCAGCGGTCACGCCATGCTGCCGAACGGGAACATCCTGGTGGCTGGGGGCACCAAGCGGTACGACCCCTTCTACGGTCTGCGGACCAGCTATGAGTACGACTGGATGAACAAGCGGTTTGTCCGTCTGCCCCCGATGGCTGGTGGCCGCTGGTACCCAGGGGCCACCGAGCTCGGCAACGGCGACGTCTTTGTGATCTCCGGCCTGAACGACGTGGGTGGTCTCAACACCCGACCGGAGGTGTACCACCCTCGTAGTCGCACCTGGAGCGCTGCTCCCTACAGGATGAGCGTGCCAACCTATCCCCACATGCTGCCAACGGCCGGCGGACGGCTCTTCTTCACCGGCGTGGCGTTCGGTGGGTTGGCGGTGCGGGTCGGATTCCTGCAGCCACTGACCGGCGGCTTTCAAGCGGTGGGCGGACTCGACACCAACCGGCGCAATCAGGGGGCGTCATTCTTCGTGCCCTTCAGCCAGGGGCGCAAGGTGATGGTGGCCGGCGGCGGGGTCGCCACCACGGCGCTGATCGATCTCTACGCCTCGCCCAACCCCGTGTACAAGCTGGGGCCAAGCTTGAACGGGGCGAAGTACTACCTGTCGCATGCGACCCTGTTCGACGGCCGGGTGCTGCTGGCGGGCGGCCAGGACCTGCGGGGCGCCCCGGTCTACACGGCGCAGCTCTACGAGCCGACGTCCAACCGCATGCAGGCGGTGGCTCCAACCTCGGCGGCCCACCAGTACCACTCCAACATGTGGGTGGACAGGACCGGCCGGGCCGTCCTGCTGGGTGGCAATCCGGCGCGCGGCAGGGTACAGCGGCTGGTCGAGCGGTTCGAGCCTTGGTACGTCGGCGTGGCAGACCGGCCGGTGATCACCTCGGCGCCGGCCACCATCGCCCACAACCGGGCGTTCACGGTCCAGGTGCGGTTGGCGGCCGGCACCACCCTGACCCGCCTCCGGGTGTTCCGCCTCACCAGTACCACCCACCAGTCCGGCGCAGCGGAAGGCGACTTCACGCTCAGCGCGGTGAGCACGCCAACCGGACCGGGGTGGTCGCTGACCACGAGCTCCAACCTGACCCCGCCGGGCTACTACTATCTGGTGGCGGTGGACTCACGCGGCGTTCCAGCACAGGCCAGGATCGTCAAAGTCACCTGATCCAGAGGCTGCGGGCGGCTTCATGCCTCCCAGCTGCGGGCGGCTCTCCCAGCTGCGGGCGGCTTCATGCCTCCCCACAGGGCTGGCGGCGAGACCCCTCGGCCACCGCCCACCCGGGAGCGCGTCGAGGCTCGGTGCGCTTCCTTCCGGTGCTGCCCGGTGCTACGGCTCGGGGTCGCCGGGGCGGGTGCGGCCCCGCATCTTGTCGGCGATCCAGGTGCCGGCGCTGTTGCCGCCCTGGGCGAGGTCGCGGAGCAGCTTGACCAGCGGGTCGTTCGAGGCGTCGAAGGAGTCGCGGTAGGAGCGGACCGCCGCCTTGACCTCGTCGGAGAGCGAGACCGCGGGGTCGTCGGCGCGCCGCGGGTAGCTGCCGGCCAGGATGCGCTCGTACGAGCCCGACTCGACCCAGCGCCTGAGCTCCAGCGCGCGCAGGACCGAGAACGGGTGGGTGGTGTCGAGCAGGTTGAGGATGCGGATCACCCCGTCGCGGGCGTCGCCCGCCGACTGGTACTCCTCGGCCTGCTCGAGGAAGGCGACCAGGTCCATCTCGGCGACCCGGGCACCCCCGGCCGTCTTCATGTGCACCCGCATGGCCGCGCCCGGGTCCTGGCCGGCCAGCAGGCCGGCCCGGTCGCAGGAGATCTCGGTCTTGCGGTACCACTCCTTCAGCGCCTCCACGATCGCGCGCAGGCCGACAGCGCCGAACGGCACCCAGCCGGCAACGCCCGACAACCGCATGAGCGTGAACAGCACCGAGCTGTAGACGGCGTGGCCCGAGAGCACGTGGCCCAGCTCGTGGCCGACGACGACTCGCAGCTCCTCGTCGTCGAGCAGGTCGAGCAGCCCGGTGGAGACCACCACGAACGGCCGGTCCAGGCCGATCGTCATCACGCTCACCCTGGGCTCCTGGACCACGTAGACCTCGGGCGCCTCGCGCAGGTCGAGGACGCCGGCCGAGTCGACCAGCAGGCGGTGGACGGTGGGGAACTGGCGCTCGCTCACCCGCACGGCCGAGGCGAGGTGGAGCAGGCGCAGCCGCCGCTCGCTGAACACGCCTGCCATGGTGCGCAGCAGCGAGTCGAAGCCGGGCACCGCGCGCAGCGCGACCAGGGCGGCCCGGTCGGCCGGGTGCTCCCAGGCCCGCGAGCTGATCCCGGGGAAGGTCGCGCGGACCCGGTCGGGCAGCTGATGCTCGGGGCCGTCCGCGGGGGTCATGGGTGCCTCCTGGGCTCGACAGCGCGGACGGACGGTCCGACCGCGGCGGGGCGTGCCGCGGTTCGATCCTACCCAGACCCTGCCCTCAGGGCCTCTTCGGAGCCCCATGTCCTGCTCTCAGGACCTCTTCGGAGCCCAGGTCCTGCCCTTCAGGGCGCCTTCGAAGCGGGGTGCCTCCGGCCTCGCCGCCTCACCGCTCGCGCACGTAGGTGTCGACCGGGCTCGGCAGGGAGGCGACCGAGCTCCCTCGCCGCCTCACCGCTCGCGCACGTAGGCGCCGGGGGCGTCGGCAAGAGGTGGATGGGCGTCGCTGCCCGTCGGGGGAGGCTTCTTGCGCTGCCCACCCTGGCGCTTGGCCCAGTCGGCCCAGTCCTGCCACCAGGAGCCTTGCTGCTCGCGCGCGGCGGCGAGCCATGTGTCGGGGTCGGGCGGGGTGGGGTCGCCGGTCCAGTAGCGCGCCTTCGGGCTCGGGGGGTTGACGATCCCGGCGATGTGGCCGGACGAGCTGAGCACGAAGCGGGTGTTGCTCTTGAGGAGCTGGGTGGTCTTGTACGACGACGTCCATGGCGTGATGTGGTCGGTCTGGGCGCCGACGAGGTAGAGGTCGGCGGTGATCGCGTCGAGGTCGAGCCGGACGCCGGCGAGCTCCATCTGGTTGCGGGCGAGCTGGTTGTCCATGTAGCAGGTCCGCAGGTAGAACGAGTGCATGGCGGCCGGCATGCGGGTCGAGTCGGCGTTCCAGGCGAGGATGTCGAAGGCCGGTGGGTCGTCGCCGAGCAGCCAGTTGCTGACCACGTAGTTCCAGAGGAGGTCGTTGGCGCGCAGCAGGTCGAAGGTGGTGGCCATCTCGCGGCCCTCGAGGTAGCCGCGGCGGGCCATCTTGCGTTCGAGGCGCTCGACCGAGGCCTGGTCGGTGAACGCGCCCAGCACGCCGGGCTCGGAGAAGTCGACCAGCGTGTTGAGCAGGGTCGCCGAGCGCACCCGCTGGTCGCCGGTGGCCTCGAGGTAGGCGAGCAGCATGGTCGTGATTGTCCCGCCCAGGCACAGCCCGACGATGTTGACCTGCGGGGCGCCGGTGATGTCGCCGATGACGTCGAGTGCGATGCGCGGTCCTTCGAGCAGGTAGTCGTCGAGCTTGACGTCGCGCATGGACGCGTCGGGGTTGCGGTAGCTGATCGCGAAGACCGTGTGGCCGTGGTCGACCGCCCACTGGACGAAGCTGCGCCCGGGCGCGAGGTCCATCACGTAGTACTTGTTGATCCAGGGTGGGCTGGCCAGCAGCGGGGTGTCGAAGGTGGTGCGGGTCGTCGGGGCGTACTGGATCAGCTCCATGAGCCGGTTGCGGAACACGACCTTGCCCTTGGTGGCGGCCAGGTTCACCCCGAGCTCGAACGGGGAGGTGTCGACCTGCCGGGGCCGGCCCTGGTTGGTGGCCAGGTCGTCGAGGAAGTGGCCGAGCCCGCGGACCACGCTCCGGCCGCCGGTGTCGAAGGCGCGCTTGAGCGCGGCCGGGTTGGTGGCCAGGAAGTTCGTCGGGGCGAGCGCGTCCACCAGGAGCTGCACGGCGAGGTCGGCCTTGTCGCGCCAGCGCTCGTCCACTTCGGCGGCACCGACGAGCTCCTGAGCGAGCCGGGCCGACGCGAGGTAGCCCTGGAGGACGCCGAAGAACCACGGGTTGTCGGCCCAGGCCGGGTCGGCGAAGCGACGGTCCCGGACCGGCGGGGGGAGCGGCGGCTCGGTGCGGGCGCCCAATGCCCGGGCCCAGGCGACCGCGCCGGCCGTGGCCAGCCGGGTCGCGTAGCGCGTGCCGGCCAAGGTCGCCTTGGCCGGGTGGCGGGCCAGGCCCAGGCCGATCTCGGCCAGGGCTCGCCCGAACGAGACCGGGTCGAGGCCGGCGACGAGGTCCGCCTCGGGTCCCAGGGCTTCGGCCGCCTGCGCGGCCGAGACGACCGCCTCGTGCTGGTCCATCGTTCACCTCGAGCTGCGAGCTGGCCGTCTGCCGGGTCGTGACATGCCGACGGCTGGGTCGTGACATGACGACAGTGATCGTGACATGACGACGGCGGGATCGGCTATCACGACGGTGATCACGATCCCAAGCAGGCGCGTAGTACGTCAATAGCCGCGGCGACGCGAGAGCCGCCCGGTTGACGTTGCCGCTCTCCGCTAACTATCCTGAGCAACGCTTGCTCTCCCGCACACCAGCCTCTGCAGCCTTGTCACCATGACGAACCCTCGTCGCCATGACGAACCCTCGTCGCCATGACGAACCCTTGTCGCTACGAACGATTCCCTGGTCGCCATGAACGATCCCTGGTCACCATGAACGATCCCTGGAAGGCCCAGATGGAGGCGCTCGGCGCCTTCATCAGGACCCAGCGCAAGCTCGCCGACCTGTCGCTGCGCGAGCTCGCCGAGATGACCGACGTCTCCAACCCGTATCTCAGCCAGCTCGAACGGGGCCTGCATCAGCCGTCGGTCCGGGTGCTCAAGTCGATCGCAGCGGCCCTGAACGTCTCTGCCGAGACGCTGCTCGTGCAGGCGGGCCTGCTGGAGGGCGACGACGAGTCCGCAGACACGAACGCCGACCTCTCGGTCGAGGCGGCCATCCGCACCGACGCGCGCCTGTCCGACGACCAGAAGGAAGCGCTCATCAACCTCTACCGGACGATGGTGCGCGACCGCCACTGACCGGCGTCCGCATCGGGCGATGGTGCGCGACCGTCACTGACCGGCGTCCGCATCGGGCGATGGTGCGCGACCGCCACTGACCGGCGTCCGCGGTGCCCACCACATCTCCTGGGCATGCACTGTGCAACCGCTTGAGATAGCAAGTGCTTGCTTGACATAGTATAGCTTGCAAAGTATAGTTCCCACATCAGGAGCGACCAGAGGGCGCTCCGCTCCTCGCAGGAGAAGGTCCCATGGCAACCACCACCAGGAACACCGCCGACGCCCAGGCCCAGATCCTGGACGCAGTCCGCCAGAGCCAGGCTGCGGCCGTCGACGGCCTGCGTAGCTGGGCCGAGACGGTGCAGCAGTTCGTGCCGGCGCAGAAGTCGTGGCCGCAGGCCGCCGACCAGCTCTCCACGCCCGGCGAGGTCGTGGACTCGGTGTTCGACTTTGCCGCCGAGCTCCTCACCGCCCAGCGCGAGTTCGCCCACAGCGTGCTCAGCGTGACCGCGCCGATCGTCGAGCGCAGCCGCCAAGAGGCCGAGAAGCCCGCACAGCAGGCGCAGAAGACAGCCAAGGACGCCTGAGCGCAACCGGGACCGGGATCGCGTCCCGCGGAGGATACCCAGGCCGACGGGTTCCTTCCGGGCGCGCCGGTCCTGGTGCTCCTTCCGGGCGCGCCGGTCCGGGTGTTCCTTACCGGGCGCGCCGGTCCTGCCGCGCACACCCCTGCCGGCCGTCTGCCCGCCCTGGGCGCACGCTGTGCTCACGGTTGGAGCACGCTGTTCTCGCGGTTGGAATTGGTGTTGTATGAGCCGCGGGAGAGTGGCATGCCGTGGCCTCCGGTCCGGCGGCGGTGGTGGGGAGAAGGGGAAACCCATGTCGGCGAGCGACGGGCACGACGGCACCCCGCGGGTGCCGGCAGCGGCAGCTCCACCAGGGTCGGGGCGGGTGGAGCGCAGGACCTTCATGAGGTTGGCCGCGACCGCCGGCGCGGCGTTGGCGCTGCCGCAGCTCGCGACCGCCTGCGGGTCCTCGGACGGCGGCGGCTCGGGGTCAGGGGGGGTCAAGGACGAGCTCAAGGTCGGCCTGCTGCTCGAGCTGTCCGGGGTGTACGCCGTCAACGGGCAGGACATGCGCAGCGGGTTCGAGCTCTACCTGGCCGAGCACGGCGGCCAGCTCGGCGGGCGCAAGGTCGACCTGATCGTCGAGGACATCGGCGGGGACCCGTCGGTCGGGGTACAGAAGGCGACCAAGCTGCTGCGCCAGGAGAAGGTCGCGGTCGCGTCGGGGATCGTGACCTCCTCGGTGGCCCTGGCCGTGCGCGACCTGTTCGACACCGGCAAGGTGCCGCTGATCATCTCCAATGCCGGCGCCAACGCGCTCACCCGCGAGAGGAAATCCAAGTACCTGTTCCGGACCTCGTTCTCGAACTGGCAGCCGAACTACTCCATGGGCCAGTGGGTGTACGACAACGTGGCCAAGGACGGCGTGTTCGCCGTCTCTCCCGACTATGTGGCCGGCCACGAGCAGACTGACGCCTTCAAGCAGGCCTACACCAAGGCGGGCGGGAAGCTCGCCGGCGAGGTCCACCCGCCGTTCGCCACCACCCAGGACTACCAGCCGTTCCTGTCCCAGATCGGCAAGGCCAACCCCAAGGCGGTCTACGCCTTCTTCTCCGGCGGGGAGGCGGTGACCTTCGTCAAGCAGTACGCGGAGTTCGGGCTGAAGGACAGCGTGCCGCTGGTCGGGCCCGGGTTCACGGTCGAGGGCGTGCTGAAGGCGCAGGGCGACGCGGCGCTCGGGGTCCGCAGCGGGCTGCACTACACGATCCTGCTCGACAACCCGACCAACAAGCGGTTCGTCTCGGCCTACCGGCAGAAGTTCTCCAAGGACCCCACGGTCTTCTCCGTGCAGTCCTACGACGCGGCGCAGCTCATCGACCTGGCCCTCAAGAAGACCAGCGGCGAGACCGCGAACCAGGAGGCGTTCGCCGAGGCGCTCGCGTCGGCGGGGGAGATCGACAGCCCGCGCGGGAAGTTCCGCCTCGACGCCACCACCCACAACCCGGTCCAGTCGTTCTATGTCCGCGAGGTCAGGAAGGTGGGGGACGGGCTCGGCAACGTGAAGATCGGCGACCTGGGCGAGCTGGCCGACCCGGGTTAGCGCAATGCCGCTGCATCGAGGAGTGCATCGTGCTCGTGGCCAGGGGAGACGCCGCATGTTGAGGCCCGTGCCCGTGTGCCCCGCAAGACAGTGGCACCGGGGCTAGGCGCGGGTGCTGCACTGGCTCGATGCCAACTTCGTCAGCCTGCTCAACGGGGTGGCGATCGGCATGCTGCTGTTCACCATGGCGGTCGGCCTGTCGCTGATCTTCGGGCTGATGGACGTGCTCAACCTGGCCCACGGCGCGGTGTTCATGCTCGGCAGCTACGTGGCGTTCGAGCTGGTGGACGAGGGCCGCGGCTTCGTGCCGGCGCTGCTGGCGGCGGTGGCGCTCGGCGCGGGGCTCGGGGTCGGCATGGCCTTCGCGGTCCGGCCGCTGGTGCGGCGCGGCCCGCTCGACCAGGCCCTGCTGACCCTGGGCCTCGCCTTCGTCCTGTCCAACCTGGCCCTCGCGGTCTGGGGCACCGACTTCCACTCGGTGCGGCCACCCCCGTCGCTCGGCGGGAGCGTGGACCTGTTGGGGCACACCTACCCGGTCTACCGGCTCGCGATCATCGTGCTCGGGCTGGTGCTGGCCGCCGCGGTGTACCTGGTGGTGGAGCGCACCCGGCTCGGCGCGATCATCCGGGCCGCGGTGGTCGACCGCGCCATGGTCTCGGCGCTCGGGATCAACGTCTCGCTGCTGCTGGTGGGCGTGTTCGCGGCCGGGGTCGTGCTGGCCGCGTTCGGCGGGGTGGTCGGGGCGCCGGTCCTGAACGTGCGGCCCGGGCTCGACTCGGAGGTGCTGATCCTCGCGCTGCTCGTGGTCGTCATCGGCGGGCTCGGCTCGCTGCGGGGGGCGTTCGTCGGCGCGCTGCTGATCGGCCAGGTCCAGGCGCTCGGCGTCGCGCTCCTGCCCCAGCAGTCGTCGTTCCTGCTCTTCGGGGCCATGGCCCTGATCCTGCTGGCCCGGCCGAGCGGCCTGTTCGGGGACGTGACACGGTGAGCACGCCCGAGACCCGGCAGGCATCGGTGAGCCAGGCGGGGAGGCCCGGGACCTCGCCGGCGGCGAGCGCGCCGCTCGGCGACCGGCTCGCCTGGCCCCTCCGTGCCGCCACCGTCGCGCTGCTGGCCGCCGCGCCCTTCCTGCTCGGCGACTTCCGGCTCCTCCTGCTCGGGGACATCCTGGTGTACGGCCTGCTCGCGGCCAGCCTCGACCTGCTGGTCGGCTACACCGGCCTGCCCTCGCTCGGCCACGCCGCCTTCTTCGGCGTGGGCGGGTACGTGGCGGCGCTGGTCGCCGAGACGACCACCAACGGGCCGGTGCAGCTGGTGGGCGCGGTCGCCGTCGCGACCCTGGTCGCGCTCGGCACCGGCTGGCTCGCGGTCCGCACCCGCGGGGTCTACCTGCTCATGCTCACGCTGGCGTTCGCCCAGCTCCTCTACAGCCTGGCCCTCACCTGGACGCCGGTGACCGGGGGTGCCAACGGCCTGCCGGTCGCGCGGGTGTCGCTCTGGCCGGGCGACGACGGCTCGCTGCTCGCCGGCGACCGCGCCCTCTACTGGTACGTGCTCGCCGGCTTCCTCCTCGGCTACCTGGTGCTGCGGCTGGTGGTCGGGTCGCCGTTCGGGCGCGCGCTCGCCGGCATGCGCGAGAACGAGGCGCGCATGCGCTCGCTCGGCTACTCGGTGGTCGGCTGCAAGCTGGCCGCGTTCTGCATCGCCGGCGCGGTCGGCGGCCTCGCCGGCGCCCTGTTCGTGCAGCACCAGCTGTTCATCTCGCCGTCCAACATCTCCTTCGAGCTGTCGGCGGTGTCGCTGGTGGTCGTGGTGATCGGCGGGGTCCGCTCGCTGTACGGGCCGGTGCTGGGCGCCGCCGTGTTCGTGCTGGTGCGCGAGGAGCTGTCGTCGGTGCTCGCCGACCACTGGCAGCTCGGCCTCGGCGCCCTGTTCATCCTGGTCGTCTACCTGCTCCCCGGGGGCATCGCCGGGCTGGGGCGCCGCTTCGAGGGGTGGCGCCCGAGTGGCCGCACCGCGACGGAGCCGGGCCCGTGACCCCGGCGGGCGCACCCGGAGCCCCGGGCGGCGCGGGTGGGGCGCCGATCCCCCCGGCGGGCGCACCCGGAGCCCCGGGCGAGGCGGGTCGGGCGCCGATCCCCCCGGCTGGCGCATCGGGGGGCCCGGGCGAGGCGGGTGGCGCGCCCGTGCTCGAGCTGCGGGAGGTGCGCAAGGACTACGGCTCGCTCAAGGCGGTCGCCGGGGTCTCGCTCGCGGTCCGGGCGGGTGCCCGGCAGGCCATCATCGGGCCGAACGGCGCCGGCAAGTCGACCCTGCTCGACCTGGTCTCCGGGACCACCAGGGTGAGCGGCGGCAGGGTCTTGTTCCGCGGGGCCGACGTGACCGGGCTGGCCGAGCACCGCCGGGCCCGGCTCGGCATCGCCAAGACCTTCCAGCGCAGCAACCTGTTCGACGGTCTGCCCGCCGCCGACAACGTCATGATCGCGGTGCAGCGCCGCGCCGGTGTCGCCCGCCGCTGGCTCCGCCCGGCCGGCGACTTCACCGTGGTCGCGGCCCGCGCGGCCGAGCTGCTCGAGCTCGTCGGCCTGGGCGGGCGGGCCGGGGTGGAGGCCGGCCAGCTCTCCCACGGCGAGCGCCGCCAGCTCGAGATGGCCATCGCGCTCGCCGGGGAGCCGGCGCTGCTGCTGCTCGACGAGCCCACCGCCGGCATGTCGCGGAGCGAGTCCGACGCGTTCGTCGGGCTGGTCGCGGCGCTCCCGGCCGCCCTCTCGGTGCTGCTGATCGAGCACGACCTTGACGTCGTGTTCGCCGTCGCGGGCACGATCACGGTCATGGCCGCCGGCTCGGTGATCGCCGAGGGGCCGCCCGCCGAGATCCGGGCGTCGCCCGAGGTGCAGCAGGCCTACCTCGGCGCGCAGCGGGCCGCCGACCTGTTCGAGCGGGCCTGACGTGGACGGACCGGAAGGAGGAGCCCGGCCAGGCGGCCCGGACGGCCAAGGGCCCGGGGTGCGTGCGGCCGCCGGCAGTACCGAACCACGCCCAGGAGACCCGGCCCCGCTGTCAGGCCCACGGGACCCGGCCCCGCTGCCAGGCCCAGGGGACCCGGCCCCGCTGCCAGGCCCAGGGGACCCGGCCCCGCTGCTCGAGGTCCGCCGGCTGGAGGCCGGCTACGGCCGCAGCCGGGTGCTGCACGGCATCGACCTGGACGTGCCCCACGGCCAGGTGGTCGCGCTGCTCGGCCGCAACGGGGTGGGCAAGACCACCACCGTCCACGCGATCATGGGCATGCTGCGGCCGAGCGCCGGCTCGATCCGGCTCGACGGGGTCGAGCTGGCCGGGCGGCCCGCCCACGCCGTGGCCCGGGCCGGGATCGCGCTCGTGCCCCAGGGGCGGCGGGTGTTCGCCCCGCTCACGGTGGAGGAGAACCTCCGCATCGGCCTGCGCCCCGTCCAGGCCGGCTGGACCCTCGAACGGGTCTACGAGCTGCTGCCCCGGCTCGCCGAGCGGGCCCGCCACCGCGGGGACCAGCTCTCGGGCGGGGAGCAGCAGATGCTCGCCATCGGCCGCGCCCTGCTCCGCAACCCCCGCCTGCTCGTGCTCGACGAGCCGTCCGACGGGCTCGCGCCGGCCGTGGTCGAGCAGGTCACCCGGGTGCTGGCCGAGCTGGTCGCCGGCGGCCTGTCGGCCGTGCTGGTCGAGCAGAACCTCCGGGTCGCGCTGGAGCTCGCCGCGAGCGTCTGCGTCATGGCCAAGGGCCAGGTCGTGCACCGGTCCACCGCGGCCGAGTTCCGCCGCGACCCCGACACCGCCCGGGCCCTGCTCGGGGTTGGTTGACCAGCGGCCGGTTCGGCCGTGACCACCACGACCCGCCAGCTTCGCCACCAACCACGCGTGCTGCGCCGCCCAGCTCCACCCTCATCGCCCCGGCCGACGAGCACGGCGACGGCGCACACCCCGTTCGGCGGGGCGATGGTGTATGGAGCCCGGACGATCATCGGGCTAACGCGTGACTCGCAGCCGCGGTTGACCCGTGGGGGAGACGTGTTGCAGGTCCTGCTGCGCGTCATCGCGCCGGTCCTGCTCGGCTTGGCCATTCTCTCAGTTCGTGGCCGCGTCAAGCGATAACCCCGGCTGTATCTCACCCTATCCTCGGACCATCCCAAGGTCTGGCCCGCCCGGCTTCGCTCCGTAGGTGTGCCGCCCGCCTGGGCATCCTCTCGTCTCTGCCTGGGCGCCCAGCACATCCCCCACCATGTCGGGGGGATACGGTAGGCTTTGGCCTACGATGACTGATCCTGTCTTCGATCCTCGACTGGTCGCCCATGAGAGCGACTTCAGAACCGAGCTTGGAGCGTCAATTGTCGCGAACTGTCTCGACGTTCTGCGTCAGGTGCCCGATGACAGCTTCGACTTGGTGATCACCTCTCCGCCCTATGACCGACAGGGCAAGTACCGCGACGGTGAGCGTTACGCCCGACAGTGGTATGAAGACACCTTCCTTAAAGTCACCGGAGAGGTGCTCCGTGTGCTCCAGCCGCAGGGCAGTTTCGTGCTGAATTACCGATCCAAGCGGCATGGGCACGAGCGAGGGACGCTTCAGTACGAAATTGTGTTCTGGCTTCGGGAACAAGGCTTCCTATTTTGCGAAGACTTCATTTGGGGGAAACCGTCCCCACCTCCCGGTCGCTTCAACCGTTTCGTCAAGGATGCCGTTGAGTACTGCTTCCAGTTCGCAAAGACGCCGAACTGGCAGTTCTACCCGGACAATTGCTTGACCCCAGCACGTTGGGACGCCAAAGATCGAGAGCGGCGCAAGAAGCTGCCTCAAAACTACGTGCGGGTGAACGAGCCTTCCGGCCATGGCCGGCATCGGGTCAATGCAGGCCCTGACATGGTGCGGCCCTCCAGTCTACTTCACTTTGAGCCTGAGTTCGGCCCGAACCCGACAGCCCATCCGGCTCGCTTCCCAATCGAGCTGCCCAGCTTCTTCATCAAGCTGCTGACGATGCCTGGCCAAGTCGTCTTCGATCCCTTCGCCGGTACCTGTACGACGGCGCTGGCAGCCGAGGAGTTGGGACGCCGTTGGCTCGTGACCGAACTGGACAAGTATTACGCAAACGTGTTACCCGATCGGCTTCAAACAGGCCGATAGGGAGACGAGCCTTCTTGACGATCGCTACCACTGTTGCCGCCATCGAGCGCGCGGCCTCCTGGGATGACCGCGTGCGCCTGGTGCGTCAAGTTCCTGAGTCCTACGGGATGGCGCAACATCAGATCGTGTACGCGACCATCGCAGAGCAGGTCTACAAGCCCCACCTGTCCGCCATGTTCGCTTATGTGCCATGGCGTGAGGAGTATGAGCTAAGGCCGTTCCAGGAAGCATACAGGGACGCCTGCCAGCAGACCGAGGGCTTCACAAAGGCGAGTGACGAGGACCTTCGCGAGGCTCTGCTGAATCGGCCCTCCTCGCTTCGGATCTTCCGGATGCTTCTCGGCTACACAGCTGACGAGCTCGCGGCCGCGGTTACTGTTCACCTGGCAGAAGTAGGCCTTGCACAGCAGATTGGCAAGGGCCGCATAAATGGCATTGAGCTCGGCCGGGCGCCCTCCAGAGCGCTCGCAGGTGCCCTTGCAGAGGTCATCAATCGCCTAGTCACTGGCGTCATGTGGGCAGAGGCCGAGGAGCCACTGCGCCCCAAGCTCGCTAAGCCAGATACTACCGAAGGCTGGGAGCTGTTCGCCCACCCGGTCCAGGCAAACCAGCGGCGCTACGAAGCGCTGCGTGCCTACCTGTACCAGGGCGCCTCCTTGGACCAGGCCGCCGGCCGGTTCGGCTACATCCCGCCACGCTGGACTCGCTGGCCCGCGACCTGCGCGCGGGACGCCGACCCTGTTCGCCGAACCGGGCAAGCCCGGCCGCAAGCGCGCCCCGAAACAGGACCGCGCCAGAGCCCGGGTGATCGAGCTGCGCCGCGACGGCCTGTCGGTGTACGAGATCAGCGCCCGGCGCGCCGGGCGCAGGCGCTGGCGGTGATGCGCGACCTGGGGCTGCCGCCCGAGCGGACCAACCCCAACCCCAACGGCAGCGGCGTGTCGCTCGGGCACCGATCGGCGCCACCGGCTGCATCCTCACCTGACCCCTGGAGGCGGTCACAGCCGCCCGGCGGCGATGATCCGCTTGAGGAACGCCTGGGTGCGCGGGTGGCTGGGCACGGTGAACATCTGCTCCGGCGGCCCCTGCTCGCAGATCTGGCCGTCGGCCAGGAAGCACACCCGGCTGGACACCTCCCGGGCGAAGGACATCTCGTGGGTGGCCAGGAGCATGGTCATGCCCTCGTGGGCGAGCTCGCGGACGATGGTCAGCACCTCGGCCACCAGCTCGGGGTCGAGGGCGCTGGTGATCTCGTCCAGCAGCAGCAGCCGCGGCTGCATCGCGAGGGCGCGCACGATCGCGACACGCTGCTGCTGGCCGCCGGAGAGGCTGTCGGGGTACTGCCTGCGCTTCTCGAGCAGGCCGACCCGCTCCAGCAGCCGGTCGGCCCGCTCCTGGGCGTCACGCCGGGACAGCCGCAGCACCTGCCGTGGCGCCAGGGCGATGTTCTGCAGCACCGTCATGTGCGGGAACAGGTTGAAGCTCTGGAAGACGATGCCGACGTCGCGGCGGTGCTGGTCGACGTCCACCCCCGGGCCCGACACCAGCTTGCCCTCCAGGCTGATGGTGCCGGCGTCGATCGGGTCGAGCGCGTTGACGCAGCGGAGCAAGGTGGACTTGCCCGAGCCGGAGGCGCCGATCAGGCTGACCACCTCGTGCTCGCCCACGGCCAGGTCGATGCCGCGCAGCACCGCGTTGTCGCCGAAGCGCTTCTCCACCCCGCGCAGGTCCAGGAAGGCGGTGTCAGGCATGCCCGCTCACCTCCCGGCCCGCATGCGTTGCTGGTCGCGCTTGAGCAGCCGGTCGGTCAGCCGGGTCATGGGGATCGTGATGACCACGTAGCACAGGGCGAGGCCGGTGAACGACGTCAGGTTGAACTTGTTGCCCGCGTAGATCTGTGCCCGGCGGAAGCCGTCGAGCACGCCGATGATGCCGATGAAGGCGGTGTCCTTCTGCAGGCCGATGAAGTCGTTGAGCAGCGGCGGGATCACCCGGCGGACCGCCTGGGGCAGGATCACGAACCGCATGGTCTTGCCGTGGGAGAGCCCGAGCGAGCGGGCGGCGGCGGTCTGGCTCCAGTGGACGCTCTCGATCCCTGCCCGGTACACCTCGGCCACGTAGGCGCCGTACGGCAGGGTCAGCGCGAGCACGGCCAGCTGGAACTGCGACCAGTCGCTGACCCACGGCACCTGGGCGATGGGCATGCCGAAGCCGACCATGTAGATCAGCACCAGGCCGGGGACGGCGCGGAACAGGTCGATGTAGCCGACGGTCAGCCAGCGGACGGGGACCAGTGCCCGGCTGCTCCCGGAGCGGATCAGGGCGAGCACCAGGCCCCAGACGAGCACGCACAGCTCGGCCACGAACATGAGCGACAGGTTCGTGGTGAACCCCTCGATCACCTGCGGGAGGCTCTGGGTGAAGTGCTCCCAGCTCAAGAAGGTGTTGAGGAACTGCTCCACCGCCGCGCCGGCCCGTGTCAGCCGATGACCGGCACCGACGCCTGCTCGTCGAAGTACTTCTTGAACAGCCCTTCGACGAAACCCTCCGACTTCAGCGTCTTGATGACCTCGTTGAACGCGGCCAGGTTCTCGGAGCCCTTGTTGAGCACCGCGCCGTACTGCTCGCCGGTCTTGAACTGGCCGACGACCTCACCGTTGGGGACCTGCTTCTCCTCGACCGCTCCGAGCACGATGGGCGTGTCGAGCATCACGGCATCGATCTGCCCGGCGCTCAGGGCGGTGAACGCGTCGGTCGTCGTGTTGAAGATCCGCGCCTCGGTCGACGGCTTGATCTTGTCGTTGAGATAGGCGGCACCGGTGGTGTTGAGCTGCGCGCCCCATTTGAGCTTCTTGGCGTCCTCCAGGCCGCTCACCTTCGTCCCCTTCTTGACGAGGACGCCCTGGTTGCTGTCGAAGTACGGCTCGGTGAAGTCGACCACCTTGGCCCTGTCCGGGGTGATGGTGACCTGGCTGAAGTTGATGTCGCAGGGGCACTTCTGCCCGGCCACCAGCCCCGAGAAGGGCATCTCGACGAACTTGGCGCTCCCCAGCTTGAGGCGCTTGGCGATCTCTTTGGCCATGTCGACCTCGAACCCGCCGGTGAGGGAGTCGTAGTCCTCGCCGATCCAGAACGGCGGGGCCGGCAGCTCGGTCCCGACGGTGAGGACGCCATCGGTGACGAGCCCCTTCAGGGCGGATCCCGTCGTGTCCTGCGTCCCGCTCTGCTGCCCCTCGCCGCCGCAGCCGGCCACCACCACGGCGATCAGCATCAACAGCACCAACAGCGCGCCATGACGTCGTCCGACAGGACCCATGCCCGCCTCCACCTCCTAGGGAACAGCACGACAAATTCAGGTGAACCATAACCGTTCCGGTGCTGAACCGGGAGGAGTCCCCTGGACCAGCCCACGGGTGGTTGGTGTCGTCTTGTTCAGCTCGATTGCGTCGCCGGGCCGGACAGGGGCCAGACCGGGATGCCGCCGACCCAGGTGGCCAGGGTCCGCAGGTCGTCGTCGAGCCAGACCAGGTCGGCCAGGGCCCCGGGGGCCAGGCGGCCGAGGTCGGTCCGGCCGAGCAGGTCCGCCGGGACCCGGGTGGCCGCGGCCACCGCGTCGGCCAGTCCCAGGCCGAGCCCGGCGACGTTGGCCACCGCCCGGTCCAGGCGCAGCGCCGAGCCGGCGATGGTGCCGTCGGCCCGCCGCGGCGGGCCCTGCTCGGGCAGGTCGACCAGCTCCCCGCCGAGCCGGTAGCGGCCGGGCGGCATGCCGGCGGCGGCGGTGGCGTCGGTGACCAGGGCGACCCGCCCGGGGGCGGCTGCCAGCACCATCCGGCAGACCAGGGGATGCACGTGCTCGAGGTCGGCGATCAGGCCGAGGGTGAGGCGGGGGTCGGCCAGGCCCTGCCCGGCCACGCCCGGCTCCCGGTGGTGGAGCCCGCGCTGGGCGTTGAACAGGTGGGTCACCATCCGGGCGCCGGCGTCGGCGGCCGCCGCCACCTCGGCGGCGCGCGCGTCGGAATGGCCGACCGAGACGACCACGCCGGCCCCGACCAGCCGCTCCACCGCGTCGACAGCCCCGTGGCGCTCGGGTGCCAGCGTCACCAGGGCGAGGATGCCCGCGCCCGCCTCGACCAGCCGGTCGACCGCCTCGGGAGCCGGGTCGAGCATCGCGCGCGGGTCGTGCGCGCCGCGCCGGGCGGGGGAGAGGAACGGGCCCTCGAGGTGGACGCCGAGGACGCGCGCGCCCCGGTCCCCGCTGGCCCGCGCCGCCCGGGCCCTGGCGAGGTCGGCGGCCAGCGCCTCGATCGGCGCGGTGATGAAGGTGGGCAGGAACGAGGTGACCCCTGTGGCCGCCACCTCGCGGGCCACCGCCGCCCAGCCGGCCGGGTCGGCCCCGGCCAGGTCCACACCGGCGAAGCCGTTGACCTGGAGGTCGACCAGCCCGGGGGCGAGCACGCCTCGTTCCAGGCGGAGGTGGCCGGGGCCTCCGGCGGGCCGGCCGGGCAGCACCCCGGCGATGCGGTCGCCCTCCACCACCACCGCGCCGGGGCTGAGCACCCGGCCGCCTGCGACCACGCGGGGCGCGGAGATCACGGGCATGGAGCGCCTCCGTCGGCGGGACTGGTCGAGGCCGCTCGGGTTCGTCGACGCCGAGGTCGGCTGGTGCTCCAGCCTCGCCGAGGCCAGTGGTCGTGTCCAGCCGGCCCGCCCGGTCACCCGGTCAGGCCCCGCCGGTCACCCGGGCGGGCCCCGCCGGTCACCCGGGCGGGCCTCGCCGGTCAGCCGGTCAGGAGGCCATGCCGGCCGGACCGGCCGGGATCTGCGCCAACCGCGGCTCCGAGGGCATCAGGATCCACAAGATCGGGTAGATCACGATCTGGCTTCCGGGAATCAGCATCAGGATGAGCACGAACAGGATCCGGGCCGCCCAGGGCGAGAGCCCGAAGCGCCGGCCCAGACCGGCGCAGACGCCGCCGAGCAGGCGGCCGTGGCGGGGCCGGACCAGGCCCTCCCGATGGAAGTAGTCGTTCATTTCCTCGCGTCCTTCGTACGATGGTGGTTGCAGGACCAGCCTGCCCCCGACCCGCCGCCGGTGCCATCGGGGATTCCCCTGGAAGATCCCGGACCTGGCCTACCCGCGTCAGGGTCGGCTACGGCCGCCTGATCCGGGCAGCGAGCCACCGGCGTCTGGCCCGGCCGTCAACCGGCCCGTGCTGCCCGCCGGCCGGCTTCGGTGGGGTCGACCACCTCGTCACCGAGCGCGACGGCGGCCACGGCCGCGAGGGGGACGCGCTCGAAGCCCGGGGCGGCCAGGTTGGCGAACACGGGCTCGGGGACGAGCTTGACCGAGGTGGCCACCACGATCGCCGGGACCCGGGTGACCAGCTCCCTGGTGCCTTGGGCGTTGAGGAAGGCGGCTGGGCCGACGGCGTCGGCGCCCACGACCGCGACGTCGCTCCGGGACGGGTCGCCGAGGGCGTCCCGGCCGAGGCGGTCGAGGACCAGGTCAACGAGCGAGCTGCGCGACACGGTCCGCACCGGCCCGCCCCGGGTGCGGAGCCAGGCCGCCGCGCCGGCCGCCGCCTGGCCGGCCTCGGTGTCGAGCCGCCGGGCGAGCTCGGCGAGGGCTGTTGCGGGGTCGGCCGCGCGGGCGGCCCGGGCGACGTGCCAGATGGGCGCCATCGCCGGCTGTCCGGCCAGGAGCGCGGCCGCGCCCGCCTCGAGCAGCGCCCGGTCGCCTGCGACCTCGAGCAGCCCGTCGATCGCCCGCCGGGCGATCTCGCTGGCGCCGGCCCGCCGGTCGCCTGCTGCGGCCAGGACCGCCTCGGGGAGCGCCGCACGCGCACCGGTCACCGCCACGTCCTCCTCTCCACGCGAGACTCCTGGTGCACGCAAGACTCCTGGTGCTTCGTCTGGTCGCCCTTCAGTGCGACGAGGGCTCGCCGAGGGCGTAGAGGCCGCCGGCGCCGCCGCCGACGTAGACGGCGCCGTCGTGCACGGCCGGGGTGGAGTGAACGCCGCCGCCGAGCCGCACCCGCCAGCGCGGGCGGCCGTCGGCCGCGCCGACCGCGTGCAGGTGCCCGTCGCCGCTGCCCACGTACACGGCGCCCCCGGCGACGGTGGGGGAGGAGACGGCGCCGATCCCGGGCCGCCGCCACACGGTCCGGCCGGATGCCGCGTCCACGGCCAGCAGGCCGCCGTCGGCGGCAAGGTACAGCACGCCCCGGGCCAGCGCCGGGGAGGCGACGAGCACCTGGCCGGCCACGCCGACGTGCCGCTGCCAGCGCTGCACGCCCCGGTCGGCCGTGAGCGCGTGCAGCGTCCCGGTCAGGTCGACCGCGTAGACCATGCCGTCGCCCACGACCGGGCAGGCGGCGATGCTGCCGTCGCCCTGGAAGCGCCATCGCGGCCTGCCCGTGGCCAGGTCGAGCGCGTGCAGCGTGCCGTCGCCGCCGCCGGCGTAGACGACGCCGCGGGCGACCGCCGGCGACGCCTGCCGGCTGGCGCCCACGCGGCGCTGCCAGCTGAGCCGGCCGCTGGCCGCCGAGATCCCGTAGAGGGTGCCGCCGCGGCTGCTGACGACCACGAGCCCGCCGGCGACCGCCGGCGACGACAGCCCCGCGTCGATCGCAACGCACCAGCGCAGTGCGCCGCCGGCCAGGTCGAGCGCGTAGAGGTTGCCGTCGGCGCTGGTGGAGTACACGGTCGGGCCGGCGACCGCCGGCGAGGCGTCAACCGGTCCGCCGGTCGCAAAGCCCCATGCGGGCCGCCCGGTGGCCGCCTCGACGGCATGCACGCCGCCGTCACCGCCGCCGACCACCACGAGCCCGCCGGCCGCGACCGGGGAGGAGAACACCACTGCGGGCCCCGTCGCCCGCCAGCGCACGGCCGGGCGGCCCGCCGGCCCGGCGGTGGCGGCCGCGCCGGTCCGCTGCGGGGTCTCGCGGAACGCCGCCGTCTCCGTGGCAACCGGGGTCGGCAGGCCGCGATGGGGCGCATCCGCCGGCGCGGGGCAGCGGCGCGCCACCGCCGGGCCGACCCGCACCGGCGTGGCCACGGTGTCGCGCGAGCCGGTCGCGGCGGCGTGGCCGAGCTGCCCGGCCACGACCCAGCGCCCGGCGGCCACGAGCAGCAGCGCCCCGGCGACAAGCGCCAGCCAGCCGGTCAGGTCCCGGTGCCGGTAGCGGTCCATCATCGCCACGTTACCCCCGAACATGACCAGGCCGGGGCCGCAGCGCCTGCCATGGCGCCCGCCATGCCGAGAACGCGTCCTAGGAATTGGCAGCTCCGGACCGGCTCGCCCAGCCCGAGGGTCCGTGGCGGCCGTTCCCGCGCCACGAACCCGGGTCCGTGCCGATGCACGCGGAGAGCGGCACTGACCGCGTTCGAGCCGGCCGGGCACGCGCTGGACACCGCAGCCACCTGAGCCACCGCACCACCGGTGCCGCCTGTTGCAGGGACGGTGCTGGCGATCTCGGCCCTGGCGCTGCCGCGCATGGTCGCGAACAAGCGTTGACAGCGCTGCGCCGCGCCCCCACGATGCTCCATACCGATCAAACCGATCAAGCGGTATGGCAAGTGCTCAGAGGTATGGCAACCGCGTCACCAGTCCCGTCCGCCGGCAATGCTCCGCGCACAGCGCCATGACGCTTCCCACAAAAGACCGCGGAGGGAACCATGACGGTCACAGGCCGTACGTACCTGGAGGCCTCATGGAGCGGATGAACCTTTTGGATGCGGCATTCCTCTACGTCGAAAACGACGTGACGCCGATGCACATCGGAGGCGTCGCCGCCTCCCACAGGCCACCACCCAAGCACGACGAGCTCGTGTCGCGCTTCGAGGCGAAGCTCCATCTCGTTCCGCGATACCGCCTCGTTCCGCGACACCGCCAGACGGGTCACCCGGACCGCTGTGAACGGCGGCGCGGGGGGCGCCGCGCCGCCTGCGGCGCGGCGGCCCGGTGCGAAGGCGGGCGCACGCCGCCGCGATGACGAGCGCACGCCCGCCGCGACGACGAGCGGGCGAATCGGAGGATGAGCATGCAGACGCATCACGTGGAGAGTGGCGAGACGCTTGCCGAGCTTCCGTTCCTTGGAGCCGAGCGGTTCGGGGGGCGCCCGGCGCAGCGGTTCAAGCGCGACAAAGCCTGGCAGGACCTGAGCTACACCGGGCTGCGCGACGTCACCCGCGAGATCGCCCTCGGGCTCGTCGCGCTGGGCGTAGGTCCCGGCGACCGGGTGGGTGTGCTGTCGGGGACGCGGCCGGAGTGGGTGCAGGCGGAATTCGGCGTCGCGGCCGCCGGCGCCGTCGTGGTGCCGATCTACCCGTCCAGCTCGCCTGAGGAGTGCGAGTGGGTGCTCGGCGACTCCGGTGCGGTCGCGGTGATCGCCGAGAACGCCGCGCAGCTGGCAAAGGTCGAGCATGTCCGCAGGCTGCCCGCGCTCAGGCATGCCGTCGTCGTCGACCCGGTCGGCGCTGACACGGTCAGCCTCGAGCAGCTCCGCGCCCGGGGTCAAGAGGGCGACCGGTCCGAGCTCGAGCGGCGCACCGCGGGCGTACGGCCGGACGACCCGGCGCTCATCATCTACACCTCCGGCACCACGGGCCGGCCCAAGGGCTGCGTGCTGACCCATCGCAACATGACCGCCTGCTGCCGCGTCACCAGGGAGCTGCAGGTCATCGGGGCGGAGGACGTGGCGTACCTGTTCCTGCCCCTGGCGCACGTCTTCGCCCAGGTCGTGCAGCTGAGCGTCTCCGCCGTCGGCGGCGTGGCGGCGTACTGCAGCGGCGACGCGTCTGCCATCGTGCCTGACTGCGCGGAGGTACGGCCGACCTGCATCCCGTCGGTGCCGCGGATCTTCGAGAAGGTGTACGCCCTGTTCGCCAGTCAGGTGCCGGCCGACATGCTGGCCACGGCCGTCGGTGTCGGGCGTTCCGTGCGCCGGCTCGAGCGTGCCGGGGAGCCGGTGCCGGAGCAGCTGCGCAGCGGCTTCGAGCAGGCCGACGCGCAGTTGTTCGCCAAAGTACGCGCGGTGTTCGGCGGGCGGGTGCGGGTGGCGATCTCGGGGGCGGCGCCCATCGCGCCGGAGATCCTCGAGTTCTTCCACGCCGCGGGCGTGCCGGTGTACGAGGGGTACGGTCTGAGCGAGTCCGCGTCCGTCGGCACCCTCAACACCGCGGAGGCGATCAAGATCGGAACCATCGGGAGACCGGTTCCGGCCTGCGAGGTCCGCATCGCCGGGGACGGCGAGATCCTCATGCGCGGACCGCACGTCTTCGCCGGATACTGGAACAACCGCGAGGCCACTGCGGACGCACTGATCGACGGGTGGCTGCAGACCGGTGATCTCGGCTCGATCGACGAGGACGGCTTCGTCACCATCACCGGGCGCAAGAAGGACATCATCATCACCGCGGGCGGCAAGAACCTCACGCCGGCGAACCTGGAGAACGACCTGCGGCAGTCGCCGTGGATCTCACACGCGGTCATGTACGGCGACCGGCGGCCCTACCCGGTCGCGTTGATCACCCTCGACGCCGAGCAGGTCATCCCGTGGGCTCGCGAGCAGGGGCTCCCCGCCGATCTCGCGACCCTCGCAGCGCATCCGGCGGTGCACGCGCTCGTCCAGGCCGTGGTGGACGAGGCGAATGCGCGCTACGCCAAGGTGGCGCAGATCAAGAAGTTCGCCATCCTCGATCACGATCTGTCGCAGGAGACCGGCGAGCTCACCCCCACACTGAAGCTCAAGCGGCAGATCGTCAGGCAGAAGTACGCCGACATCTTCGATGCGCTCTACGACGGGCCGAGCTGAGAGGGCACGCCATGCAGGTCAGGACCAAGGTCGTCGTGAGCGGCGTCCCCAGGTGATCGCGGAGGTGGCGCATGTCTTCCTCGACTGAGACGACCGTCTTCAGGACCTGCCCGCTCTGCGAGGCGACGTGCGGTCTCGAACTCACGATCCGCGACGGCAGGGTCGCACGGATACGCGGCGACAAGGACGACGTCTTCAGTCGCGGGTTCATCTGTCCGAAGGGAACGACGCTCGGCCACCTGCACGACGACCCCGACCGTCTGCGTGGGCCGATGGTTCGCCGCGACGGCGGTCTGCGCGCGGCGACGTGGGAGGAAGCGTTCGCTGAAGTCGCGCGCCGGCTGCCGCCGATCATCGAACGTCACGGTCGCGACGCGGTCGCCGTGTACATCGGCAATCCGAGCGTCCACAACCTCTCGGGCATGCTCTACAGCCGTCTGCTCCTGCGCGCGCTCGGCACGCGCAACATCTTCTCCGCCAGCACCGTCGATCAACGGCCGAAGGAGATCTCGAGCGCGCTGATGTTCGGCACGATGGTCACCCACGCCGTCCCCGACCTCGACCGCACCTCGCATCTCCTCCTCCTCGGCGCCAATCCCTTCGAGTCCAACGGAAGTCTCGCGACCGCGCCCGACTGGCCGGGACGCCTGCGCCGCATCCGGGAACGGGGCGGCACGGTCGTCGTGGTCGATCCGAAGCGCACGCGCACGGCGGAGCACGCGTCCGAGCACGTCCCGATCCGCCCCGGAACCGACGCACAGTTCCTCATGGCCATGGTGCACACGCTGTTCGCCGAGCGCCTGGTCGATCTCGGCGATGGGTTGCGGGAGCTCGTCGCCGGCGTCGACGTGGTCGAGGGGTTGGCGCGCGACTTCGCGCCCGAAGCCGTCGCTCCGCTGTGCGGGATCGATGCCGCCACGATCCGCCGGCTCGCGCGTGAGCTGGCCGCGGCCCCGCGTGCGGCCGTGTACGGACGCATCGGAACCTGCACGCAGGAGTTCGGGACGATCGCGAGCTGGCTCGTCGACGTCCTCAACGTGCTGACCGGCAATCTGGATCGTCCCGGCGGCGCGATGATGGCGAAGCCGGCTGCCGGCGCGCCGAACACGCTCGGCGCGCCGCGCTACGGGCGCCAGACGCGGATCGGGCGCTGGCGCAGCCGCGTGCGCGGCCTGCCGGAATCGTTCGGCGAGCTCCCGGTCGCGTGCCTCGCCGAGGAGATCGAGACGCCGGGCGAGGGTCAGGTGCGCGCGCTCGTCACGATCGCCGGCAACCCCGCGCTGTCGGCACCGAACAGCGGGCGCCTGCAGCGCACGCTCGCCTCGCTCGAGCTCGTGGTGTGCGTCGACTTCTACGTCAACGAGACGACGCGTCACGCGGACGTGATCCTCCCGCCGCCGAGCCCGCTGGCGCGCGGACACTACGACCTGGCGTTCTACATGTTCGCGATGCGCAACGTGGTGAACTACTCACCACCGGTCTTCCCGCTCGAGCCGGGACAGATCGACGAGTGGCAGATCCTGTCGAAGCTCACGCTGGCCGCTCAGGGCCTCGGCGCGGACGCCGACCCGGCCCTCGTCGACGACGCCGCGATCCGCGCGCTCGTCGAGCGCGCGGTCGTGGACCCGTACTCCCCCTTCCACGAACGCGACACCGACGACGTGCTCGCGGAGCTGGCGCCCCGCACCGGCCCGGAGCGGATCCTCGACTTCATGCTTCGCGCCGGCCCCTACCAGCTGACACTCGACACGCTCCTCGACAACCCGCACGGGGTGGATCTCGGACCGCTCGAGCCGCGGCTCCCGGAGGTGCTCAGGACGCCGTCCGGCATGGTCGAGCTCGCCCCCGAACCGTTGGTGGCCGACGTGGAGCGTCTGCGGGCGTCGCTTGCGCGCGCGCACGACGAGGACGACGGGGGCTTCGTCCTCATCGGACGGCGCCAGCTGCGGTCCAACAACTCGTGGATGCACAACGTCGGGGTGCTCGTGAAAGGGAAGACGCGCTGCACGCTCCAGGTCAACCCCGCCGACGCCACGCGCATCGGCCTCGCAGACGGCGGCGCCGCGCGGGTCTCCTCGCGGACCGGCACCCTCGTCGCCCCGATCGAGCTGACCGACGCGGTCGCGCCTGGCGTGGTCAGCCTCCCCCACGGGTGGGGGCACGACCTCCCGGGCGTGGCGATGGCGGTGGCGCAGGCGCACCCCGGGGCGAACGCGAATCTGCTCGCGGACGACGAACGCTACGACGAGCTGTCCGGCAACGCCGTCCTCAACGGCATCCCCGTGAAGGTGGCGCCAGCATGACACGGGACGACGGCCAAGTGTTCTCCGCCCCGGCTCCCTGACCGGCGTTCTAGATGACGTCGGGAGCCGGGTCGACGACGATCCGGACGTCAACGTTGCCCCGAACGGCGTTGGAGTACGGGCACGTCTTGTGCGCCTCGGCGGTAAGCTGCTGGGCCTGCTCCATGTCCAGTTCAGGAAGCCGGACGTGAAGCTCGACGAACAGCTGGAAACCGCCCGAGTCGTTGGGGCCGATGCCCACCATGCCGGTGACCGACGAGCCAACGACCGGCACCTTCCTGCGGCGGCCGACGAGCCGCACGGCGTTCTCGAAGCACGCGGCGAAGCCGGCAGCGAAGAGCTGCTCAGGGTTGGTCGCCAACCCGCCGGGCCCGCCGAGCTCCTTCGGGATCGCGAGGTCGAGGTCGAGGGCTCCGTCAGAGGATCGAACGCGCCCCTCGCGGCCTCCGGTTGCGGTCGCCTCCGCGGTGTAGAGAACCTTCATCGGCCACTCCTGGGTCCACCGTCGCTCCGTCGAAACGCCAGTACGTCAGGCCAGCACGTCGATCGGCTCGCTGGCCGGCTGCAAGATGAACCGGATCGAGGGCACTTCACCACCCTGCGCTCCTTCGCTGTAGACGGCGCCGACCACGACGAGCAGGCCGCGTTCTTGGTTATGCGTCGCCTGGCCGGACCGAAACCCCGTTGGCGCATGAACTCGGATCGGACGGGAGCGCTGGGCTGCGCCCGACCGCCGCGCCGATCTGGGGCGAGGACGTCCTGGTCGCCGCGGGACTTCGCTGGCGGCCGGGCGCCGGCTGGTCAGTCCGGGGGGCGGGGCACGACCAGGCCCGACTCGTAGGCGACCACCACGGCCTGGGTGCGGTCGCGCAGGCCGAGCTTGGCGAGCACCCGGCTGACGTGGGTCTTCACGGTCTCCTCGCCGACCACCAGGCGCCGCGCGATCTCGGCGTTGGACAGGGCCTCGGCGACCAGGCGCAGCACCTCGGTCTCCCGGGCGGTCTCGACCGGAGCAGCTCGGGCCGGTGCGGCTGCCGGAGGCGCAGCCGGGCGAACTCGCCGATGAGGCGGCGGGTGACGGCCGGCGCGAGCAGCGCCTCCCCGGCTGCGACCACGCGCACCGCCTCGAACAGCTGCTCGGCGGTCACGTCCTTCAGCAGGAACCCGCTGGCTCCGGCGGCGAGCGCGTCGTAGACGTACTCGTCGAGGTCGAAGGTGGTGAGCACGAGCACCCGGGGCCGGTCGCCACCGTCCGCGGCGAGCTGCGGCAGGCGACCAAGGACGCCGGACGGATCGCCGGGCTCGAGGTGCTGCGCATCATCAACGAGCCGACCGCGGCCGCCGGGACTTCGCCTCGGTCGGCGGGGTGCAGGCCAGCCGCTATGACGTCCTGGTCGACGAGGAGGTCGCCGACGAGGCAGCCCGGCTGCTCGGCACGGAGCCCCCGTCCCCATAGGGGGATCCGGACCTGGAGCGGCGGTCGGCCTGGCCAGGTTGCAGGCCAGGGACCGCGCCGGCGGCTTCAGGCCAGGGACCGCGCCGGAAGCGTCTACCCGTACTCGAGTGTCGTCTACCCGTACTCGAGGTAGTCGTGCACCAGGCGGACGGCCATGGCCGCCTCGCCGACGGCCGAGGCCACCCGCTTGATCGACCCGCTCCGCACGTCGCCCGCGGCGAACACCCCGGACCGACCGGTCTCGAGCAGGAACGGCTGACGATGGGCGTCCCGGCCCGGGCCATGCGCCGCGGCGCGGACGGCATCGGGGCCGGTGAGGATGAAGCCACGGCTGTCGAGCGCGAGTTGATCTCCGAGCCAGCACGCATAGGGCTCCGCGCCGATGAAGACGAAGAGCGCGCGCGCCTCGATCGTGCGGCGCTCCCGGTCCGGTTGTCCTCGAAGACGAGCGCCCGGAGCACCCCCTGGTCCCCGACCAGCTCGCGTACCTCGGTGTGGCGCAGGATCTCCACCCCCGGGCTGCGCTCGATCCGGTCGGCGAGGTAGCGTGACATGCTCTTCCCCAGGTCGTCCTCGCGGACCAGCAGGCGGACCCGGGCCGCGTGCCGGGTCAGGAACACCGTCGCCTGCCCGGCGGAGTTGCCGCCTCCCACCACAGCCACCGGATCGTTGCGGCACAGCTGGGCCTCGACCAGGGTCGCTGCGTAGTGCACGCTCACCCCCTCGAACTCCTCGAGGCGGGGTACGGGCAGCTTGCGGTAGCGGGCGCCCGTGGCGACCAGGACCGTGCGGCCGGCCACCGATCCTCCGTCGTCGAGCCTGATGAGGTGATGCCCGTCGCGTTGCTTGAGGTCGATCCACCTGTGCGGCAGCCGGTTGCGGGCGGCGAACTCTCGCAGCCGTCGCGTGTCCGGCGAGTAGCGCGAGCCCACGATGCGAAAGCCGGTCCCGAGCTCGATCAGCATGGAGCGGCGAATGAGGAAGGCCCGCAGCACGAGGTCTCCGAGCTCGGAGTCCTCCGCGACCAGCTCGCGAAGGCGGTCGACGGGCACGGCGAGCACCTCGCCCGGCTTGCGCGCCACCGCGGTGAGGAACGCGGCCTGGCCGGTGAGCAGGCCGATCTCGCCCAGGAAGCGGCGGGGGCCGTGGACGCTGATCACCCGGTCCTCGCCGCCGTACCCCTCGACGATCGCCACCTCTCCCTCGAGGATCACGAAGAAGTCCCTGACCACCTCCCCCTCCCGGTAGAGGACCTCGCCTGGCCGCGTGCGTCGCCGCTCGCCCTGTCAGGCGAGGGCCTCCACCTGCTGCTCGCTCAGCCGCGGGAACGCCCCGTAGCGGTCAGGTGTCTCAGGGGGCGGCGCTGGTTCCGTGGCGTCCACCGGGGGCGACCCGCAGTCCGATGCCAAGCCGACTCACCCTCCCAGGACGCGGTGCTTCTCGAGGCCGTGCTCCTCTGGGTGACCGGAAGTCGTGTCCATAGCCCTCGGGTCGCCAGGCCGGCGGCCCAGCCGGCCGCCCCTTCTCTTGCCGAGCGGTCCCGTCGGACCAATCGCGGTGTGGATTCGAACCGGGCCCGCTTCTGACAGCTTGTGGCACGTCCAGGTGCGTACGCCGAGCACAGGAAGGGAGCCGCGATGCGCGCGAATGGAAACGGTGACGCCATCCGGTCGCCTGCCGGCTGGTCCTGGCGGCTCCACGCCGCCTGCCGCGGCGCCGACGCGTCCGTGCTCTTCGGCGGCGACGGCGAGCGCCCAGGTCGACGGGAGGTCCGCGAGCGACGGGCCAAGGAGATCTGCGCCGTCTGCCCCGTCGTCGAGCCGTGCCGCCTGTACGCCCTCACTCATGGCGAGTCCTTCGGTGTCTGGGGGGGACTCGGCGAGCGGGAGCGGCGGGAGATCCGGCATGCCGCGGATGCGCCCGCCGTCCCGGTGATCCGCGGCATGCCGTGCCTTCCACGGCCGGTTCGGACTAGTCGTCCGGTAGATTCGAGCCTCCCGGTCGATCCGCCAGGCTGGCTCCCCAACTGACGCGCAGGCTGGCTCCCCAAACTGACGCGCAGGTGCCGGACGGGTGACAGCGTCGCTACCATGGCTGCACGCATGACTGGTTACGCTGAGCCCCCTTTCCCGCTCACCTTCTACGCGATTGCCGAGCCGCAGCCCGGGCCGCGCTGGCAGACGCTCTTCTCGCTCACCTGGCCGGGCTACCGGAGCTGGTATCTCCGCTATGGCGAGGCGGCACGTCCGAGCTACGCGATGTGCCAGCGGATGCTGCGCACGCACATGCCCGAGCTCGTGCCCACCTGGCAGCGGCTGGTGGATCTCGCCGGCGGTGACGAGCTCGCGGCTCGCATGCTGACGCTCTACAACCCTCCGCCATACCTGGCCGGCTGCTCGCAGGCGGTCCTGACTCGTGGCTCGCCGGTGCTCGTCCGCAACTACGACTACGCGCCCCTGCTGCTGGAACGCGTCGTGAACGCAAGCGCGTTCACCGGCCGGCGCGTGATCGGGATGAGCGACTGCCTGTGGGGTCTGGTGGACGGCATGAACGATGCGGGCCTTGCGGTCTCACTGGCGTTCGGCGGGCGCCGCGTGGTGGGCGACGGTTTCGGCATTCCCCTCGTGCTGCGCTACCTGCTCGAGGTCTGCGACACCGCGGCCGACGCCCGCCGCATCTTGCAGCGGCTCCCGGTCCACATGGCGTACAACCTCACCGTCGTCGACCGGGATGGCGGCTTCTTCACCGCGCTGCTCGGCCCGGACCGCGAGCCGGGTCTTGTGCGCTGGCCTGCCGCGACCAACCACCAGGAGCGGCTCGACTGGGCGGAGCAGGCACGCGCGACGCGCAGCCTCGAGCGTCGGCGGGTCCTCCGCGACCTGCTGGGCGACGAGTCGGTCGGCGTCGAGCACTTGGTAGGCGCGTTCCTCCGGCCGCCGCTGTACTCGACCGCGTACTCGCTTGGCTTCGGGACGCTCTACACCGCCGTCTACCGCCCAGCGGAGCGGACGGTCGAGTACCGGTGGCCCGGCTCTGTCTGGCGGCACTCGCTGGACACGTTGGTGAGCGGCGAGCACGCCGCGATGCTGGGCCTCCCGGCAGCCTGAACCAACGCGAGTGCCCCAGCCGCCCGCCTCGTTCGCCAAACAAAGGCGAGCGCGGTCAGGCCATCTTGAACGCGAGCGGACCGGGTGGCGGGACGGGTTCTTGGGGGGTCAGCGGGGTGCCGGCGAATTGCGCCTTGATGCCGGCGATCCACTGCCTGCAGCGCTCGGTCAGCCGGTTGTCGTCGCCCTGCAGCCGGCCTCGGGTGACGAGCGCGCCGAGGTCGCCGCCGCGGTAGCGGTAGTCGCCCGGGGCGAGGATGCGCAGGTAGAAGGCCTCGGACTCGTCCAGGATGCTGTGCCAGTCGTTGCCCCAGCGGCGAAAGCTCACGCTTCCCTGCTCGTCGAGGCGGTAGATCCCGGTGTGAGGCGCCTGCGTGAGCAGCTCGAGGCGCTCCTCGGTCTCCTTGATGATGATCTGACTCCAGACGTCGACGCTTTCCTCCCGTGACCACCGCTCGTTGATCTCGTCGATGTCGACCTCGTAGTCGACGTCGAGGTACTCGAGGAGGTGGAACAGGAACAGCGGCATGTCGGCGTAGGCGCCAGCGGTCACGTTCGTCATCGAGCTGATGCCGCTGATGCGCGGGTTGAGCTCGCCGAGGTACAGTTCGCCGGTGTCGAGGTCGACCAGGTAGTCGACCTCGAAAAACCCCCGGAAGCCCTCGGCGGCCAGCCGCTCGCCGAGCTGGCCGGTGAGCCGGCGGGCCCGCTGCTTCTGGCCGTCGGTCAGTGTGGCCGGGTAGTCGTTGCCGGCCCACCCGCCGGGGTAGGGCGTGAGTTCAGGGTGCCCGGTGATGTCGTTCATGAGCGGGCCGACGAGCGTGCCGTTGCGGGTGAGCACCGCCTCCACCGCGATCGCCCGGTTGTCGATCCGCCGCATGACCTTGAGCTCCTGCTCGTGCAGCGGGTCCTTGGCGGCGTACTTCTCCCAGTCTGCACGACGCTTGATGAAGAAGGTCGTCTTGCCGGAGTCGCCGTAGGGCATCTGCACGACGAGGTCGTCACCGAGCCCGGTCTGCGCGGCCAGCTCCTGCAGGTCGTCGTAGGTGCGGGCGCGACCGAGCACGTTCGGCACGCTCGGCACGCCCGCCTCGTTGCCAAGCCGGGTGGTGACGATCTTTGAGTCGATGTGGTGACGGAGCGCCGCTGGCGGGTGTGCGACCTGGAGCCCGGCTTCGGTGGCGAGCGCCTCGGTCTCCTCGTCGAACATGACGAACACCACCCTGCCCCTTGGGCCGTGCGACGAGACCCAGTCGAGCACCTCACGTTGGCTGAGCAGGTAGTTGCAGATGTCCTCCATGGAGCGGAAGTCGCGCGCCTCCCGCTGCTCGGGCACGAAGACCCGGGGATGGCTGCCCTCGAAGGAGTCGAAGTAGGTGACGTAGTAGAAGTCGCGGACCCAGCGGTCGATGCCGAGCAGGTTGAACGGCGTCGGCGAGACGAAGTAGACGGGCGTCTGGTTGGTGCGGAAGAAGGACCGCAGCTCGGAGACGCCCTGCAGCTTGCTGGCTGGCCCTGTCATCCCGGCCTCCTCGACTCGGCGGTGGAGCTGGTGGCGACGCGGCGGGCGGTTGACGGCGGTGGCAGGTTGCGCGGTGGGCGGCCGGTGAAGCCGATCAGCGACTCGATCGTCTCGGCGGCGGCCAGGACGCGACCGTCGTCGCGGCGCGGCCCGAGCACCTGCATCGAGACCGGCAGGCCGTCGTCGCCGAGCCCGATGGGAATGGCGCACGCGGGCAGGCCGGCGAGGTTGGCGTCGTACAGGAACGGCGCCCAGTCGAGGTCCGGGAACGCGATCGGTACCCCGCCGATCTCCTCCGGGTGGCGCCGGCCGTGCGGGAAGGCCTCGCAGCCGACCGTCGGCGTGAGGAGCACGGCTGCCCCGGTGCGCGCGAACAGGTCGACGTAGGCGCGGTGGATGCGCTCGCGGGCGAATTGCGCCCCGATGTACTGCGCGGCGGTGACCTGGTCGCCGGCGGCGATGAACTGCGCCGCCGGCGGGGTGAGCAGGTCGCGGTGACGCTCGTACTCCTGCGCCTCCGAGTGGCGGGCTTCGGCGGTGGCGATCAGGCTCCAGACCTCGACCGATGACCCCAGCGCCGGTGCGTCGGAGACGATCGACACGCCGGCGTCGGTGAGCCGGGCGACCGCCGCGTGGAAGGCGCGGCGCACGTCGTCGTCGAGCGGCGCGAAGCCGAGATCCTCGGAGACGGCGACGCGCAGCGCGTGTGGCCTGGGGGCGGGGACGTCGAGCGGCCCGGGGGGCACGCTGTGGCGGTCACGCGGGTCCGGGCCGGCGATCGCGCGCAGCAGCAGCCGGGCGTCGGCGACCGAGCGGGCCATGGGCCCGACGGCGACCAGGGTCTTCCAGCCCGGCGACGACGGCTCGTGCGGCACGAGACCGAACGTGGGCTTGAACCCGACGATCCCGCAGAACGCCGCCGGGATGCGGATCGATCCCCCGCCGTCGCCGCCCAGCGCCAGCGGGGCCGCGCCGGCCGCTACCGCCGCGCCGGCGCCGCCCGAGGAGCCGCCCGCGGTGCGGTCGAGGTTCCACGGGTTGGACGTGCGGCCGAAGCGGGCCGACTCGGTGACACCGAAATAGCAGAACTCGGGGGTTGTGGTTCTGGCGAAGACGACCGCGCCGGCCGCCTCCAGGCGCTCGATCGCCCCCACGGTCTCCTGTGGCACGAACCCGGCCCGCGCTCGGGACCCGGAGGTGCACTCGACCCCGGCCATCCAATGGGAGTCCTTGGTGGTCACCGGGACACCGCACAGCGGCCCGCCGTCGCCGCGGGCCAGCGCCGCGTCGGCGGCCCTGGCGGTTTGGCGCGCTCGGTCGTCCAGCCGGAGCGAGAACGGGTTGACGTCGCGTTCGACCTGGTCGGCGTGGCGCAGCACGGCCTCCAGCGCTTCCATGGCGGACAGCTCCCGCCGGTGCAGCGCCGCCGCGAGGGCAACGGCCGAAAGCTCCCAGATCTCCGTCTCGCTGCTCCCGCGCGCCCGCTTGCGGCGTTCGCGGTTGCTGCTGGTGGCTGCCATCGCATTCCTTCCGGTTCCTACGGTAGGTGGTTTCGCGACCGCCGTTCCGCCGACGGGCGAGCGCGAGGAGGCCGGGCTACGTCGGGGCTTCGACAACCGTGCTCGGCGCCTGCGGCGACGGCCGGCCGAGGTCGGCGAACGCCTTCTCGAGGATCATGAGCCCCTCGTTGAGCAGGTGGTCGGGGATCACCAGGGGTGGCAGGAACCGCAGCACGTTGCCGTAGGTGCCGCAGGTCAGCACGACGAGCCCCTCGGCGTGGCAGGCCTTGGCGACTGCCTGGGTCGCGTCCGCGTCGGGCTCCTTGGAGCCCGGCTCGACCAGCTCGACGGCCACCATCGCGCCGCGCCCGCGCACGTCGCCGATCACCGGGAAGCGTTGTTGCAGCGCCCGCAGCCGGGGCAGCATGACCTCGCCGATCCGGCGCGCCGCGCCGACGAGGTCCTGCTCCTCGATGGTACGGATGGCGCCGAGCGCGGCGGCGCAGGCGACCGGGTTGCCGCCGAAGGTGCCGCCGAGCCCGCCGAGGTGCACGCTGTCCATGAGCTCCGCCCGGCCGGTCACCGCCGCCAGCGGGAGGCCGCCGGCGATGCCCTTGGCCGTGGCGACGAGGTCGGGGACGACCCCTTCGTGCTCGCAGGCGAACCAGGCGCCGGTGCGAGCGAAGCCGGTCTGAATCTCATCGGCGACGAAGACGATGCCGTTGGCCCGACAGTAGTCGGCGAGCCGTGGCAGGAACCCCTCGCCGGGAACCACGAACCCGCCCTCGCCCTGGATCGGCTCGAACACCACACAGGCGACGTTCTCGGCGCCGAGCTGCCTGTCGATCGCGGTGATCACCTGCTCGGCCGCCTCCTCACCGCAGCGCTCCGGACCGGTCGGCCAGCGGAAGGGGTACGCCATCGGCATCCGGTAGACCTCGGGCGCGAACGGCCCGAACGAGTGCTTGTACGGCATGTTCTTCGCCGTCAGCGCCATGGTCAGGTTGGTGCGCCCGTGGTAGGCGTGGTCGAAGGCAACCACCGCCTGCCGCCCGGTGTGGGCGCGCGCGACCTTGACGGCGTTCTCCACCGCCTCCGCGCCGGAGTTCATCAGCGCCGAGCGCTTCTCGTGGTCGCCCGGGGTGAGCCGCGCGAGCTCCTCGCAGACCGCGACGTACCCCTCGTACGGGGTGATCATGAAGCAGGTGTGGGTGAACTCGCCGACCTGCTCGCGAACGCCTGCGACCACGCGTTCGGCCGAGTTGCCGACGTTGACGACGGCGATGCCGGACCCGAAGTCGATCAGGGAGTTGCCGTCGACGTCCACCAGGACCCCGCCGCCCGCCCGCGTAATGAAGACCGGGAGTGTGGTGGCGACGCCGCGGGCGACGGTCGCGGTGCGGCGGGCGAGCAACTCGCGCGAGCGCGGGCCGGGAATGGGGGTCACCAGTCGCCGCTCCTGGGGTAGCGAGGGCCCGCCGCGGCCGTGTCCGCTCATTGCCCGAGCACCTCCAGATCGGTGGTTGTCACGGTTGGCTCGTCAACAGGCGGCCGGGAACCCGACGGGCTCCCGCTCCCGAACGGCTGTGCTCCTGGCCTCGGATGGCCAGCCGCGCGCGGGGTCGTCCGCGGCGCGAGCTCGAGTGATCAGGTCGACCTTCATGGAACGGCTGGCCAGCTCCTCGAAGTACGGCTTCGGCGGGACGATGTCCTCTGGGGCGAAAACGCCGGGCCGGTCGATCACACCCCAAGCCAGGAACTGCGCCACGATGCTCGGTGGGACACCGGTGTCCAGCTGCCCGGCTCCCGCTTCCCAGGACGGATGAGGGTGGACCAGGCACTCGGCCAGCACCTCGACGTCGCGCTCGTCGCGGTCCTGGCCGGTCAGCCGGACCAGCATGGCCTCGGCGTCGCCGGGCTTGGCCTCGGGCGGCGGGACTGGGGTCGTCGCCTCGATGCAGCGACGGAGCACCGCACGGGGCACGACCCGCTGCTGGTCGACCTCGAGGGGCTCGGTCTTGGCGAGGCCGAGCCCGGTCAGCAGGCGCATGCGGGCCATGAAGTCGGTCGGGAACCCGATCTTGAAGCTCACCGTCCGCACGCCTCGTTCGGCGAAGTAGCGCGGTAGCGTGGCCACCTCCGAGTGCAGAGCGTGGCCGAGCGCAAGGCGGCCGACGGGGGCCGGGAAGTCGATCTCCTCCAGCCCGCTCATGGCCGGCACCTCGGTCCAGTCGCCGTCCACGTAGGTCACCGCCGGCACGCTGAACTCGTCGAGCAGGGTGTCGATCGCGAAGGGGACCGGCAGTGGCGCGGCCCACGGGGGGAGGCCGGCGATGCCGACCCGGACGTGCACCTGGGCGACGCTCGCCAGGCCGCCGGCGGCATAGGCGGCCATGACGTTGGTGGTGCCGGGGCTGCTGCCCATGCCGATCACGGCCGTAACCCTGGCCGCGACGAACCGGTCATGCAAGAGAAGCTGTCGCTGGGTGGTGTGGAACAGCCCGCCGAGGTCGACATAGTGGGTGCCGGTGTCGGCGCAGGCCTCCATCACCGGCAGGTTGAAGGCATGCTGCGCGCAGTTGCACACGACGTCGGCCGGGGCGAGGGCCCGGCGTAAGGCGCCCGGGTCACGAGCGTCCACGACCAGGCTTGAGACGTGGGCCGAGCCGATGGCGCCGGCCCGGGCCGCTGCCCAGCCGGCCGTCTCTGCGGCGCGGGCTCCGTCGAGTGCGGCCACGATGACCTCGTCCACGCCGTCGGACTCGGTGAGGTCGCGCACCGTCCAACGGCCCATGCCCCCGGTCCCGCCGAGCACGACCACTTGCATCGGGGCCTCCTTCCTCAGCGTCCACGTGTCGTGATCTTCTCGCTGGCTGGGACGGCCCCCCCTGGGCAGACTGGCATCGGGTGACGACGCACAGAAGGGCCAAGCTGTCCATGCTGGGGAAGCAGGCATGGCAGAAGTGGACAACGCCACGGCGCCGTGGCCCGGTGCGCCATGGACGGCTCGGACAAGCCGAGGTGGTACGCCGCCGAGGCCGTGGACATCCGCCCGGTGGCTCACTCGCCCCGAGCGAGTGGCCGCAGCCCGTCGCCGGATGGCCCCGTACGCTCCATGCCCTTCAAGATCATCGCCTCGCTGTCCTCCAGGTGCGCCCGGAGCTCCTTCCGAAGCCGGGCGGGGGATCGTGACCGAGCCGCCTTGACGAGCGCCTGATGCGCCTGCGCCTGCCCCGCCGTGTTGGGATCCAGGAGCGAGTCCGACAACGCGAGCCGGGCGTAGCGCTCGCTGGCACGCCAGAGGAGCTCGAGCACCCGCACGTCCCAGCTCGAGGCGGCTGGGCGGAGCAGATCGAGATGGAGCTCATGGTGCTTGTCCAAGACTCGGTCGGGGTTTGCCGGCTGGGCGGAGAAGGCGTCCACGGCCGACTCGAGCCGCGCGATGTCCTGATCGTCGAGGAGCCTGGCGGCGTGGCCCGCCAGATCCACCTCGATCAGGCTACGGAGCCTGTAGATGCTTCGAAGGTCGGCGGCGTCGATCGGAGCGACCACAGCGCTGCGCCCGGGCCGTAGCCGGAGCACACCGTGGCCCTCGAGGCGGCGCAACGCCTCGCGGACGGGGATATGGCTGACCTGAAGCCTCCTGCACAGCTCGACGATCGAGAATGGCTCGCCAGGAGGCAGCGAGCCGTCGAGGATCGATCGTCTGATCTCCGCGGTCACCTGATCGACGACGGAAGCTGGCGCCACCGGGCGGATCCCCGGGGTGCTCGGCGGTGGCTCAACCACGGTGACTCCAGCTGGCAGACGAGGACGGCGGCACGCTTGCGAGCTGGCCCATGGCGCCCACCGACCTTTACCTGATGCGGCATGGTATATATGATTATACGATCGTTCGCAGCAGGATAGGCGACCGTGAAGGCAGGGTTCCCACCGTGCACACCATCGACGCCACCAGCGAGCGCATGCTGCGGTCCGTGCTCGCGTACACGGAGAACCGCCTCCGGCTCGACCCCGTCCCTCTCGACAGAGGCTCCCGGGATCCCAAGGTCCTCGACACGATCTTCGGTGACATCCTCGGTCCCGACGGTCATGATCCGGACTACGTGCTCGGCATCTACGCCTCCGCGATCGCGCCGGCGGTGATGAGCGCTGACAGCCCGCGCTTCCTCGGGTTCATCCCGGCCGCGCCGACCAAGGCGTCGCTGCTGTTCGACATGGTCCTCTCCTGCGCCTCGATCCAGGGCATCTCGTGGCTGGAGGCGGCCGGCGCGGTGCACGCCGAGAACCAGGTGCTGCGGCTGCTGGCCGACCTGGCCGGGCTGCCGCCGACGGCGAGCGGCTGCTTCGTGTCCGGTGGTTCGGCGGCCAACCTCTCCGCGCTGGTCGTGGCCCGGGAGGCGGCGAAGCGCCGGGCCGGGGCAGCCGGCGCTGGCCGCTGGCGGGTGGCGGTGAGCGACCAGGCGCATTCCTCGGTCACGAACACAATGCAGATCCTTGAGATGGACGCCCTCGTGGTGCCGGCCGAGGACCACCGCCTGACCGGGCGCGCCCTGCACGCGGCCCTCGACGCAGACCCCGACCCGTTGTCGGTGGCGGCCGTGGTGGCCACCTCGGGGACCACCAATGCCGGCATCGTCGACGACCTCGCCGGCGTGGCCGGCGTCGCCCGTGAGCGGAGCCTGTGGTTCCATGTCGACGGCGCGTACGGCGGCGCCGGCCTGTTCGCGCCCAGCGTGCGGCACAAGTACGCGGGCGTCGAGCACGCCGACTCCTTCGTCGTCGACCCGCACAAGTGGCTGTTCGCCCCGTACGACTGCGCCGCGCTGCTGTACCGCGACCCGGCGCTCGCCCGCGCGGTGCACACCCAGGACGCGTCGTACCTGGACGTCATCCGCGACCACCCCAGCGAGTGGAACCCGACCGACTACGCCTACCACCTGACGCGCCGGGCGCGCGGTCTGCCCTTCTGGTTTTCCCTCGCGGTGCATGGGACGCGGGCGTACGAGCAGGCTGTCGAGGCCGGCCTGACACTGGCGCGTGAGACGGCGGAGCTGATCAGGCAGACGCCGCACCTCGAGCTCGTGCGCGAGCCGGACCTGTCGGTCGTCCTGTTCCGTCGGCGGGGATGGACCGCCGAGCAGTACACGGCCTGGGCGGACGACCTGCTCGACCGCCAGGTGGCGTTCGTACCGCCAACGCGGTGGGAGGGCGAGACGGTGGCCCGGTTCGCGTTCCTGCACCCACACACACCCATGAGTGTCGTGCGGGAGGTTCTCGACACGATGGCCTGACGCCTCCCCGGTGAGGCACAGGCGAATAGGAGTGATGCCAACGCACGTCTCGCAGCGACCCGAATGTCCCACCATCGAGGTGCGCCATGAGCGAGAAAAAGGACCTGCTGAACTTCGTCAACGGCGAGCTCGTGCCGGCCAGGAGCGGCCAGGCGACCGACGTGATCAACCCCTCGACGGGCGAGGTGTACGCAACGGCGCCGCTGTCCGGGCCGGAGGACGTCGACGCCGCGCTCCAGGCCGCGAACAAGGCCTTCGACGAGGCCTGGAGGGACACCACGCCGAGCGAGCGGATGGGGTACCTGCTGCGGATGGCCGACGCGATCGAGCAGAACGCCGAGAGGCTGGTGGAGGTTGAGGCGGAGAACACCGGCAAGCCAAAGGCGCTGACCATGAGCGAGGAGCTCCCGCCCATGGTCGACCAGATCCGGTTCTTCGCCGGTGCGGCGCGGGTGCTCGAGGGTCGGGCGACCGGCGAGTACATGAAGGGCTTCACCTCGTCCGTCCGCCGAGAGCCGGTCGGCGTCATCGGGTCGGTCGCGCCATGGAACTACCCGATGATGATGGCCGTCTGGAAGTTCGCCCCCGCGCTTGCCGCCGGCAACACCATCGTCCTCAAGCCGTCGGACACCACGCCGGCGAGCAGCGTCCACATGGCCGAGCTGTTCGCCGACATCCTGCCCCCGGGGGTCTTCAACGTCGTCTGCGGCGACCGCGACACCGGCGCGGCGCTGGTCGGCCACCCCATCCCGGCGATGGTGTCGATCACCGGCAGCACGCGGGCCGGCCGGGCGGTGGCGCACGCGGCGGCCGACACCGTCAAACGCACCCACCTGGAGTTGGGCGGCAAGGCGCCGGTGATCGTCTTCGACGACGCCGACATCGCGAGCGCCGCCGAGGGCATCGCCGTCGCCGGGTACTTCAACGCCGGCCAGGACTGCACCGCGGCCACCCGGGTGCTGGCGAGCGCCCGGATCCACGGCGACTTCGCCAGCGCGCTCGCCGAGCAGGCGCGGCAGACCAAGCTGTCCAGGGACGAGCAGCCCGACGACGCCTTCTACATCCCGCCGGTGAACAACCCCAACCAGTTGGCGCACGTCAGCGGGTTCCTGGAGCGGGCACCCGATCATGCCAAGGTCCTCACCGGCGGGCAGCGCGTCGGCGACCGGGGCTACTTCTTCGCCCCCACCGTGGTGGACGACCTGCGCCAGGACGACGAGATGATCCAGCGCGAGATCTTCGGCCCGGTCATCACCATGCAGGCGTTCTCCGACGAAGAGGAGGCGCTGCGATGGGCCAACGGCGTCGACTTCGGCCTTGCGGCGAGCGTGTGGACCCGCGACCACAAGCGGGCGATGCGCATGGCCCGCCGGCTGGACTCCGGCTGCGTCTGGATCAACTGCCACATCCCGCTGGTCGCCGAGATGCCGCACGGCGGCTTCAAGCAGTCCGGGTACGGCAAGGACCTGTCGCTGTACTCGTTCGAGGAGTACACGCGGATCAAGCACGTCATGTCCTACATCGAGGGCTGAGCGTTGCGGCACCCGCTCGACCCGCTGTCGGCCGAGGAGTTCCGCCAGGCGGCGGCCATACTCCGCCGCGACCGGGGCGTCGGCGACCGCTGGCGGCTGGCGTCCATCGAGCTCAAGGAGCCGTCCAAGCAGGCCGTCCGCGCCCACCGGCCCGGCGACCCGACCACCCGCGAGGCGACCGTCGTCTGCTGGAACCGCGACGACGGCCAAGCCTACAAGGCGGTCGTCTCGCTCAGCGAGGACCGAGTGCTGTCCTGGCAGCACCAGCCGGGCAAGCAGCCGAACCTGACCGTCGACGAGCTCCACGAGTGCGACGAGGCCTTGCGCAAGGACCCGCGGGTGCTCGAGGCGCTGGCCAGGCGCGGCATCACGAACATCTCCAGGGTCTACAACGAGGTCTGGGCCTATGGCGACTACCTCGTGCCCGAGCGGCACAAGGGGAGGCGGCTCGGCTGGACCGACACCTGGTACCGGACCGAGGAGGGCCGCAACCCGTACGCCAACCCCGTCAACGGGTTCCACTGCGTCGTCGACCTGAACACCATGGAGCTGCTGGAGCTCGAGGACACCTTCGCCGTCGACAAGCCCCACATCATGGGCGAGTACGTGCCACGGCTGGTGCCAAACCAGCGCCTGCGCGAGGACCTCAGGCCGCTGGAGATCACGCAGCCGGAGGGCGTCTCGTTCACGCTGAACGGGTACGAGCTCACGTGGCAGAAGTGGTCGATGCGCCTGGGTTTCAACTACCGCGAGGGGCCGGTCATCTACTGCGTCGAGTACCAGGACAACGGCAGGGTCCGCTCGATCGCGCACCGGCTGTCGCTTGCCGAGATGGTCGTGCCCTACCGCGACCCGACCGAGGACCACTACCGGCGGACGGCATTCGACATCGGCGAGTGGGGCCTCGGCTTCATGACCACGTCCCTGGAACTGGGCTGCGACTGCCTCGGCGAGGTCGTCTACCTCGACGCGGTGCTGCACGACTCCCGCGGCGAGCCGTACACCATCACGAACGCGATCTGCCTGCACGAGGAGGACAACGCCGTCCTGTGGAAGCACGTCGACCCCGAGGCCGGCGCGGAGGTGCGCCGCGCGCGCCGGCTGGTGGTGTCGGCCCACGTCACGGTGTCGAACTACGAGTACCTCGTCTACTGGCGCTTCTACCAGGACGGCAGCATCGAGTGCGAGGTCCGGGCCACCGGGGTCATGGTCGTCTCCCACTTCCCAGAGGGCCAGCAGCCGCCGCACGGCACGCTGGTCGACCAGCGCACCTACGCGCCGTTCCACCAGCACTTCCTCATCGCCCGGCTGGACATGGACGTCGACGGCCAGAGCAACACCGTCTACATGTCGGAGTCCGGGCCGGCGCCGATCGGCCCGGACAACCCGCACGGGCTCGCGCTCGTCCAGCGCAACGTCCCGCTGCGCACCGAGCAGGAGGGCAAGCAGGACTACCGGTGGGAGACCCAGCGCGGCTGGAAGGTCGTCAACGAGAACGTCACCAACGCCCTGGGCACGCCGGTGGCGTACAAGCTGGTGCCCGGTGCGTGCTTGCCGGCGATGCTCGACCCCGGGTCGCCGGTGCTCGAGCGGGCACAGGCGATCGGCCACACCCTCTGGGTGACGCCCTTCAGCGAGGACGAGCGCTGGCCGTGCGGCGAGTTCTGCACCCAGAGCGCCCGCGACGAGGGCCTGCCGCTGTGGACCGCCCGCAACCGGCCGATCGAGAACACCGACGTCGTCCTCTGGTACGTCTTCGGCGTCCACCACATCACGCGGGTGGAGGACTGGCCGATCATGCCGGTGGACACGGTCTCGTTCTGGCTGAAGCCGTTCGGCTTCTTCGACCGGAACCCGTCGCTGGACGTGCCGCCGAGCACCAGGGGCGCCGGTCACGAGTGCCAGCCGGGGCACCGGGGCTGACCCGGCGCCTGCGGTGAGCGTCCGGCGCTACGCCGAGGCCGCGCCCGCCGCCTGGCCCCCGAGCGCGGCCTCCGCCCCGGCGACGCCGGCGCCGCGCGGCACGACCAGCAGCGGTATGGCGGCCCTGCGCAGCAGCCGGGCCGACACGCCGCCGAGCAGCACGCGGCGCACCGGGCCGTAGCCGCGCGAGCCGCAGACCAGCAGGTCGGCGTCGCGGCGGTCGACGGTCGCCAGCGCGTCCACCACGTCGCCCTCGAGCAGCTCGCCGGTCGCCGGTGCTGCCGGGGTAGGTCCGGCCGAGCGGCCCGCGGTGGGTCGAGCCGACCACCAGGACCGCGGCCTGCTCCTCCTCGGCCAGCTCGTGCAGGCCGCGGGCCTTGGAGGCGGCACTGACGGTCCGGTAGTCGGCGTCGACCCCGTCGCCGAGGAGCCGCCGCGCGTGCCCCAGCAGCCCTCGGTCCGCTCCCGCATGTAGGCCACCCACTCGGCGTCGACCCGGCCGGGCCCGATCGGGTACGCCTCCGGGTAGACGGCCGCGACGACCGGGGTGGCGCCGGTGGCGCGGCACAGGAGCAGGCCGAGGGCGAGCGCGTCCTCGCCCGAGTCGCTGCCGTCGAAGCCGATGACGACCGTGCCGGCCACGGGCCTTCCTCCCCGGTCAGTGCGGCTCGGTGGGGGCTGCGGCCGTCGTACCGACTTCTGGAACGCCTCGCCGCAGGCGTGAGTTGCGGTAGCCGTAGAGGACGTAGATGACCATGCCGGCCGCCAGCCAGCCGAAGAAGCGGACCCAGGTGGTGAGCGGAAGCTGGGCCATGAGGTAGAAGCACAGCACGATGCCGATGATCGGGAAGACCGGCGAGAACGGCACCCGGAACGGCCGCGGCATCTCGGGCCGCGTCCGGCGCAGGATGATCACCCCGGCGTTGACCAGCACGAAGGCGAACAGCGTGCCGATGTTGACCAGCTCCACGATCACGCTCAGCGGCACGAAGGCCGCCAGCAGCGCGATGCCGACGCCGAAGCCGAGAGTGAGCCGGACCGGCGTGCCGGTCCGCGGGTTCACCTCCGCCAGCCACTCTGGGATGAGCCCGTCACGGGACATCGCGAACATGATCCGCGTCTGGCCGTAGAAGACGGCGAGCATGACGCTGGTGATCGCCACCAGCGCGCCGAACGAGGTCACCGTGGACGCCCACGAGATGCCGGCCCCGGTCTCCAGCGCGGCGGCGAGCGGCGCCTCGCTCTCCTGCAACTGGCTCGCCGGCAGCGCCCCGACCGCCGTGACCGACACCAGCACGTACATGACCGTGGCGACCGCCAGCGAGCCGCAGATGGCGATCGGCAGGTCCCGGCTGGGCTTCTTGGCCTCCTCGCTGCCAGTGGAGACCGCGTCGAAGCCGATGAAGGCGAAGAAGATGATGGATCGGGATCGAGGAGGCCAGCTCGGCGTAGGACAGCGCCGAGAACAGGCAGGTGAACGCGGCCAGCACGAACGAGATGATGACCGCCGGCCCGACCTCGGCGGCGCCCTCGCCGATGACGACGAAGATGCCCGTGCCGATGATCGCCCCGACGCCGAGGGCGGTGAGGTCCAGCGCCCCCACCGCGCGTTTGAGGGTGTGGTGTTCCTCGACGCCCTCGACGATCAGGACCTCGGTGCTTCGTGTTACGAACGGACCAACCCGGCGGGCCCCAGTAGCCATCACCCAGCCCTCCCGCTTGTCTGTCGGACGGTGGCCCGGCCCGACGGTACGGTCAGAGACGCCCTCGACGCAGGTGGCTCGTCAGGGGCCGGCCGGCCGCAGGGCGGCCTTTGCTCGGTCGAGATCTTCCACCACGGCGATCACGACGCGGCTGTTGGTGGCTTGGTAGACCAGGTCGGCGCTGACCCCGGCGTTGGCGATCGGCGCGAGCAGCCGCGCGAGCCCGCCCGGCCGGTCCTCGACCGGCGCCACGATCACGTCCCGCTCCCCGCGCACGACGAAACCGGCCTGCTCGACGGCCCGGCGCGCGCTCACGGCATCCTCGACGAAGAGGTGAACGATCTCCTCGGGCCCGAACTCCTGCATGCAGCAGCCCTCGACGTTGACCCCGGCGCTGCCGAGCACCTCGGTGAGCTTGGCGAGCATGCCGGCCTGGTACGGCAGGATGAACATCAAGTCCTTCGGCATCGTTTTGCCCTTCCGTGGTCGTATATCATATATTAAAAGCTCGATGGAGTTCGGAGTCAACCTGCGTCGAGGGGAGTCCACACGCCATGGCACGCTACGGCGGGATGTTCGGCCCCGACGTGACCTTCCTCGGGGTCGAGCGGTGCGACCTCGACGAGCCATCGAGCTTCGAGGGGGCGGACGTGGTGATCATCGGCGCGCCCTACGACGCCGGCACCTCGTACCGGGCTGGCGCGCGCTTCGGCCCCAAGATGATCCGGATGACCGACTACCTGCCGCACGACTCGTCGCGCCCCCACCTGGCGCTGCGCGTCGACCCCCTGCAGGAGCTGCGAGTCGTCGACGCCGGCGACGTCGAGATGCCGGGCGTCGAGACGCGGACGCCGCTCGACCGGCTTGAGAACGCGGTGCGCACGGTGGCCGAGGCCGGCACGATCCCGGTGGTTCTCGGCGGAGACCACACGATCGCCTGGCCGGACGTGACCGGAGTCGCCCACGCGGTCGGTTGGGGCAGGGTGTCCGTCATCCACTTCGACGCCCATGCCGACACCGGCACGGATCAGTTCGGCAGCCTCATCGGGCATGGGCTGCCGATGCGCCGACTCATCGAGTCGGGCGCCTGCCGCGGCGACCGGTTCCTGCAGATCGGGCTGCGCGGGTACTGGCCGGAGCCGCCGACGCTGCAGTGGATGGCTGAGCAGCGGATGCGCTCCTTCGAGATGCACGAGGTCGGGCGGCGCGGCCTCGACGCTGTGCTCGAGGAGACGTTCGCGATCGCGGTGGACGACTGCGACGGGGTGTTCGTGTCGGTGGACATCGATGTCGTGGACCCGGGGATGGCCCCCGGCACCGGCACCCCCGAGCCGGGTGGGCTGACCGGGCGCCAGCTGCTCGACGCGGTGCGGCGCATCGGCATCGAGCTGCCCGTGGTGGGCCTCGACGTGGTCGAGGTGTCGCCGCCGTACGACACCGCCGAGATCACCGCTTTCCTGGCCAATCGGGTGGTGCTGGAGATGCTGTCCGGCATCGCGTTCCGCCGGCGGGGCGGCACCTGGGATTCCATCCCGCAGACGCTGCTCGAAGGCCGCGCGTGAGCGGCGCGGCGGTTGCGGCAAACCGTCAAGGCCAATGGCTCAACCCGCCGCGCACGGCGCCATCGTCCACCAAGCCGCTGGAACCGACGGCGCCGGCTTCAGGGCCTGCACCAAGCCCGCCGCAGCTCAGGTACCCGTGGTGGTACTGCGTCGCGCAACGTCGCCGGTGCCTGGCGCGATGTCCGACCCTTGGTGTCAGCGCCAAGGCGCGACGTCGCGGGCGAGCAGGTCGTCCCACGTGTCGCGCCGGACGGCCAAGCGCGCCCGGCCGCCGGCGACGAAGACGACCGGGATGCGTCGGGCGCCGTTGTACGTGTTGGACATCGTGAAGCAGTACGCGCCAGTGACGGGGACGGCGAGCAGGTCGCCCACATGGGGGTCCTGCAGCGGCACCCCGTCGGACAGCACATCGCCGGATTCGCAGTGCCGGCCGACCACCGTCACGGTCTCGCCGCCGCCGACCCGGTCCGCGATCGTGGCCTCGAAGCGCTGGCCGTACAGGGACACCTCGAGGTTGTCGCCCATGCCGCCGTCCACGGCGACGTGCGTGCGCACGCCGCGCTTGACGGTGGTGACCCGGTAGACCGTGGTCGTCGTCGCGCCGACCATGCTGCGGCCGGGCTCTATGAGGATGTGCGATCCGCCAGGAAGGTGCTTGCGGGCGGCGCCAACGAGCACGTCCAGGTACTCGTCCAGCGTCGGCGGATGGTCGTCGTACGTGTACCGAACGCCAAGGCCTCCGGCTAGGCCGTAGACCGGGTAGTCGCCGAGCGCGGCCAGCGGCGGCACTGCCGCCGCGAGCTGTCCGGCGTCCAGGATCTGGGAGCCCACGTGAGTGTGCAGGCCGTCCATACGCAGCCGGTCGCTGGCCTCGATCCGCGCGATGGCCTGCTGGGCGGCGTCGGGGGACAGGCCAAACTTCGAGCCCTCGTGGCCGGTGGCCACGGCTTGGTGGGTGTCGGCGTGCACGCCGGGGATGACGCGGACCAGGCAGGCCTGCCGGCGGCCGGCCGGGACGATCTCCTCTAGCCGGTCGATGTCGTCGAGGTTGTCCACCACGACCGTGCCGACGCCGTGCCGAACCGCCAGCTCGATCTCCTCGGTGGTCTTGGCGTTGCCCGTGCAGCACCAGCGTCGCGGGGTCCGCGCCAGCCACGATCGCGGTCACGATCTCCCCGCCGCCAGCCACGTCCAGGCCAAGACCCTCTTGGACGAGCACCCGCTGGACAGCGGTGCACGGGAAGGCCTTCGAGGCGAAGACCACGCGTGTGTCCGGCCACCGCGCGGCCAGCCCGTCGCGGAACGCGCGAGCGCGCTGCCGCAGCGCCGCCTCGTCGACCACCATGACCGGCGTCCCGACCTCGGCGGCCACGTCGTCGAGTCGGCAGCCGCCCACGACGAGCATGCCGTCGGCGTCCAGGGTGGCGCTTGGTGGGAACAGACCCAACAGCTGCTCGGTCTCGGCCGTGGTCACTGCTCCACCTTCCTGATGGCTGGCTCTCCGAACGTGCTCGACTGTTGGGACCGGGGAGGGCCGGATGATGCCAGCAGTTGTCGCTCCTGGGTGCGGGCATGATACCGAGGCTTGGTCCTCGCGGGGCCGCGGACCAGAACACCGCCGAGGTGCCGTGGAGCGTCAGTCAGGGTCACCAGGGCCGGCACCGTCGGTCGGGGTCGAGGAATCGACAGCTACGACCCGATCGATGCGGAGGTGCCGCCGGGGCCGGACGTCCGGCTCGTCGAAGCGGGCGCCCGGCAGCCTGCGCCACGGCTGATGCCGTCTTCGAGGCGCCGTCGGGCTCCCGGACGGACCAGGCTAGGTCTGCGGTGCTGCGGAGGGCAGTGCGGTACGGGGTCCGGACCCCGCGCACCGCCAGGTTGCGCCCCAGCGAGCCCAGGTTGACCTCGCCGCGCACCAGCGTCACCTGCGGGTAGCTCGCCGCGACGGCATCGACGGTGCCGTCGCTCGACGCGTTGTCCACCACCACGATGGGCACCCGGTCGGGCAGCGCGGTCATGTGCTCCAGCGTGCGCAGCAGCTCGTCCCAGCTGCTGGCCGTGCACCGGTCCGCAGGCGAACACCACGTGGGTGTAGCGCTGCGGTGAGGTTCCCCCGCTTTCCCGGAGGCCCTGAAGCCTGGCTCAATGGAGCCGGCAGAAGGGAGCAGCACCATGCCTGCACCACGCCAGTACCCTCCGGAGCTGCGGGACCGGGCGGTGGAGCTGGTCT
>Ga0210378_10000006_pt1 | contig 149901 bp, 130 predicted proteins | sample PLM1_60_b1redo_FD_155465 | JGI IMG/M metagenome (GOLD analysis project Ga0210378, IMG submission 155465) | Groundwater sediment microbial communities from an aquifer in East River, Colorado, USA - PLM1_60_b1 redo | ecosystem: Environmental > Terrestrial > Soil > Riparian zone | place: USA... | reverse complement strand
GGGGATGGGGATGGGGATGGGGAGCCGTTCCCGGCCTGTCCCCAGCCCGGTCCGGCCGGGCCGCCGGCCGGCGGCCCCCACGGGCCGGGCCCCGCCGCCGGACCGCGCCCAGGCTCGGGTTGTGGTGGTCCTGGCTGGTCCGGCTGTTCGGCCACGGCGGCTCCTGATCCTTGCGACGGACGCCAGGGTAGCCCAGGAGTGGGGGCTTCTCCCCTCGGCCGGAGGGCTATTCCGGTCCCCTCGGCCGGAGGGCTATGCCTGCAGCAGCTCCTCGACGACCGCGCGAAGGTCGCCCACGCCCGGCGCCGCGGCGTGGATCACCCGGGCCAGGCGCCCGCGCCGGTCCACGAGCACGGTGGACGGGGGGTGAGGCCGCCCCAGCCGCGGGCAGCGTGGACGCGGGCAACCGCGCCGCTCGCCGGCCGCGAGCGTGCAGGTAGGGGCCGGCCGCGCCCGGTCAGCCCTCCGACACCGGTGTCCCGCGGGCCTCGCGCGCTTCAGCCAGCCCCGCCTCGCGGACCTCAGCCAGCCCCGCCTCGCGGACCTCAGCCAGCCCCGCCTCGCGGACCTCAGCCAGCCCCGCCTCGCGGACCTCGGCCAGCCCCGCCTCGCGGACCTCGGCCAGCCCCGCCTCGCGGGCCTCGGCCAGCCCCGCCTCGCGGGCCTCGGCCAGCCCCGCCTCGCGGGCCTCAGCCAGCCCCGCCTCGCGGGCCTCGGCCAGCCCCGCCTCGCGGACCTCAGCCAGCCCCGCCTCGCGGGCCTCGGGCCGGCGGGCCTCGGGCCGGCGGGCCGGCGGTCCATGCCGCGCCTCCTCGGACGGTCCCGGTCCGCCCGCGCCGTCCTCGGCGGACCGGGCGTGCTGGCTGGCGTGGGCCAGGCGCTCGGCCCGGTCGTCGGCCAGCTCGACGACCCGCAAGTTGGCCTCGGTGTGCAGCACGGCGGCCTCGATGAGCAGGGAGACGAGCGGCTCGCCGTGGTGGGCGAGCCGGAGCCGGCCGAGGGACGCCAACTCGACCAGGTAGGACTCGCGCTGGATGCGGGCGACCCGGTGGAGCGCCTCGGGGCCGAGCTCGGCGGCCACGAACAGCTTGAGGAAGAAGTCGTCGCGGTAGCCGCCCTGGCGGACGAAGGGCTGCTCGAGCCAGGACTCCAGCGCCTCGCGGCCCTCCTCGGTCATCGAGTAGACGTTCTTGTCCGGGCGGACCCGCTGGCTGACCACGGTGCGGGTCACCTGGCCGTCGCGGACCAGGCGGTCCAGGATCTGGTACAGGTGGCCGATGTTCAGCTCACCCCACTGGGGCCCGATGGCCTGCTCGAAGCTCGCCTTGAGCTCGTAGCCGTAGCTCGGGCCGCGGGCGAGGAGCCCGAGGACGGCATGCTGGATCGGCATGTGACTCCCGTAGACTCGCGACGTCCGTGACGGTGTGGCCGTTGACCGGTGTATTGCCCCAATGTATGGTCGGCCACCGGAGGCGTTCGGTCAAGCCTGGATGGAAGGATTCGTCTCCTTGGTCAGATTCCTCGCCAGCCAGCTGCGGTTCCGTTCTGCCCGCGCGCTCACCCTCGGCGCCGGCATCCTCGTCGCTGCGGTCAGCTTCACCCTCCTCACCTCGGCCGCGATCACCTCGCGGCTCCAGGTCCAGAGCACCGTCTCCCACAACTTCCGCGGCGCCTACGACATCCTGGTCCGGCCGGCCGACTCCTTCGCCCCGCTCGAGCGCGAAGCGGGCCTTGTCCGCCAGAACTACCTGGGCGGCATCTTCGGCGGCATCAGCCTACGCCAGTACGAGGACGTCAAACGCATCCCGGACGTGGAGGTGGCCGCGCCCATCGCCAACCTCGGGTACGTCGCCCCTGTGCAGAAGCTGCCGGTCACCATCGACGAGGTGCTCACCCGCGACCCGGTGCAGCTGTACCGCCTGCGCTACGACTGGCTGGCCAACAACGGCCTGTCCCGCTACGAGGGCGGCTCGGTCTACGTCTACTACACGAGCAGGCACAAGATGGTCGAGGTCGAAGGCTTCCCGGCCGAGGAGCTTCCCGACGGCACCAAGGCCCAGGTCTGCAACCCGCGCAACACCATGCCCGAGAGCAGCTACCTCGCCTGCTTCTCCGAGCGGTCGCCGCAGGCGGCCAGGCTCTCGGGACTCCCCCCGGGCCGGGTCGGCGGCGAGGCCGACCTGCAGACGCCGATCCTGCTGGCCGCGATCGACCCCGAGCAGGAGGCCAGGCTGGTGGGCCTGGACCGGACCATGGTGGCCGGCCGCTACCTGCGCGGCAGCGACGACGACGCCGTCGCGCCCCCCGGGGGGATGCGCCTGCGCAGCGTCCCGATCCTGGCCAGCTCCCGGCTCTACCTCGACCAGGTGCTCGAGACCTCGGTCGAGCGGCTCGAGGTGCCGCCCGGCGTCGACGTCGCCGACAGGCTCTCGTCCCGGAGCGCCGGCCGCTTCCTGTCCCGCCTGCGCGGCCGGGTCGTGCAGCGGCAGACCCTCTCCCCGGTGCCGATCTACGAGCGGGCCCTCGAGCGCTTCTCCGGCCCGTCCACCGACGTCGGCTCGCTGCTCGCCGGCTACTGGAGCGTCTCGCCGGTCACCTACCGCAGCCTCGGCACCGACCGCCTCGCCCCGGTCCCGACCTCGAACCCCGACGACGTGTGGCGGCTCGGCTTCAGCGGAAGGGTGAAGCCTCCGGGCAGCGACGACGTCCAGTACCGGACCGTGCGCCTGCACGAAGGCTCCACCGAGGTGGACCTGGACGAGGTCGTGAACGCCCCGGCCATGCGCATCGTCGGGCGGTTCGACCCGGAGCGGCTGCCCGGCTTCAACCCACTGTCCCTGGTCCCGCTCGAGACCTACTACCCGCCCCAGGTCGAGCCGGCCGACGAGGCCAGCCGCAAGGCGCTCGAGGGGCGGCCGCTGCGCCCCACCACCAACATCGGCGGCTACCTGGCCCAGCCGCCGCTGCTGCTCACCACCATCAGGGCCCTGGACGCGCTCACCGACCCGAAGGCCTACCGCTCGGCCAACCACGCCGCGCCGGTCAGCGTGATCCGCATCCGGGTCGCGGGTGTGACCGGCCCGGACCGGGTCAGCCGGGAGCGGATCCGCCGGGTCGCCGCCGCGGTCATGGCCAGGACCGGGCTGGCGGTCGACGTGACCGCCGGGTCCTCGCCCCACCCGTTGCGGGTCGACCTGCCCGCCGGCCGGGACGGGCAGCCGCCCATGCAGGTCAACGAGGGCTGGGTCAAGAAGGGCGCCGCGATCGTGATCCTGGCCGCGCTGGACCGCAAGAGCGTGGCCCTGTTCTTCCTCGTGCTGCTCGCCTGCGCCTGCTTCGTCGCCAACGGCGCCTTCGCGGCGGTGCGGGCGCGCCGGGCCGAGATCGGCACCCTGCGCTGCCTGGGCTGGTCGGCCAGCCGGGTGTTCGCGGTGGTCCTCGGTGAGCTGGTCGTCATCGGCCTGACCGCCGGGCTCCTCGGCGCGGTGCTCGCCACCGCCCTCGTGCGCCTCCTGCATCTGCGCATGGCGGCTGGCCAGACCGTCCTGGTGGTCCCGGTCGCCGTCTGGCTCGCGGTGGCGGCCGGCGTGCCGCCGGCCTGGCGGGCGGCCCGCATCGACCCGCTGGACGCCGTCCGCCCCCCGGCGGTGGGGGCGCGGGCCGGCCGACCGGTGCGCAGCGTCGGCGCGATGGCGCTCGCCAACCTCGGCCGCGTCCCCGGCCGCACCCTGCTCGGGGTCACCGGCCTGGTCGTGGGCGTGGCCGCGTTCACGACCCTGCTCGCGATCAACTTCGCGTTCCGGGGCAGCGTCAGCGGCACGCTGCTCGGGAACCTGCTCGCCGTGCAGGTCCGCGGGGTCGACTTCGCCAGCGCCCTGCTCGCCATCGGGCTGGGCGGCCTGTCAGTGGCCGACGTGCTGTTCCTCAACTTCCGCGAGCGCAACGCGGAGCTGGTCACCCTGGCCACCACCGGGTGGGGTGGGCGGGAGCTGGCCCGCCTGGGGATGCTCGAGGGGGCCGGCATGGGGCTGCTCGGCAGCCTCGGCGGGATGGCCCTGGGCCTCGGCGCGGCCGCGCTCCTCGGGCAGACCGCGATCGGCGGGCTCGCCCTGGCCGGTGCGATCGCCGGGCTGGTCGGGGTCGCCGTGGTGGCCGTCCTCGCCCTCGTCCCCCTCCGGGCCCTGCGCACCCTGTCCGCCCCCACCGTCCTCGCCGAGGAGTAGCCCATGAGCGGGCACGCCATCACCCTCGAGAACGTCCGGCGCCACTTCCCGATCCCCGGCGGGCAGGTCGTGCGCGCGCTCGACGACGTGACCCTGGCCGTCGCGGCCGGGTCGGCGGTGGCCGTCACCGGGCCGTCCGGGTCGGGCAAGTCGACCCTGCTCCACCTGGTCGGCGCGATGGAGCGGGCCGACGGGGGCCGGCTCGTGGTCGGCGACCACGACCTGACCGAGCTGGACGGGGCCAGGCGGGCCCGCTACCGGCGCACGATCGGGTTCGTGTTCCAGCGGTTCCACCTGCTGCCCGCCCTGACCGTGCTGGACAACGTGGTGGCGCCCGTGCTGCCCTACCGCACCCCGTTCGACAAGTTCGAGCGCGCCCACGAGCTGCTGGCCGCCGTCGGCCTGGCCGACCGGGCCGGCTCGCTGCCGTCCCGGCTGTCGGGCGGCCAGCAGCAGCGCGTGGCGATCGCCAGGGCCCTGGTCAACGACCCGGGGCTGATGCTGGCCGACGAGCCGACCGGCAACCTCGACTCGGGCACCGGGGCGGAGATCATGGAGCTGCTGCTCGACCTGCGGGCCGAGCGTGGCATGACCGTGCTCGTGGCCACCCACGACCCCCTGGTGGCCAGCCGCTGCGACCGCGTGGTCAAGCTCCATGACGGCAGGGTCACCGACGACCTCGGCCTGCACCCGGCAACCCCCGAGATCGACGTGCTCGCCCAGATCGGACGCCTGAGCGGTGACGGCTAAGCAGCAGCGCAGCAGTCCTGACGCCACCCGCGCCGGCGGCGTTGTCGCGGCGAGCTGGTAGGTTCGGGCAGGCCACGGGGCGCGGGCGTCCCGTCGGGTGCCCACTGGCGGCGATGGAGGCGGACCGGGGAGGCATGGTGGCGACGCTCACGGCCGAGCAGGTGCTCGCGCTGGCGCCCGACGCCGCGGCCGCCTCGGCGGGCCGGGGCGTGGCCAGCGCCGGCCGCTGGGTCTCGCTCGGCCGGTCCGGCCAGGCGGTGTGGGGCGAGTACCGGGGCAGCGGCAGCCGCCCGTACCAGACCCAGGCCGACCTCGGCGGGCCCGCCTACCGCTGCACCTGCCCGAGCCGCAAGCTTCCCTGCAAGCACGCCCTGGGTCTGCTGCTCCTGCTCGCCGGCGAGCACGCCGCGGTGCCCGAGGCCGGCCCGCCGGGCTGGGTGGCCGAGTGGCTGGCCGCCCGGGCCGAGCGGGCCGCCCGCCGCACCGGCGCCGCGGCCCGGGAGCGGCCCGCCGCCGTGCCCGACCCGGCCGCCCAGGCCAGGCGGGCGGCGGTCCGCGCCGCCAAGGTCGAGGCGGGCGTGGCCGAGCTCGGCCTGCTGCTCCGCGACGTGGTCCGCGGCGGACTGGCCGCGCCCCGGCCCGCCCGCTTCTGGGAGGAGGCCGCCGCCCGCACGGTCGACGCCCAGGCGCCCGGCCTGGCCGGCCGGCTGCGCCGGATCGCCGGCCTGCCCGAGGTCGGGGAGGGCTGGTCGGAGCGGCTGCTCGAGGAGCTGGCCCGCCTCCACCTGCTGGTCGAGGCCCACCGCCGCATCGACCAGCTGCCCCCGGCGACCCGGGCCGACGTCCGCGCCCTGACCGGCTGGCCCCAGCCCAAGGACGAGCTGCTCGCCAGGCCCGGCCTGCGGGACCGCTGGGGGGTGGTCGCGCACCGGGTGGCCGACGAGGACCGCCTGCGCGTGCAGCGGACCTGGCTCTGGGGCGGCCGCAGCGGCCGCCCTGCCCTGCTGCTCGACTTCGCGCCGGCCGGCCAGCCCCTGCCCGCCAGGCCGCCGCCCGGCTCCGGGCTCGACGCCGAGCTGGTCTTCTATCCCGGCAGCACGCCCCTGCGGGCGCTGGTCAAGGCCGAGCACGGCGGCCGCGTCGAGTTCCCGGCCGTGGGGCCCGGGCTCGCCACCGTCGAGGACGCGTACGCGGCGCACGCCGCCGCGCTGGCCGCCAACCCCTGGGCCGGGCCCCTCCCGGTCGTGCTCGACGCGGTGGTCCCGGTCCCGCGGCGCGGCTGGGTGCTGCGCGACCCGGCCGGCGGCTGCCTGCCCCTGAGCCCCTGGTTCGGCGCCGGCTGGCAGCTCGCCGCGCTCGCCGGGGCCGGCCGGTGCGGGTCTTCGGCGAGTGGGACGGCGAGCACCTGCTCCCGCTGTCGGCGGCCGCCGCGGTCGCGCTGCACCGGCGGGCCGGGCGGCGGCCCGCCGTCGACCCGGGCCCGCCGCCCCAGCCCTGCCCGCCGGACGAGGCGCCGGCATGTGGCCGCGTCGCCGCCGGGCACCTCGCCCTGGTGCTCCGCGGCGGCTACGGCGACCTGCTCCCCGAGTGGCTGGACGCCCTGGCCGCCGCCGGCCGGCGCCTGCCCGAGGAGCACCTGCCCGCGCTCCTGGACCTGGCCCGTGACCGGCCCGAGCTGCGCGCCGCCGTGGACCCGGTGCTCGGCCGGCGCGGCCGCTGGCTCGCCGCCCAGAACCCGGCCTGGTCGTGGGCGCTGGACGCCGACCCGGAGGCGGCCTGGCGCTCGGGCGGCCGGGCCGAGCGGCTGGCGCTCCTCGACGCGCTCCGGGCGACCAGCCCGGACGCCGCCCGCGCGCTGGTCGAGGCGACCTGGGACGAGGAGGGCGCCGAGCTGCGCGCGGCCTCCGTGGAGCGGCTCCACGTCGGGCTGGCACCGGCCGACGAGCCGTTCCTCGAGGCGGCTCTGGACGACCGGGCCGCCGGGGTCCGCCGCGCCGCCGCCGCGCTGCTCGCCTGCCTGCCCGGCTCCCGCCTGTGCGCCCGCATGACCGGGCGCGCCCTGCCCCTGCTGCGGCTCGGCCCCGGGCCGCGGCCCCGGCTGGAGGCGACCCTGCCCATGGACCTGGATGCCGGCATGGCCCGCGACGGGGTGGTGCCGCTGCGCCGGTCCGACGTGGGGGAGCGGGCCGGCTGGCTGCTCCAGCTCGTCGCGGCCGTGCCCCCCGCCGCCTGGTGCGAGCGGCTCGGCCGGGACCCCACCGGGCTGGTCGCCCTGGCCGCCCGCGACGGCACGGACGCCTTCGGGGCGCCGGCCACCCTGGGCGCGGTCGTGCTCGGGGGCTGGGCCACGGCCGCCAGCCGCCAGCGCGACGGCGCCTGGGCCGCGGCGCTCCTCGATGGCTGGTGGGCCACGCCCGCCGGCCGTCCGGGCGACACCCCGTGGGCCGCGGTGCTCCTCGCCACCCCGGCCCTGCCCGGCCCGGTCTTCGCCGGCCTGGTCGCCGCGCTCCCACCGGAGCGGCGGGAGGCGCTCGCCCTGCGCCTGCTGCGCGACACCGCCTCCGCCGGGGTGCCCGAGCCCGTGGTGCTGTCCGCGCTCCGCGCCTGCCGGCGCCCGCTGAGCGAGCGGCTCGGCCGGGCCGTGCTCGCGCACGTCGGGCGCGCCGCCACCGCCAGCCCGTACGCGGCGCACCACCGCTCGTCCCTGGACGAGCTGGCCCGCATCCTGCCCGCCGGCCTGGCCGGGGACGCGGCCGCCGCCCTGGCGCCTCTCGCCATGGGCGGTGGCCACCTACCTGCTCGGCGGGACCCTCGAATCGGGCTTCGAGGTCACCCCGAAGTACGTCGGCAGCCGCCGGCGGATCGAGGTGGCGATCGCGACCCTCACCACCGACCGGGCGCTGCTGCTGCTCGGCGTGCCCGGGACGGCCAAGACGTGGGTGTCGGAGCACCTGGCGGCGGCCATCTCGGGCGACTCGACCATGCTCGTCCAGGGCACCGCCGGCACCTCGGAGGAGCAGGTCCGCTACGGCTGGAACTACGCCCGCCTGCTCGCCGACGGCCCGAGCCGCCAGGCGCTGGTGCCCAGCCCCGTCCTGCGGGCCATGGCCGCCGGCAAGGTGGTCCGGGTCGAGGAGCTGACCCGCATCCCCTCAGAGGTCCAGGACGCGCTGATCACGATCCTTTCGGAGAAGGCGCTGCCCCTGGCCGAGCTCGGCGAGGAGGTCCAGGCGGTGCCCGGCTTCAACCTCGTCGCGACCGCCAACAGCCGCGACCGGGGCGTGAACGAGCTGTCCAGCGCGCTCAAGCGGCGCTTCAACACCGTGGTGCTGCCGGTGCCCGACACCGCCGAGGAGGAGGTCGACATCGTGCGCCGCCGGGTCGAGAGCCTCGGCCGCGCCCTCGAGCTGCCCGCCGAGCCGCCCGCCCTCGGGGAGATCCGCCGGGTCGTGACGGTGTTCCGGGAGCTCCGCAACGGCGAGTCGGCCGACGGCCGGACCAGGCTCAAGTCGCCCAGCGGCACGCTGTCGACCGCCGAGGCGATCTCGGTGGTCTCGAGCGGGCTGGCGCTCGCCGCCTACTTCGGCGACGGCCGGCTGCGCGCCGGGGACCTCGCCGCCGGGCTCGTCGGCACGGTGGTCAAGGACCCGGTCCAGGACGAGGTGGTGTGGCGCGAGTACCTCGAGACGGTCGTCAAGGAACGCGAGGGCTGGTCCGACCTGTACCGCGCCTGCCGGGACGTGGTCGCGTGAGACACCCTCTGTCGACCACTGTCTCAGGCGGCCCGGCCGCGGCGAGCTGGAACGGGTCGAGCGCGGCCGGGGCGGGGGAGCGCCGGTGACCGTGCGCGTGTTCGGGATCCGGCACCACGGGCCCGGGTCGGCCCGGAGCCTGCGCCGGGCGCTCGACGAGTGGCGTCCCGACGCGGTGCTGGTCGAGGGCCCGCCCGACGCCGACGCGGTGCTGCCGCTCGCCGCCCACCCCGGGCTGCGGCCCCCGGTCGCGCTGCTCGTCTACCGCAGGGACGAGCCGGGCCGGGCCGTGTTCTACCCGTTCGCGGTCTTCTCGCCAGAGTGGCAGGCGCTGCGCTGGGCGCTGGCCGCCGGTGCGGCCGCCCGGTTCATCGACCTGCCCCAGGCCAACCAGCTCGCCCTCGACCCCGGCGCCGACCCGCTCGCCCTCGACCCGGGCGCCAGCCCGCTCGCCCTCGACCCGGGCGCCAGCCCGCTCGCCCTCGACCCGGGCGCCGAGGACGCCGCGCCCCGGGCGTCTGTCCCCATCCGCGACGACCCGCTCGGTGCGCTGGCCCGGGCCGCGGGCGACGACGACGGCGAGCGCTGGTGGGAGCGCATGGTCGAGCAGCGCCGCGACGGCGCCGACCTGTTCGCCGCGGTGCTCGAGGCCATGGCCGCCGTGCGCGAGGCCGTGCCGGACCTCGAGCCGCGGGAGGCGGCCCGGGAGGCGTTCATGCGCCAGCGGATCCGGGCCGCCGTCCGGGAAGGGTTCGAGCGGGTCGCCGTGGTCTGCGGCGCCTGGCACGCCCCCGCCCTGGCCGCGATGCCCCCCGCCGGGTCGGACGCCGCGCTGCTCAAGGGGATGGCCAGGGTCAAGGTGGAGGCGACCTGGGCGCCCTGGACCTACGGGCGCCTGGTGGCCGACAGCGGCTACGGCGCCGGGGTCGCCTCGCCCGGCTGGTACCACCACCTGTGGTCGGCGCCCGGCGACGTCGCCGGGCGCTGGCTCACCAAGGTCGCCCGGCTGCTGCGGGCCGAGGACCTCGACGCGTCGACCGCCCAGGTGGTCGACGCGGCCCGGCTCGCGGAGGCGACCGCCGCCCTCCGGGACCGGGCCGCCCCGGACCTGGGCGACCTGCACGCGGCGACCAGGGCGGTGCTCTGCTTCGGCAGCGACCTGCCGATGCGCCTGATCCACGACCGGCTGGTGGTGGGGGAGCGGCTCGGCGAGGTGCCCGCTGGCGCGCCGATGGTCCCCGTCCAGCAGGACCTGCTGCGGGAGCAGCGCCGCCTGCGGCTGCGGCCCGAGGCGTCGCGCCGCCTGCTCGACCTGGACCTGCGCCGTCCCAACGACCGCGAGCGCAGCCACCTGCTCCACCGGCTCGCCCTGCTCGGCGTGCCCTGGGGGGAGCCGGAGGCGGTCGCGGGCAAGGCGGGCACGTTCCACGAGCTGTGGCAGCTGCAGTGGGACCCGATCCTCGCGGTCGGGCTGGTCGCGCGGGTGTGCGTCGGGCTGCCGGCTGCGTGCGCCTCCCTCGACGACGACGCGGCCCTGGCCATGGCCGAGCGGGTCGTGGGCGTCAACGGGGCTGTCGCGCTGCTCGGCGACCCCGGGCACCGCTCGGCCTGGCACGCCGTGCTCGGCCGGCTCGCCGACCAGCGCGGCCTGCACGGCCGCCTGGCCGGCCGCTGCACCCGCCTGCTGCTCGACGCCGGCGTCTACCGCGGCGAGGAGGCGGCCCGGCGCATGTGGCGGGCGTTGTCGCCGGGAACCGGGCCGAGCGAGGCGGCCGCCTGGGTCGAGGGGTTCCTCGAGGGCAGCGGCCTGCTGCTCGTCCACGACGACGCCCTGTGGAGCGTGCTCGACGGCTGGGTCACCGGCCTGCCCGAGGAGTCGTTCACCACCTGCCTGCCCCTGCTGCGGCGCACCTTCGCCGGCTTCCCCGCCGCCGAGCGCCGGCAGATCGGCGAGCGGGTCCGCGCCGGCCGCGCCCTGGCCGCCGCCCTCGGCTGGGACGGCGACGAGCTCCACACCGGCCGGGCCGACTCGGTCCTGCCCCTGCTCCGCCTGGTCCTCGGGCTCCCGGGCGAGCCGGAGGCGGACCCGGCTCCGGGGGACCGCACCGTGGTCACCGGGCCCGTCTCTCCGGGGGACGCCGGCACCGTGGTCACCGGGCCCGTCGCTCCGGGTGGAGTGGCGGCCGGCCGGGGGGAGGGGGTGCCGTGACCGGCGACGAGCGGCTGCGCCGCTGGCGGCTGGTGCTCGGCGGTGAGGCGGCCGACGGGACCGGGGCGCGGCTCGGTCCGGCCGACCTGCGGCTGGACGCCGCCCTGCGGGCGCTCTACGACGCCGACCGCTCCGGCGGGCTTGGCAGCTCCACGCCGAGCGTGGCCCGCTGGCTCGGGGACATCCGCGCGTACTTCCCGGCGCCGGTCGTGCGGGTGCTGCAACGGGACGCGATCGACCGGCTCGGGCTGCACCGCATGCTGCTCGAGCCCGAGACGCTCGCCGCCGTCGAGCCCGACGTCCACCTCGTCGCCGACCTCATCGCCCTGCGCGGGGTGCTGCCCGCGACCACCCGGGACACCGCCCGGATGGTGGTGCGTCGCGTGGTCGACGACCTGGAGCGGCGGCTCGCGCAACCCCTGCGCCAGGCGGTGACCGGCAGCCTGCACCGGGCCACGCGCACCCGCGGGCCGCGGGCGGGCGAGATCGACTGGGACCGGACCATCCGCGCCAACCTGCGCCACTACCAGCCGGCCTACCGCACGGTCGTGCCCGAGACGCTGGTCGGGTACGGCCACCGGCGGTCGAGCCTGCGCCACGTCGTGGTCTGCGTCGACCAGAGCGGGTCGATGGCCACCTCGGTCGTGCACGCCGGGGTGCTGGCCGCCGTGCTCGCCTCCCTGCCCTCGCTCCGCACCCGCCTGGTCGTGTTCGACACCGCCGTGGTCGACCTCACCGACCAGCTCGCCGACCCGGTCGAGGTCCTGTTCGGCACCCAGCTCGGCGGCGGGACCGACATCAACCGGGCCCTCGCCTACTGCCAGCAGGTGATCGAGCGGCCCGCCGACACGGTCCTCGTGCTCGTCAGCGACCTGTACGAGGGCGGCGACCGCGACGCGACGCTCGCCCGCGCCGCCGCCCTGGTCCGTTCCGGGGTGCAGGTGGTGGCGCTGCTGGCTCTCAACGACGACGGCGCCCCCAGCTTCGATCACGCCCTCGCCGCCGACCTGGCCGACCTGGGCGTCCCCGCGTTCGCCTGCACCCCCGACGCCTTCCCCGACCTGATGGCCGCCGCCATCAACCGCGACGACCTCGGCCGCTGGGCCGCCGACCGCGGCATCACCACCGTCCGCGCCCCCGACCTGTGACGGCGAAGAGGTGGTACCGCCGCTCCCGAAGAGGTGTACCGCCGCTCCGGCGTGGTTGGCGTCACTGCCGGGCATGTGGTGTGATCCGGGCAGAAACGGAGCACCAGGCCGAAAGGGGCGTCCATGAGGCTCATCGGGTGGCGGGTGCGGGCGGCGGTCGCGATGCTGGCCGTCCTGGTCGGGCTCGGCGTAGGACTGCGTCCCGCCTGGGGCGACCCACCCCGGCACGCGCAACGGCACCTCACGGTCGCGACCTACAACCTCTACCTCGGCGCGGACTTTGGGCCGCTGTTCGCCGCCTCCAGCCCGCAGGAGTTCGTGCAGCGCGCCGCCCAGGTGTACGCGACCGTGGTCAGGACCGACTTCCCGACGCGGGCCGAGGCGATCGCCGACCTGCTGGCGGCCGACCCGCCCGACGTCGCCGGCCTCCAAGAGGTCGCCTTGTGGGAGACCGGCCCGATCGGTGGGCCGCTGACCCCAAGCTACGACTTCCTGGAGCTGCTGCTGGCCGCGCTCGACCGGCGCGGGCTCACCTACCAGCCGGTGGCGGTCAACGCGAACTTCTCTGGCGGGCCGACCCCGATCAGCGCGACCGCCGCGGCCCGCTTCACCGACCGGGATGTGATCATCGCCCGGACCGACCTGTCGACCACGCGGCTCAAGGTGAGCAACCCCGAGTCGCACAGCTTCGCCGCGACCCTGGTCATCCCCACCGGCGTCCCGGGGCTGAGCTTCACGATTCTGCGCGGCTGGTCGACGGTGGACGTGAAGGTGCGGGGCAAGACGGTGCGCTTCGCCAACACCCACCTCGAGGCGTTCAGCGCCGCCGTGCGCAACCAGCAGGCCCGCGAGCTGGCGGCGGCGCTGGCCGGGTCGCCCCATCCGGTGGTGCTGGTCGGTGACCTCAACTCGCAGCCGGACGACGCGGCCGGCGCCTACGGGACGTTTGCTGCCGCGGGATACGTCGACGCATGGGTGGTGGTGCACGGCCCGGCGGGCGGCTCCACCTCCGGCCAGACCGAACTGCTGGACGACGTCCCCTCCAAGCTGGACCACCGTATCGACTACGTGCTGTACCAGCCGCGAGGGGTGGAAGCCGTGGCGGCCGAGGTGATCGGCGAGGAGCTCGACGACCGCACCCCGACCGGCTTGTGGCCGTCCGACCACGCCGGGGTGGTCGCCACGCTGCACCTGGCGCGCCCATGACCCGGCTCGCACTCCAGGCTCGTGCGGCGGCCTGAGGCGTGCACCGGCCGGGACGGCGGTCGATCCGCGACCGGGTTCGCGCCCTCGCCGACGAGCAGCCGGTCCCGGTCGCCAACCACCACTGGGAGCGGGCCGAGGCCCCGGCTCGGGGATCAGGCCGTGGGGGCGGGCTGGTGGGGCGGCGGGTAGGCCTTGGGCAGCTTGAAGCCGCGCTGGGCGATGACCGCGCGCAGCCGGTCGGGGTAGTCGGTGATGATGCCGTCGACGCCGTCGTCGATGAGCTTGTGCATCGTGGCGGTGTCGTCGATCGTCCACGGGATGACCCTGATCCCGAGCTGGTGCGCCCGGTCGACCATGGCCTTGGTGACGTAGGGCCGGTAGCCGGGGTCGGTGACCTTGCCGTTGTGCGGGAAGCCGTGCAGCGGTGAGAAGGCGTCGGCGCCGAACGACGCGATCGCCTTGAGCGGGTCACCGCCGAAGTCGTCGAGGTCCAGCCCGCCCAGCCAGGGGGACCTGCCGGGCCGGCCGGTCTGGAGGAACTCGACGTTGGTCAGCGCGACGATCGGCAGGCGCGGCTCGACCTGCCGCATGCGCATGAGCGCGCCCCAGTCGAAGCTCTGGATCGTGACCCGGTGCAGGAAGCCGGCCTCCCGGACCTGCCGCGCGACGAGCTGGACGAACTGCTCGCGCGGGGCGGTCTCGTGGGGTGCGCCCGCCTCGACCTTGGTCTCGATGTTCAGCCAGGTCTGCTGGGCGTGGTAGCGCGTGAGGAGATCCAACACCTCGGTGAGCAGCGGCATCCGCGCCCCGGGGGAGGGCCGCTGCTCGGGGAACTGCGGCAGCGTCTGCGAGCCGCAGTCCAGGGTGCGCACCTGCGCGAGGCTGAGGTTGACGATGGACTTGCCGACGTAGGGGTAGGCCGGGTCGTTTGGGAAGGCCGGGGCGGTGTCGCGGCACTTGGCAGCGTTGACCTGGCGGTCGTGGGTGACGACGGCCTGGCGGTCGCTGGTGAGCTGCACGTCGAGCTCGAGGGTGGTCACGCCGATCTCCAGGGCGTTGGAGAACGACGCGAGGGTGCTCTCCACGACCAGGCCGAGGCCGCCCCGGTGGGCTTGGAGGTCGAACCGGTCGGGGCCATACCCCGGCCGCGGGTCCCCGGCCGGACGTGCCGGCTGGTCACCGGGATGCGCGGCGGCCGGTGCGGCCGCCAGGGCCAACCCGCAGCAGGCGGCGGCGAGCACCGGGAGGAGGCGTTCGGTCACGGCAAGCTTCCTCCCCTCGGAGCCCACGAGTATTCGATGCGCGTGCCCCATGTCAAGGAATCCGGCGACGCCTCAGGCTGAGGCCTCAGCCTGAACAGGCAGGTCAGCAGCGGACTCATAACTGGTTTCCGGCTGTCCAGCGAGACCAGGCTGCGTCCAGTGCCCCATAGCGAGACAGATAGCACCCATGAACAGGGCGAACATTGCCTGCCATGCGACCAGCACGGCCGCGTCCAGACCGATCACAGTGAGTCAGGCTGGGCTCGGCACAGCCGTGTGCTGCATGATCGTGGAACCATGATGGCCGGTCCGTCGGAAGAAGGGCGGTGGGATCGGTGGCGCGGGGTACTGGTCTTGATGGGTTGCTGCGGGCTCGTGACGACGGTGGGCAGCGGGTCACCTCCATGGAGCTGTTCTTCGACCTGGTGTACGTGTTGGCGGTGACCCAGCTGTCGCATCTGCTGCTCGAACATCTGAACGTGCACGGCGCGGCGCAGACGGCGCTGCTGGTGGTGGCGGTGTGGGTGGCGTGGATCTACAACGCCTGGTTCACCAACTGGTTCGATCCCGACCGGCGGGTGGTGCGGCTGGTGCTGGTCGGGGTGATGCTGGCCAGCCTGCTCATGTCGGCCACCCTGCCGGAAGCGTTCGGCGAGCGGAGCCTGCTGTTCGCCGGGGCGTATGTGGCGATGCAGGTGGGCCGCACCGGCTTCGTGATCGCGGCGCTGCGCGAGGAGCCGGGGTTGCGCCGCAACTTCCAGCGGATCCTTGCCTGGCTGGTGGCCTCCGGGGCCTTATGGCTGGCTGGCGGGCTCGCGCACGATGGGGCGCGGGAGGCGCTCTGGCTCGCGGCCGTGGCGATGGACCTGACGGGGCCGGTGTGCGGGTTCTTCACCCCGGGGATGGGGCGGTCGCGGACGACTGACTGGACGATCGCCGGCTGGCACATGGCGGAGCGGTGCCAGCTGTTCATCATCATCGCGCTGGGCGAATCGTTGCTGGTCACCGGCGCCACGTTCGGAGAGTTGCCGTTCTCCGCGGCGACGGTTGCCGCGTTCGTGGTGGCGTTCCTTGGCAGCGTGGCGTTGTGGTGGGTCTACTTCGACCGCAGCGCCGAGGCGGCCAGCCAGGTGATCGCGGGGTCGTCGGACCCGGGGCGGTTGGGCCGGTCGGCCTACACCTACTGCCATGTGCTGCTGGTGGCCGGCATCATCGTCACCGCGGTCGGTGACGAGCTGACGATCACCCACCCGAGCGGCCACGCGACCGTGGCGACCATCGCGACCGTCCTGGGTGGTCCGGCGCTGTTCCTGGCGGGGCATGCCTTGTTCAAGCGGGCGGTGTTCGGGGTGCTGTCGGTGCAGCGCCTGGTGGCGGTCTTCGTGTTGGCGGCGCTGGTGCCGGTGGGGCTGGTCGCGTCGCCGCTGGTCCTGGGCACCGCGGCGACGCTGGTTTTGGCGGCTGTGGCCGCATGGGACTCCCGAGCGTCGCGAGTGGCCCTGCCCGCACCAGCGACCACCTAGACCTGGACACAGGGAACCGTTGCCTTACAGAGGCTCGTGCTTCCAGGTGACAGCGCCGAGGCCGTGCAGCCCAATGAGCTGCAGGAGTTCCCGCCGGAGGTGAGACAGCCTGGACAGAGCTTTTATAACGAGGAGAAGTAGGAATGGATGGCAGCGAACCAGTGCGCTTTAACATGAGGGTACAGCAAGTCATCACGGCCAGGATGAGACCGGGCGACAGCTTCCGTGACCTCTTCCGTGTCAGAGACAACCGGCGTGTGAGATGACGTGCCCGGCTGGCCGGAGAGTGGCGTTGAGCTGCTTGGTTGGCTGGCCGCCGCCGTCCTCGGCCTGGCCGCAGTGGAGTGCTGATGGTCTGGGCCTTGCTGCGACCCTACCAAGACGTCCAGCGGTTCTACGGCGCCGCCCTGGGCATCGTCGGGCTCCTCTCGCAGCACCGATACTGCTGCCATCGGTGGCATGCAGCTGGCCCGTCTCCCTGAAGCGTCGCACCGCTGCCCCTGTAGTTGACCGGGCCGGACTCCCGCGCGTTCGCTTCCACGACCTGCGCAACAGCGCCGCCACGCTGCTGCTTGGCCTGGGCATCCATCCCAAGATCGTGAGCGAGATGCTCGGCCACAGCCAGATCGGCATCACGCTCGATCTATACTCCCACGTCACAGCTACCATGCAGCAGGAGGCCGTGCAGGCCTTCGGGGGCTGTTTGGCAGTCAAGTTGGCAGTCAGGAAGGGGCTACCGACGACCAAGACCCAAGCTCAGGGCCCGTAGCTCAGTCGGTCAGAGCAGCGGACTCATAATCCGCCGGTCGCAGGTTCGAGGCCTGCCGGGCCCACCACCTCTGAACAGCAGCTTCGCGGCTCATGCAGCCCGAAGCCTGGTCCGGTTGTCAACCTCCTGTCAACGGTCTACCCTCGACCCATGGCAGACGGCTACATCCGGCAACGCGGCAACACCTGGCAGGTCATCGTCCACGCCGGCCACGACCCGATCACCGGCAAGCGCCGCAACCTCACCGGCACGGCGCGGACCAAACGCGAGGCCCAGGCGCTCCGCGCCCGTCTGCTCACCCAGGTCAACGAGGGCCGCCGGCCAGCCACCGACGCCACCGTCGCCCAGCTCCTCGCGCGCTGGCTCGAGGTCGCCGATCTCGCCTGGAGCACCCGGGTCACCTACCAGGGCTACGTTGACCGCACCATTCTCCCGGCGCTCGGCCACATCCAACTCCGGCGCCTGGACACCGCCACCCTGGACCGCTTCTACACCACCCTGCGGGCCCGCGGTGGGACCGGCGGGGCGCCGCTGGCGCCGGCCACCGTGCGCCAGGTCCACGCGATCCTGCGCCGGGCGCTCGACCAGGCCGCGCGCTGGGGCTGGATCCCCGCCAACCCGGCGGCGCTGGCCAGCCCGCCCCGGCTCGGGTCAGCCGACCTTCGCCCGCCGTCTCCCGAGGAGGTCTCCCGGCTGCTCGCGGTGACCTACGCGGCCGATCCGGACTTCGCGGTGCTGCTGTGGCTGGCGGCGACCACGGGCGCCCGGCGCGGCGAGCTGTGCGCCCTGCGCTGGTCGCACGTCGACCTGGGCGTGGCCGAGCTGGTCGTCGCGCACAACTTCATCGTGCGGGGCGGGCAGCTGGTGGAGAAGGACACCAAGACGCACGCGGCCCGGCGGATCGCGCTCTCCGACGACAGCCTCGCTCTGCTCGAGGAGCACCGGCACCGCTGCACGCAGCGGGCCCAGGCGTGCGGCGCGGAGCTGGCGCCGGACGCTTACGTGTTCTCCTTCGACCCGGCCAGCCGCCAGCCGATGAACCCGGACTCGGTGACCCATCGGTTCGGACGACTCGCCAAACAGCTCGGCCTGCGGGTGAGGCTGCACGATCTGCGGCATTACGCGGCCACCCAGCTCATCGCCGGCGGCGTGGACGTGCGCACGGTCTCGGGCCGGATCGGCCACGCCGGCGGTGGCGCGACCACCCTGAAGGTGTACACGCACTTCCAGGCGGCGCCTGACCGGCGAGCGGCCGAACTCCTCGAGCAGACACTGAGGCGACCGAGCTGAGGTAACCCGGGTGCCGGGTTCTGAGAGTCGTTTGGCTACGCGGAGCTCGTCGACGCAGTGCGCTGGAGATCGGTATCTTGCGCTCATGTCGAACGTCCCAGACGCCCTGGGCACGTCCATCAGGCTGTACCTCGCGGATGGACGGGCCGACGGATTCCGCCTGGTCGAGAAGTCCAACTGGTCTGGGCCTGGTCTCGTCTCGCAGCGACTACACGAATGCTCGCAAACGCGATGAATACGCCAGGCCAGGCGTCTACCTCCTTACAGGACCGCCGTCAGGCAGCGCGTTGAAGGACCAGCTCTACATCGGCGAGGCCGACGACGTCCGGGATCGAGTTGACCAGCACCTCAAGGGCAAGGACTTCTGGACGACGGTCGTCGCCTTCACCAGCAAGGACGAAAACCTGAACAAGGCCCACGTCCGCTACCTGGAGGCGCGTCTCGTGCAGCTTGCGACCAAGGCTGGTCGCGTCAACGTACTGAACGGCACGGTACCGGCGCTCCCCAAGCTCTCGGAGCCAGACCGAGCCGACATGGAGGCCTACCTTCGGGAGATGCTCGTCATCCTCCCTCTGCTCGGGATTGTCGCCTTCGAAGAGATCTCGTGTTTCGGGGTTTGGTTGCGTCGGGTGAGCGATTGAGCATGGAGAGTGGTGGGGTTGCTGGTTTGACCAGGCGGCAGGCAGAAGCGAGCATCGGCGGCTCGAACCCCGCTAAAGGAACGACCGCCGATGCTCACCGTGAGCCTACCCGACACGCTGGCCGCCCTGCTCACCGTGTTCGCGCCCTGCTTCACCGCTCGGATCTTCCCGACCTTCAAGGCGCTGGTGGCCGGGTTCCTGGCCCAGCCGGGCCTGCGGACGGTCACCGGGATCCTGGCCGGGGCAGGGCTGGCCGGACGCCGCCATCACGACCTGGCCTACCGGTTCTTCGCGACCGCCCGCTGGTGCCCTGACCAGGTCGGCCTGCTCCTGCTGGACCTCATCAGCCACACCCTGATCCCGGCCGGCGCGCCGGTCGTGCTGGCCACCGACGACACCCTGTGGCGCCGCAGCGGCCCAACGCTGCACGGCGCCGCCTGGCACCATGACGGCAACGGCCCCAGCCGCCGCCGCCCCGCCTGGGGCCACCGCTGGGTTGCCTGTGGTACGGCGCGCTTGGCCGCCAACCCGTCCAGGTCGTGCTCAGCCGCCCGGTCGGCGCGCCCGATGGCTACGACCTCGCCCTGGTCACTACCGATCTTGCCGCCACCCCGTCCACGATCATCGAACGCTACGCCGACCGCTGGTCGGTCGAAACCACGTTCTTGGACGGCCGCCACCTCACCGGCGTCGGCCACGCCCGCACCCGCGCCGAGCGCTCAGTGGAGCGCCTGGTGCCATTCGGCCTGGTCTGCTACAGCCTGGCGATCTGCTGGTACGCCCGCCACGGCCAGCCCGCCCACGACCTTGCCGCCCACCGCGCCCGCGCGCCCTGGTACCGCCACAAGCAGGCGGTCTCGGTCGCCGACATGGTCGCCGCGCTCAGGCGTGCCCTGCTGGCCGCCCAATATCGCCATGGTCACCCCGACCAGCACACCCTCGACCTATTCCCAGACGTGCTGCTCACCCAGCTCAACCCCGCCGCATAACCCCGAAACACGAGTCTATAATAATCCTGTATAGAAATGGCTGAGGCCTGCGCTGCTCACGCTCCTCACGGAGCATCTTCAAGAGAGGGATCGTAATGACAGACGGATCAAGCACCTCTGGTGTGTAGAATTCCCTGTCATCGGCAGGCAATTCTCTCATCGCGGTCGCGCCTCCTCTTGGCCCCAACAACACCGCTCTATCAATCAGCCACTCCGTGCTGATGAAGTACCGGACTACTGCACCGGGGACGGCTGGTGTGCATCGACATGCCGGGCTCGAACGCCGCCGAAGCCCGCATCTCCTCCGGGTCGTTTTGCCGGATAGCCAGCCGAATAGAGCGTGAGCAGGTGGTTGGAGGTGGCCACGCCGACGCCGAGCGCCCGGTCGAGCACGGTCAGCACCTCGGAGACGGAGAGGCCGGTGGTACAGGTAGTCGACCTCGCCAGACTCCCGCCAGTCGGGCGGTGCCACGTCGACCCGCCTCGGAGGCCGCCACTGTCCCAGCCCTTGGACGACTGAGCCGACCTGCGCCTCGAGCTTGGTGGCGAGTGCTCACGTGGCTCGTCCTCGACAGCCATGACTTCCCTCCGTGGGCCTACCGACGACCAGCCGTCCAAGGATGAACCTCCATCGCCTTGCTGGGAAAGACTGTAGAGCCGCCGTGCCGGGGGCACGCGCCGCTCGAGCTGCTGCTAGTGGATCGGTGGATCGAGGTCAGCCCAGTACCAAGCCCCGTCACGTGGCGGCGACGGCGGTGAGCAGCGCGTAGGCGACTTCGTCGTTGCAGATGTCGCTGTGGTCGTGGATGACCTGGTCGGCGTTGAGGTTGTGGACGGCACCGGCCTGGAAGGCGTAGGCGCCGCCGACCGCGAGCAGGGTGCCGTCGCTGGCCTCGGGGGTCTTCTGGGCGCCGTTGCGGCCCATGCCGCCGTAGAGGTCGTTCTTGTCCCCAAGCTCGGCGGCGACCTGCCCGGCGATGAGCGACGCCAGGGGGTAGGCAAGGCCGACCGCCCGGTCGTTCTGGGTGCAGGTGATGACTACCGGGCCTGCGACCAGCTGGTTCGCGACCACCCGGCGGAAGAACCCGTCCCTGGAGCCGTCGAACCGCTGCGCGAAGCCATGGTGGGAGAACGCCGCCTGCAGCAGCACCAGGGTGTCGGGCTTGACCGCGGGCTGGCCGTCGCGTCCGGCCACTGCGGAGGTCACCAGGCGCCCGCCGAAGCTGTGGCCGATCAGGTGCAGCCTCAGATCGGGCCGCCGCGCGCGGATGTCGCGCAGTAGGGGGCTCAGCCCTTCGCGGCCGACCGTGCCCGCGCGCTCCTTCATCTGGTAGTAGGTCGCGAAGTTCATCAGGTTGCGGGCGGCCGACTTGATCCCGCTGAAGAACCGCCCGATCCCGGCCGCGCCACCAGCAGGCGAGGCAGGGTCACCCAGCCGGGCGGCCCCACCCCCACCCGACGCCGACGCCGACGCTGGGCGGGCCGGGAGTACCGGCTTGCTGAGCCGTTGCATCACCTGGTCCCCGTTGAGCTTGAAGAGGCTGGTCGAGGCGTCCTCGTTGTCGGCGGCCGCGACCGGCAGCACAGACCGCAGCAGGTCGGCGAACTGCTCGCGGGCGCGCCGGCTGTCCTCAAGGTCAGGGACCAGCTGCTTTGCCTGTTCGAGCTTGTCGTCGGCCGCGGGGTCGGTGAACACCCCCTTGAGGTCGTCGAGCTGCTCGATCAGGGCGGCGTCGGTGACCGCGGAGGACAGCCCCGCCGCGCCGCTTGGGATGAGATCCTTCTCAGCGAACTTCTTCGAAGGCCACAGCACCCCCAGGACGGCGTAGCTGCGCGCGGCGGCCCCGGGGACCCGGCCGGCGTCCAGCACCCCGCGGACGCGCTCGAAGAACCTGCGGTACAGCGAGCGCGCGTCGTCCATGTCGTTGTTCCACCCATGGGCGATCACGAGCAGGTCGGTGACCGCCCCACCCTCAAGCAGCCGCAGCAGCGCCGCCACCTCGCCGGCGTCGTGGACGGCGCCGTCCTTGGTGTACTGCACCTCGGCGTACGGGAATCCCGACAGGTCCTGCATGGCAGCCTCCTGGGTCAGACAGATTGGATGGCGCGCATCAGGTCGACCAGGCCGTGGCCCTGGAAGTGACGGTCGCGTTTGAGATCGGTCGCCGAGGACGTGAAGATCTCCTTGACGGTCTCGGGCCTGCCGATGAACTCCCGCCGCACCGACAGGAACGCCGCGATGACCCCCGAGACGTGGGGCGCCGCCATGCTCGTGCCGCTGTCCTCGACGTACTGGCAGTCGCCCTTCACCTTCTCCTTGGCCTTCTTCAGCGGCTCACCGGCGGCGCACGACAAGATCTTCTCGCCTGGCGCGACGAGGTCGGGCTTGATGCGCCCGTCGCCCGTCGGGCCCTTCGACGAGAAGTACGACACGCCGTAGACGTGGGGCATCTCCCGATGGGTGGAGCCCACGGTGATCGCCAGGTCGGCGTTGCCGGGGTCGTTGATCGTCAGGTCAAGCCCGGCGGGCACGGCGGTGCCCTTGAAGAAATCCTGGTTGTAGCCGTAGCCGGTGTTGCCGGCCGCGACCACCACCACCACGCCGGAGCGGACCAGCAGGTCAACCTCCACGCACAGCGGGCTCTGCCCGCAGGCGAACCACTCCGGCTCGAACTCATACCCAACGCTCATGTTCACGCCATGGATGCGCAGGCGGCGGCCGTAGCCGTTGATCCGCTGGATCTGCTCGATGGCGGCGATGAGGCTGCTGGCCTCGCCGTCTCCCGTGTCGTCGAGCACCTTGATGCTGAGGAGCTTGCACCTGGGCGCCATCCCAGAGATCGCCGTCAGCTTCACCTTCTCGTAGGTGATGTCGCCGTCCTCGTCGCGGTGGCGCGCGACGGCGCGGATCTCCTTGTGCTCACCGTCGGCCGACATGGCGCCGGCGATGATCCCGGCGACATGGGTGCCGTGGCCGAAGTCGTCGCGCAGCGGCTGCTCGTCGCTGCTGGTGAAGTCGCGGTGGCGAAGCGGCTTGTTGAGCTTGAGGTTCTCATGGAGCGTGAAGTGGGGATGGTCCCCGTCGATGCCCGAGTCGATGACCGCCCAGACGATGTCGTCGCCGAAGGCCGAGAACGACACCCTGGCGGCATCGGCCTTCACCGTGCTGACCGACTTCGTGGTGAGCTTCCCGATCTTGAAGTCGGGCCAGATCCGGTAGATCGTCCGGTGGGCGATCCGCGCGCCTCGCTCCTCGTCCGTCTCTTCTTCTTCTTCTTCCTCCTCCTCCTCCTTCGGCTCTTGCTGGTTGTCGAGCCGGACCAGCTCGCGAATCACGGCAGGCTCGAGCTTGGCGAACACGTACTGGCCGCTGAGCTCGCTCTTGGCCACGTTGATCCCCTGCTGCGCCGGCGCCTTCTTCGTGCCCGCGCGAGCAATGGCTTCGTCTACTAGTTCACGCACCCGCTCCCGGCCCTCGTCCCGGCCCTCCTCGTACTCAAGGTTCAGGTCCAGGATGACCCCGACCGGCTTCAGCTCGTAGGGCTTCCCGGCCGTGCGGGCTTTCTCCTCGTTGTCCCGCTCCTCCTGGAGCATCTTCAGCAACGGGACCGCGATCACCGTCTTGTCCAGCACCTCGGGCGTGAACGCGCTGCTCTTCGCTGCCGAGGGATCACTCTCCGGCAACTCGGCCATGCTGCCCTCCCCTGAGCGGACGGTCCGGCTTGTCTGGGAACCTACTTCTCGTCATGGCAGGAGTCGAGGGGCTCCTTCATCGAAGACGTTGGGGTGGTTCGCGGCTCCATCACACCTACTCCCAAACCCGCGATCCTCAGTCCCTCAGCGGGTCAGCCGGCCCGAGGGAGCGGGTGCGCGCCCAGGAGGCCCGCGCAGCGACCGCCCGGCAAGCCACCCCCAGCCTCAGAAACGGGAAGACGAAGCCAGTTCAGAGAATCAGTCCGCGGACTGACCGTCCGCCGCGCATCAGAGATTGTGCATCCGAGCGACCGTCTCGCCCTTCACCAGAGGTTTGCGTGTCGACCTGGCCAGCCACCTGCGCCAGCGCATCGCAAGGGTTGCCGCGCCCGTGGCGGCGAGTATCCAGGCAACGTACGGGGCGGTTCGCGGCGCAGGGTTGCCCCACCGTGAGCCTGGTCAACATGTCTGTCGGTAGGGGGTCTCTCGGCCCATGAACCGGTTCCACTCCTGCTGGGTAAGGTTCCGATTCGCCCTGGCGCAGGCGCGCGCGGCCCAGACGTCGGAATCGACCTCCCACCGGTGGGCCGTGTCCCCGCCTGCGGAGACAAGCACCGGCCGGTCGCTGAGCGCGTTGAACGCAACGCGGTCCATCGCCCTGCCACCCGGGAGCGGCCTCCCCATGGGCTGCCCCGTCTCAAGGTCCCACAGGATAGCTCCTTCCTGGCTGGAGGAAGCCAGCATCGTGCCGTCAGGGCTGAAGGCCACGCTGCCGCGGAAGCCCCGATCGACGATCGGCTCGTCCGTGCGGCTGCCCTTGGTGCTGTCCCAACGCTGGATCGTCCCGTCGGCAGCCGCCGAGGCCAGCGTCTTGTCGTCCGGATGCGCGGCGACGCTCAGCAGCTTCTCCGTCGTAGCCGGGAGCGTCTTGCGTTCGCCGTTGCGGAGATCCCACATGACCAGCTCGCCATTGTCGTAGCCGGCGAACAGCAGCCGGCCGTCGCGGCTATAGGCGACGCTGGTAGCTGAGATCGGCATCGTGGAGCCCGGCTGCGTCCGCTCCGACTGCACGACCGATCGCTTCCCTGCCGCGATGTCCAAGGTGACGACCTCACCGTAGAACGTCGCCCAGGCAAGCGACCCCCCGTCGGCCGTGAATGCGACGCTCATCACCTCGTGCTTGTGCTCGCCGAGCAACTGGCGGCTGCCATCCCGCAGATTCCACCCGATGACCTTTCCGTCGCCGCCTCCCGACACGAGCGTCGTCCCGTCAGGGCTGAAGACCACGGCGTGCACAAAGTCTGCGTGGCCGCGGAGGAGCCGGGGGGCGCTCACCCCTTTCCTCGGTCCGGACGCGTCCCAGATCGCAACCACTCCGGCGGAGCAGTAGAACCCCTCGTCGCCTCGATCTTCGAGCGCGGCAGGGTCGCAGCCACCCGCTGCCACCAATCGGCCATCAGGGCTGACCGCCACCGCCATCAGATACCTGATCGGTCCCTTCAGTGCCGGGGCAAGCGGATCGTACCCGGCCGGGTCCCGGACCGCGATGACGCCGCTGCCGGTCCCTGACAGCACGGCCTGGCCGTCGGAGTCCAGCGCCAGGCTCGTCACGGCGCGGTTGTGGCCTCGAAACGTTCGGGGTTGACTCGGACGCCGGAGGTCCCAAGACATCACGGAACCGTCCGGCTGCCCGGACACCAGCGTGAAGCCGTTGGGGGCGAAGACCAAGGGCACGACGTTGCTGAGCAGGCCGCTGAACTCGCCGATCGAGGTGTCAGGGGCACGCAGATCGCGGCGTCGAAGTGACCCGAGCTCCCACAGCACGATCGCCGTGTCGCCGCTGCTTGCCGCGAGGGTCTTGCCGTCCGGGCTGAACGCGACGCTACCAGCCGGCCCGACCAGCCGTGGTAGGGACTGACGCCGGCCGCTGTGCAGGTCGTAGAGCTCGACCTCCCCGTCGATGCCACCAGCCGCCAGCCATCGTCCGGTCGGGTCGAACGCAATGCTTGAGGTCCCGTTGGGCGCCGCCCTGAGCTGCCGCGGTGCGCGGCTCTCCAGGCTCCACACGACCAGGCTGCCGTCGGAGCGAACCGACGCCAGCCGGCGCCCGTCGGGAGCAAAGGCGAGGTCCGTCACGCCCGATCTGGCGTTGTTCAGGGTGGTCTCTCGCCCGGAGGCGACCTCTCGGAGCCCGATATCTCCATCGCGATCGAAGGCCACGGCGCCGCCATCGGGGCTGAGCGCCGGTGTGGTTCCCTTGGTGGGCAACTTGAACCGCTGGACGATCTTGCCCTGATTCCGGTTCCAGACGATGACTTCTCCATCCGCCCCGACCGAAGCTGCCGTCCCGTCGCCCCCGGCAGCCAGACTCGTCACGGCATCGGTGTGACCGTGAAGGTAGCGGAGCAGGCCGGGCTCAGTCAGCATCCCGCGGAGCAGGCTGTCGCGGGCTTGAGTGGTTTTCGTCAGCCGATGGCCCTCGACGGCGAGCAACAACCCCAGATCGAGGTCTTTTTCCATCGCGTCGAGGGCGTCGGAGGCCAGCCGCCGCGAGTTGGCCGTGTCGCGCTCGGCTCGCGCGACGTTGCGCTGGTCGACCGCGACCGTCGCCGCCCCCACAGCAACCATTGTCACCGTGGCCAGTGCGCCAACCGCGCTGTTGCGCCACCGCACGAAACGACGCTGCTGCCGGATGTCCTCACCGACCAGGACCTCTTTGTCGACGCCATGCAGTGGCGCGGCAAGTTCGGCCACCGTATCGCGGAACGCCGGATGGCGCAGTGAGACCTGCTGGGCGCTTCGCGCCCAGCACAAGTCGACCCAGAACGGCTCCTGCTCAAAGACCCCCAGGAGGTTGGGCGGCAGCGCGTCGCTTGCGGCGGGATCGAAGTCGCCGGCTTCAGGATCCCAAAGCAGGCTGCCGTCGGTGAGAGCCAGAAGAAGACGATCTCGAGGACGGTGGGCCAGCCACCAGTCGACCTCCCGCTGCACCCACTTCGAGGCCGCGGCCTGGGGAGAAGCCAGCAGGATGAAAAAGCCCGAAGCTGCCAAGGCTTGCTCGATGGACGACCAGAGCGCCGGGGTGACCGACAGGCTCGTCTGGTCGCGGAACACCTGCCAGGGCGGGGAGCGGTACCAGGGCTTGGCCAGGCGGTGCAGACCGCGCTGGAGCGCAGGCGCGAGCTGGCCGTCGGCTGCGTGGCTATAGGAGATGAATGCCCGGTAGCGCTCCGTGCTCCTCATTGCCCCCCCAATCACTCGACCGGCCCGGAAGGTGCTACTGCCTCGATCCGCTTAAGACGTTGCAATACGGGGTTCTCCACCTGCTGTCAATGACTATCTGCCCAGAGCTGACGCGGCGAAGGCGGTGTATCAAGCATCGCCTAACCCGAAACGGGTACAGCAAGCAAGCCAAATTCCCTGTCGCGCAAGAGGTCAGTGGACTGACAGTCCACCGCTCGTTCGCCGCGGTGGACAGCGGACTGGTGTCGGTACTTGATGGACGGACAGCCCGGACGGTATGGCCGTCCAGGCGTCCGGTGTGTGCGGCCGCGGTGCTGGCAGTGCGGACGCCGCGATGGACACGCGGTCGGCGTGCGGTGGCCACCGCGGCAGAGACCAGACACCCGGCCGGACAGTGCTGCGGAGGAGCGCGGGCGGGCAGGCTGCGGCACTGCCGCATACCGACTTAGCCCAGGGTGGGGTGCGATCGCTGCCCTCCCGGCAGGACAGTCGTGTGGACACCTCGGACACCGACGGTCCCCGGCGTCCGCGCGGTGGACACCCGCACCGGACACTTTCGGCCTTCGGAGTGGACACCCGGACACGAGCGTGGACACCTGGCTAGACAGCCCGCTCGGACACCCGCGGCCAAGGGTGTCCACCCCGTCCACATGGCCAGCCAGGGGATCGCTGCTAAAGGAAGGTGTCGCCCGGCCGGCGACCGCTGGTGGGGTGCAGCCAGCGCCAGTAGGCCCGGTGGATCCGGCCGGTCAGCCGAGCCCGGAGCTGCCCGCGCGCGATGGTCATCGCGGGCCGCTCGAGCGCGCGGGCCTCCTCGAACGACACCCCCTCGAACTCCAACCCCTGAATGTCGCCACGCCGCCAGCAGGCAACGACGGCGTCCGCAACAGCATCGGGGTCGACGCCGACCGCCGCCCAGGTGTCACGGGGCCAGGCGCGCAACTCCCCTGTGAGGTCGGCGAGGAAGACCAGCTCGTGGGGCTGCCGCTCGGGGTGGCCGGTGAGCAGCTCGTAGGCCAGGCTCCCGGCGGGCTGGGGGACGTGGGGGTGCAGCAGGGCGGCCGGGCCGACCACCAGCACCCGGCCGGCCTCGGGCTCCCCCGCCGGCGGTGGCGGGAGCAGCAGCCCCAGGTAGCAGTCGCCCACCCGGCCGGGGTCGAGGACCTGCCCAAGGGCGTCGCTGCCAACCCAGTCCACGCCGCTGCGCCTGCCTCCCGGTCGCCGGGGGTCACCGGACATGAGGGTACCCAGCCGCCGCTGCGCGAAGGAGCGCGGCTGGTGGGCGCGGTGGTCGCGACGTAGGCTTGACGGCCAAGAGGCGCAGACGGCCCAGGGTGTTCGAGCAGGACCAGGGCAGGGAGGGCTGGGGTGGCGGGGCCGGCCAGGGAGTTCTTTGTCAGCTACACCGGCGCCGACCAGGCCTGGGCCGAGTGGATCGCCGACCAGCTCGAAGCCGCCGGGCACCCGGCCGTGCTGCAAGCCTGGGACTTCCGCCCCGGCCACGACTTCCTGCACCAGATGCACCAGGCCACCCAGCAGGCCGAGCGCACCATCGCGGTACTGTCGCCCGCCTACCTCGGGTCGGCGTTCGGCGAGGCCGAGTGGCGGGTGGCGTTCGCCAGCGACCCCACCGGTGAGCTGGGCCTGTTGGTGCCGGTGCGGGTGGCCGAGGTGATCCCGCCGGGGCTGCTGCGCTCCCGGGTCTATATCGACCTGGTCGGCCTGGACGAACGGGCCGCAAAGGCGCGGCTGCTGGCCGGGATCGCCCAGGGCGGGCCAAGCCACCCGGGCGACGCCCCTTCCCCAGCCAGCCGCAGCCAACGGCGGCGGCGGGGTCGCGGTTCCCGGGCCGCCGGCCCGAGATCTTCAACGCGCCGCCTCGCAATCCGAACTTCACCGGCCGCGGCGACCTCCTCAAGGCGCTCCGACGGACCCTGCGGGCCCGGCGGGTGGGGGCGGTGGTGCAGGCCAGCGCCGCCTACGGGCTGGGTGGGGTGGGCAAGACCCAGCTGGCAATCGAGTACGCCCGCCGGTTCGCCGCCGACTACGACCTCATCTGGTGGATCCCCGCCGAGCAGCCCGCGGCCATCCCGGGCCGGCTGGCCGCCCTGGCCCGCCGCCTCGGCCTGCCCGAGCCCACCGATGAGCGCGAGCAGCTCGCCCTACTGTTTGAGGAGCTGGGGCGGCGGGACCGCTGGCTGCTGGTGTTCGACAATGCCACCACACCCCAGGAGCTCGCGCCCCACCGGCCGCCGGCCGGCGGTGGGCACCTGCTGGTCACCAGCCGTAACCCGAGTTGGGGGGCGATGGCGACCCCGCTGGCGGTCGAGGTGCTGCCCCGAGCGGACGCGATAGCGTTCCTGCACGCCCGCACGCACCGCCCCGACGACCCGGCCGCCGACACGCTCGCGGCCGCGCTGGGGGACCTGCCGTTGGCGCTTGAGCAGGCCGGCGCCTACGTCGAGCAGACCCACACCTCCCTGGGCGGCTACATCGAGTTGCTCACCAAACGGGGTGGGGAGCTACTCGGGCTGGGTGCGCCGCTGGACTACCAGCACACCGTGGCCAGCACCTGGACGGTGGCGCTCGAGCAGGTCCGCGCCCAGGCGCCCGCCGCGGAGGACCTGCTCAACCTGTGCGCGTTCCTGGCCCCCGACGACTTGCCCCGCACCCTGCTCAGCGACCACGCCGACCAGCTGCCCGACCGGTTGCAGCAGGCCGCTGGCGACACGCTCGCCTATGACCAGACCCTCAGCGCGCTTGGCCGCTACTCGCTGGCCACCGTTGGCGAGCACACGCTGGCGGTGCACCGCCTGGTCCAGGCGGTGATCCGCGAGCAGCTCGACCAGGAGGCGACACGGCGGTGGGCCGGGGCGGCGGTACGGCTGATATGGGCTGCCTTCCCCTACGACAGTGATGAGGCACGCACGGCACCTTCACCGGACCCACAGGACAGTTCCGCCAGCGCACCGAGATCACCAGCGCCCAGCGCCGGCTCCTGGCCGCGCTCGACCTGGCCGAGCCTCCCCGCGTCCTGGACGCCACCCCGGCCAGCGCAACCCGCTGACCAGCACCAACACCACGGCCTAGTGACACGCCCCGTCACCGGGCCGACCACCATTCCCCCTGCTCAACCAGCCAACCCGCCGACCAGCGACGATCCCAGCTGCGGAACCCGGGTGCCGGTATGCACGAGGTTGTTTCGTAGATCGTTCGCCTTCCTGACCTCGGCCGTGACGGTTGGGATGAGCGTGTCGGCCGCGCCCACGTTGATCTCCAAGACCTTGGGCAGCGAGGGCAGATAATCGCGGAGCATCCTCTCCAGTGGAGGGCTCGGCACCTCCGCGACAAGCCAGGCAGCGCCCGGCACCAGCTTGCCTACCAGGTCCTTGAAACCCACTTCGAGAGCCGCAAGGCTCAACACAAGCGAACTTCGAGGGCTCGCAAAGGCGTACTCCCCGGCCTCCACCAGCAGCTCGTGGCCCACGGGCATGTCCAGGTCGGCATCGAGCAGACGTTGGACCTCGGACATGCGCTCCGCAGCCCCGAGGCCGAGGCTGACCGAAGAGGTCCGCACACGTCCTCTGCCGCGGGCGGGCATCATCCACCAGGTCTCCTGGTCGAGCGACCACTCCGCTGTCCTTCTTCTGCTCTCGATGGACTGACGCGACCATGGGCTCGATGCAGTCGCGACGATCTGTACGTTCGGCCACACCCGCAGCGTCATGAACTCGATCCTGGCCGGCACGAGTCATTCGTCGCGGCCGACCACCTCGTAGCGCAGCAGCAGGTTGTCCGAGCCATCCCGGCGCCGGGTGTCCACCAGCCGCAGCGGCGGGGTTGGCCCGGCGCCGAAGGCCGGGGTACCGCCGCCGAGCACGGTGGCGCCGACCATCAGGTGCAGCTCGTCGACGAGCCCGGCGACCAGCAGGTCGTTCCAGAGTGTCCGGCTCCCGAACATCAGGATGTCCTTGCCCGGCTGGTCCTTGAGCTCGGCGACGGCCTGGTGGGCGTCCGCCCGTCGCACGATGGTCGTGGTCTCGGTCCACGGCGCGGTGTCGTCCGCGGTGAGTGAGTCGGACACGACGACCTTTTGGATCTCGTTGTTGCGCTGGCCGGTCTCGCGGTGGATGTCGGCCACGTCGGGGTTGGCGGCCACCGCCGGGGACACCTCGGGGTGGGCGGCCACCGCCGGCCAGTACCCCTTGAGCCCTGTGTACGTCGTGGCGCCGAGCAGCAGCGTGTCAGCGGCCCGCAGCCGCTCGAGGTTGTGCTCGTCGAAGAACCCGTCCATTGGCAGGGCCATGACGTTCCCGCCCGGGCCCTCGAAGTAGCCGTCGAGCGACATGATGTTGCAGACGATGAGCTTGCGCATGGTGCACCTCTCCAGGTTGGTGGTCGAGCTGTCATCGGGTGAGAGACACCGTCGACGCCGGATTCATCGGTCCGGCGGAGAAACTTCCAGGGAGACGGAAAGTGGCGGTGCACCTGGGGTCGAGAAACCGGCGATCCAGGAGATCTGGCCGTCCCGCAGGCTCAGCATGTTGACCGCGCCAGCCGCACCGCAAGCCCCTCATCGAGCAGGCCAAGCGCCGGCAGCGGGAAGAGAATCGACAGGGCAGGGGCGGCAAGCATCGACAGCTCCCGGGCCATGATCGCGGGAACGACGTTCCGGTCGAACCTGGCTTGGCGCAGCCCGTGGTCGAGGAGGTCGGCGTACACGTGCGCGAGCCAGAAGACCAGCAGGGTGGCGACGGCGGCGGCCAGGATGATCGCTGGGGGCTCGTGCCCAGCGGCGGCCGCGATCACCGCGGTGGCGACGATCGTGCCGTAGACCGCGCCGCGGGGGTTGGCGGCGAGGATGCCCAGCCGACGCGACCAGGTCGTGCCTGCCGCCGTGGCGCCTCGCATGCGACAACGCTGCCAAGACAAGTCGGTAAGGTCGGACACGCGAGGTTGGGAGTGATCGTGCATCGCATGGCCTATTCGGCTCACTGCGGATCCGTGAGCTGCTCTGCGGCCTCTCCCGGCTCGACCCGCCGAACTCGGAGACACTGGTCGACCCCGAACAAGCGGTGGTTTCGCTGATCGTTGGCTGGCAAATAGACCGCAGCCGCCTCCATCGGGATGACCTCGGGCTGGTCGACCCGGTAGGTGTGCCCTTCGTTGACGATGGTGGCGGACCCGCTGGCGAGCACGTTCTTGAGCCAATCCGTGTGCGACCCGTATACGAGCACGATCACGAACCCATCGTCGGTTGCCACCGCCCCAACGGGGGTCTCGTAGGGTCTGCCCGAAGTCCGACCGTTATGTCGGATCACGGATGCGTACGCTCCCGGCGTGCCCGCCGATTTCATCTGTAGCGGGTTGAAGATTGCACGGTTGACCCGGCGGACCGCGTTGAGCACCCGTGGAGACCTCGCCCGCATCCGTAGCACGAAGACGATCACGACAGTGAAGAGTCCGAGGAACAGGGCGCCCACGAGAGTCATGGTTCGTCTCAACATCGCCACTCCCTTGGGTGCTGGTCCCTCTCAGCTACCTGGAGGCGCGTCTCGTGCAGCTCGCGACCAAGGCTCGTCGCGAGGAACCCGGCCGCTGACCTCTACGTTTGTTGTCCGCTGGTGTTCTTCGCCGTCCCCCAGGTTCCGCTGGTCCGCGGCCCGGGTGCGGCCCCAGGCTCTCTGCCGAGCTCTTGCTCGGCCTGTTCTAAGGTGATGATCCGGTGGGCGCGGTTTTTGGTGAAGGTCAGCGACCGGGCCCAGGTGTACACGGTCCCGAGCCGGTTGCCCCAGCCGACCAGGTAGGTCACGTGGACGAGGCCCCACATGGTGTAGCCGATGACGCCGGTGAACTTCATCCCGAATGCGTCCGCCACCGCGTGGAGGTGGCCGATCGTGGCCATGCTGCCCTTGTCGAAGTACTTGAACGGTTCGATCTTGCTCTTGCCGGCCAGCCGGGCTCTGAGCACCTTGCCGACGTACTTGCCCTCCTGGATCGCCGGCTGCGCCACCCCGGGTAGCCTGTTCAGCGACACCATGTCCCCGACCGCGAACACCTCCGGATGCCCCGGAAGCGTGCAATCCGGATTCACCGCCACCCGACCCGCCCGGTCGGTCTCCGCACCGGTGGCCTCGGCGAGCATCTTCGCCAACGGCGAGGCCTGTACTCCGGCCGCCCAGATCCGTGTCCGGGTCGGGATGCGCTCCTGGCCGTCCGGGCCCTTGACCGTGATGCTCTCCTGGTCCATGTCCACCGCCAGGGTGTTGAGCCGGACCTCCACACCCATCTTCTCCAGCCGGGCCCGGGTGTACCGCTGCAGCTTCGGGTCGAACGGGCCCAGCGTCGCCCCGGCGCCCTCCAGGAGAAGGATCTTGGCCTCTGTGGTGTCCACCGAGCGGTAGTCACGCGGCAGCACCATGTGCGCCAGCTCGGCCACCTGCCCGACCAGCTCCACCCCGGTCGGCCCGGCTCCGATCACCACGAACGTCAACCACTCGCTCCGCTCCTGCGGGTCGGTGGCCAGCTCGGCCATCTCGAACGCGGACAGGATGTGGCTGCGCAGGTGCCGGGCGTCCTCAAGGGTCTTCATGCCCGGCGCGAACTCGGAGAACTGGTCGCGGCCGAAGTAGGAGTGCGTCGCGCCGCCGGCCACCACCAGCGTGTCATAAGGCAGCTCCAGCTTCCGCCCGTCCGGGGCGGCCGCGTGCACCACCTTGTTGTCCAGGTCCAGGTTCGTGACCTCGGCCAGCAGTGCCCGCGCGTTCGCTTGCTTCTTGATCACATTGCGCAGTGCAGGCGCGACCAGGCCCTCGGGCAGGATCCCGGCCGCCACCTGGTAGAGCAGCGGCTGGAACAAGTGGTGGTTGGTCCGGTCCACAAGCGTCACGTCCGCATCGGCCTTGGCCAGCGCACGGGTGGCATTCAGCCCGCCGAACCCCCCACCCACCACCACCACCTGGTGCCGTCGCTCAGTCATCGCCTACCTCCGCGTCGCCTGCCTGTGGCAGTTGCTCGACGAGCCAATGCCGCGCAGATCGAACATCCAGACTCCTCATGTGCGCTGCCGGGTCGATGATCGGGGATCGCCGCAGCGGTATCGCGACCAACCTCCAGGCAGCATCTACGGCAGCAGATACGGATCGTTGGTCATCACCTTCATACCCGGCCACCACCACGTCGAACTCGCGGTGCCGATCAGCCGACCCGAGATCGCGATCAGTTCAACCTGGTTCAACTCAGCATTCGCAACAAATGCCTACATCCTGTCTATCCGCGCCGATATCTCAGGTCGGAAAGCACCCTCTCACACCGTTTGATGCTCCGGCCTGAGTGTCTAGCATCTATGGCGGGGGCGTGGAGGCGAACCCTTGATGCGGAGCAGCATCCTGTTCGGGTGGCGAGGACCGATGCGGCGATCACCACCGCCTCGCTGGGCACGATCGGCCGATCATGGGCCCCCCTCCTCCCTTCACAACATCCACACCTTGGAATTGCTCGTCTAGAGGGCCGGTCAAGTAGTGACCGGTGCAGGGCTCCTGCTCCACCGGCCGAGAAGAACGCGCAGGTCACGGGCATCAGCGCACCGACACAAACCGGTCATCCGGACTACTTGACCGGCCCTCTAGCGGCCCTCGATGTCGAGCTCAGGGTTCCACATGACCTCCCACAGATGGCCGTCGGGGTCGCGGAAGTAGCCGGAGTAGATCCCCCAGGGACGGTCATGGGGTTCGTCGGTCAGCGAGGCTCCGGCCGCTTCGGCCCGGGCGAGCAGCGTGTCCACGTCGGCCTTGTCGGCGACCGCGTGGCCGATGCTGAACTCGCCGCTGTTTGGACGTCCGAGCTGGATGTTTGCGTCCTTCGCCAGCTCGGTGCGCGGGTACAGGGCAAGGATGAGGCCGCCCTGCAGCGGGAACATCGCCGCTGCTCCGGCGGGGTTGGTGTCGTCGCCAGCGAACTCGGTACCGACAACACCGGGCGTCTCCAGGCCGAGCCCGTCGCGATAGAACTCGACGGCTCGATCGAGGTCGTCGACGGCCAGGGTGATGACGTGGATACGGGGATCCATGTGGTTCTCCTCCACAACGCGAGTCGGTGCGGTCGGCGATCAGGGGTGAGGTTCGTCCTTGGTGACCACCGGCTTCCGGTCCCGTCCAGTCGCGCACATTCGCCGCCGTGGACGCACTCGCGGGTCTCCTGGACGGGCCGAGGGCCGGGGCGTTCCTGCTGCGGGCGTTCAGCGGCCGGGAGCCGAGCATGGCGGTGGAGTCCCGCCGCTACAGCGTGGCAGACACCACCGACGGCAAGATAACCGAGCACGACTCCGGAGACCTGGATGTGATGGCCTTGCAGCAGCGGCTGCAGCGCGTTCCCGCGTCGGCGATCGACGCGGGCCTGGCGGTGGCGCTGGCGGTCGCGGTGACGATCGCGATCACCGTGGCGCCGTCGCAGGGCAGGCGACCCGACGCGCTCACCTACGCGCTGGGGTTGACGATCGCCGCCCTGGTGCTGGTCCGGCGGCGCTGGCCCCTGGCCGTGCTGCTGGCGTCGGCGGCGACCCTGCAGGTCTACAACCAGCTTGACAACCCGGGCCTCTTCCCCGCGGTGCCGCTGTCGGTCGCGCTGGCCACCGCCTGGGCCGCCGGCCACCCCCGCTGGTCGCTGCTGGTCGCCGCCTGGTTCGGCGGCTCACCGCTCGTCTACTGGGCCTTGGCCGCCCCGGAAATGCTGCCCGGGGTGCTCAACGAGATCGTCCCGAACATCGTGCTGCTTGCCGCCGTGCTGCTGCAGGGGGAGGCGGTGCGCAGCCGCCGCGCGCTGCGCGTGGAGCATCGCCTGTTGCTGGCGGAGCAGGAGCGGTCGGAGCGGCTGCTGCTCAACGTGCTGCCCGCCTCGATCGCGGCCCGCCTCAAACAGACCGACGGCGTGATCGCCGACGCCTTCGGTGAGGTCACCGTGCTGTTCGCCGACATCGTCGACTTCACCCGCCGCAGCCAGCTGATCGCCCCGGGACAGGTCGTGCAGAGCCTGAACGACCTGTTCTCGGTGTTCGACCAGCTCGCCCAGCGCCAAGGGCTGGAGAAGATCAAGACCATCGGCGACGCCTACATGGTGGTCGGGGGGCTGCCAGACCCGCGTCCCGACCACGCCGAGGCGGTGGCCGAGATGGCCTTGGCGATCCGCGAGGAGGTGACCGGGCGCTCCGACCCGAGCGGCCAGCCGCTGGCGGTTCGCATCGGCATCGACACCGGCCCGGTGGTGGCCGGCGTCATCGGCAGGAGCAAGTTCAGCTACGACCTGTGGGGCGACACCGTCAACACGGCCAGCCGCATGGAGTCCCATGGGGTCGCCGGCTGCATCCAGGTGACCGCTCGCACCTACCAGCGCCTGCGGGGCGGCTACCGGTTCGAGCGGCGGGGACCGATCCAGGTCAAGGGCAAGGGCGAGATGGTCACCTACTTCCTTGTGGGAAGGAACCGATGACTCGGCCGATGACCTGCCATCGGTTGGGTCCTCCGCTCGCCACCTCCACACGTTCCCGTCGTTCTAGGCTCCGAGCGTCGATCGGCTGAGGAGGACGGGATGGGCTTCGAGCAGACGATGGACGTCATCGCCAGAGGCGTCGAGATCCTTGGGTGACGTCTGGTTTGTCGAGTCTACGTGGAGAGCGTCGAGCCCACGACAGTTCGCGAGGCAGAGGGAAATCCAGACAGCAGATTCCCCAGGGCAGCAGACCAAGGTAAACTGCCCGCCGACCAGGTCACGGGCCGCCTGCGGAAGGAAGGAAGGTCGTCATGACGCAGCACGAGCACGCCAACGTCACCCTCGTCCGGGAGGGCTTCGAGGCGTTCCAGAAGGGCGACACGGGCTGGATGGACCGGCACCTGGCTGACGATGTGGTCTGGCACGTCGGCGGCAACAGCAAGTGGAGCGGGGCCTACCAGGGCAAGGCGCAGGTGCTCGATTTCTTCGCCCGCCAGGCACAGGCGATGGGCGGACCGCCCTCGGTGGACGTCCACGACATCCTGGGAAACGACGACCACGTCGTTGTGCTGGGGGCGGCGTCGGCCACCGCGCCGGACGGTTCGAGCGCCGAGTGGAAGTATGTGCAGGTCTTCCACGTCAGGGATGGGAGGGCGACCGAGGTCTGGGGGATGGCGGAGAACGACGACGCCGTCGACCCGTTCCTGGACGGCCTGCCCAGCTGAACTCCGGCGAAGGGCCCTGGGCCGACGATCGGACGGTTTGGCCATCGCGTGGAGGCAGCTCGCGTGGGACAACGCGCAGCGGCTCGTGAGCGCGACCACGATCCCCCGGAGCTGGCGACATTTCGCCGGGCCGGCAGGTTCAGAGCCAGTCCAGACGCTTGAACAGGAGGTACAGGCCGCCGGACAGGACCACGAGCAGCACGGTGGAGGTGACGACGCCGGAGGGCTGGCCGTACCCGGGGTAGGGCACGTTCATGCCGTAGTAGCCGGTTACCGCGGTCGGCACCGCGATGATGGCCGCCCAGCTGGTCACCTTCTTCATGATCGAGTTCATGCGGTTGCCCTGCATCGTGAGGTTGGTCTCAAGGATCGTGGAGACCAGGTCACGCAGCGACTCGGTCCACTCCGTCGCCCGCAGCACATGGTCGTAGACGTCCTGGAAGTAGGGGCCCATGGCCTCGTCGACCAGCTTCAGGTCGCGGCGGAGCAGGGTGTTGACCACCTCGCGCATCGGCAGCACCAGTCGGCGCAGCACCACCAGCGACTTGCGCAGCTCGAACGAGCGGCGCTGCACCTCGGCGCCGTGGGGCCGCTCGTCGAACAGCAGGTCCTCAAGGCCCTCGATGGCCTCGTCGAGCTGCTGCACGGTGGCGAAGTGGCCGTCGACGACGAAGTCGAGCAGCCCCCACAGCAGAAACCCGACGCCATGGCCGGCCAGGTCGGCCGAGCCGTCCCAGCGGGCCACGACCCCGTCGATGTCAAGGGTGGGGTCCTTGCGCACGGTGATCAGCGCCCGGGGGGTGGCGAACGCGGCCAGCTCGCTGGTGGTGAGCTTGCCGGTGGCCGGATCCAGGCTGACGGCATAGGCGGTGAGGAAGTAGTGGTCCTGGTAGCGGTCGAGCTTGGGCCGCTCATGCTGCTGGACGGCGTCCTCGACCGCCAACGGGTGCAGCCCGAACTCCTCGGAGACGACCTGCAGGTCCTCCTGGTCCGGCTCGCACAGGTCCAACCACACCACCGTGCCGGGCTCGTGGAGGTAGTCGGAGATCTGGGCGGCCGGGAAGTCCTTGGCCTCCAGCACCCCGTCACGGTACAGCCGGGTATGGCGCATACGGTCAGCCTAGTCGTCCAGCCTACCGCACGACAGTCCACGAGCCGGAACCAGGCCGCCCCAGGTGTCCCCAAGCCCGCTGGCTCCGCGCCGACCAGCCAGCCCTGCTGGCGGTGGTGGACCGGGCCCGGCTCGGCGTCGGGCCGATCGAGCTGCACGAGGTCAACGGCCAGCGCCGTCGTCCAGGTCGAGCTGGCCCAGTCCGGCGCGGGAGGCGATGCCGAGCTTGGCGTAGATCTTGTGCAGGTGGTAGCTGACCGTATGCCGACTCAGGAACAACTGGTCGGCGACCTGGCGGTTGGTCAGCCCCTGCGCGGCCAGGCGGGCGACCTGCACCTCCTGGGGCGTGAGCTGCTCCAGGGTGCTCGGGTCGCGCTTGCGGGCGGTCTCGCCGCTGGCGCGCAGCTCGGCCCGCGAGCAGGCCGGCGATGCGCGCGCGTTCCTCGCGCCGTCCGTACAGCATGGGGATCCCGGTCGGGTCAGGGGCCGGTGTCTGGGTCGCGCGTCTGGCCGGTTCTTGTCACGGCAAGGTTGGCCGGATCACCGCTTCCATCTTCCTTGCTGGCTTCGCGGTACCACCGTGCCGTCGAATGGCCTCCCGCCGAGTGGGTGGGACCGGATACCCTTGACCGATCCCTAGAGCTTTGGTCATGACGACCCTGATCGTTATCCTTGCAGGCGTCAAGGGTGAGGGAGCCTGGATGGCCGAGCGGCTCGTCGGCCGCGGTGAGGAGCTTGCCGGCTTCGATCGCGGGCTGGCCGAGGTGGAGGACGGCCAGCCGCGGGCGATCGCGCTGTCGGGGAGCCCGGCATCGGGAAGACGCGTCTGGTCGTGGAGCTTGAGCGGCGGTCAGATCCGTGTGGAGCCGGCCTCCACGTGACCGTCACCTTCCGAAGGCCGAGCGCGCGCCCTGCAGGCCGATGCTCGCCCGCTCCCAGAACGTGTAGGTTCCCTCCACGCTCAGTTCGCGTGCCGCTTCGATCACGGCCCCCAGGGCAGCGAAGGCGAACGCGCCGCCGACCGACACCCTGCTGACCCCGACGGCCGCGAGTTCCGACACCGCCGGTGCGCCGGGTCGAGCCAGGACGTTGACGGGCCGGTCCACCGAGGCAACGAGTTGGCGGATGTCCTCCAGGCGGCTGAGGCCCGGAGCGTAGAGCACGTCGGCTCCGGCCTCCTGATAGGCCTGCAGCCGGCCGATCGTGTCGGACAGATCAGGCCGACCGTGGAGGTAGTTCTCAGCCCGTCCAGTGAGGACCAGGTGGACAGGCCCGCGATGTGCGATCTCTGCCGCCGCCGCGACCCGCTCTGCGGCCAGGCCGGCGTCGTAGATGGGCGCGTCCTGCCGCCCGGTGAAGTCCTCCACCGAACACCCGGCCAGCCCGGCGTCGAGGGCGAGCCGCAGCGTGTCCGCCACGCCGGCCGGCTCGTCGGCGAAGGCATTCTCCAGGTCGGCGGACACCGGTAGGTCGGTCGCCTGGGCGATCGACGCAGCGTGTCCCACGGCCTCGTCGCGGGACACCGATCCGTCGAGCCGACCAAGCGTCGCGGCATAGCCACTGCTCGTCGTGGCCAGCGCTTGGAAGCCCAACGACGCGAGCAGCCTCGCCGAACCCCGATCCCAGGGATTGGGTAGAAGCAAGGGACGCTCGCCATGGTGCAGGGCCAAGAACCGTCTGGCCTTCTCAGCGTGTTCGGTCAATGCGGGCGCTCCTCATACGGCTGGTTGTGACGACTGGCGCTACGGCCGGCTCAGAATCAGCTGAGGTTGTTGACCGCGTCGACAGGATGATCGCGATCGCCGTCAGCGACGCCTGAGTCTGCACCGCCATCAGCAGCTTGGCCACCCGCGTGAGCGGCACGGTCCCGGCCGGTCTGAATGAGGGTGTCCGTGATGCTCTTCACCTGGGATCTGTGGAGCTGCCGGCCGAGGCGGCAGACCAGCACGTTGGCGGGTCGGCGAAGGCCCCCACATGTCCGGCGCAGGGAGCATCACGGACACCCTCAATGAGGCCGCGTTGACCAGCAAGAGGTACAGGAGCTCCTTGCCCCCCGATTCGCCGCCCTGGAGCAGGGATTGGGTGAGGAGGAACAGCGAGAAGACGTTCGCCGCGCTCACCAGCCCCTGGCGGACCTGGCTGGCCAGCTCGACGAGGTCGGCGGGGGTCGGTAGCTCCTGGGTGGCGCTGGCCTCCAGGGTCTGCTGGAGTTCCAGCTCGCGGGCCTGCAGCTCGACGATCGTGGCGCCGAGGGCCTGGACGCGCTTGCCGCACTGGGCTTCGGGCAGGGTGCCAGCCTCGAAGGCGCCCAGGTAGCGCTCGATCGCGGCTTCGGCCTGGTCGATCTCGGTGCGGACCGCGGCGAGCTCACCCTCGGCGCGGTCGCGGACGTCGGCGGCTTGGCTGCGGATCAGGTGGGTTGCCTGCTGGGCGAGGTCGGTGCGGGCAAAGGTGTCCAGCAGGGCGCCGAGGATGGCCTCGTCGAGCTGGTCGGCGGGCAGGCGCTCTGATGGGCAGGCCTGCTTGCCGTAGCGCTGGTGGGCAAAGCAGGTGTAGTAGCGGTAGCGGTAGCGGTAGCGGTAGCGGTAGCGGTAGCGGTAGCGGTAGCGGTAGCGGTAGCGGTAGCGGTAGCGGTAGCGGTAGCGGTAGCGGTAGCGGTAGCGGTAGCGGTAGCGGTAGCCGTTGGCGGCGGTGCCGACGTAATATAGCCCACAATGGTCGCAGAGAAGCTTGCCGGCCAGCAGGTAGGTCCCGTCGCCAGGTGGCCTGCGTCCAGAGGTTCCAGGTCGAATACCTCGTCGTGGCCGCGGCATCAACGGCTCTCCCGCTGGACCCTCCGGTATCCCGGCCGCGCCGCGGGCGGCGAAGCATGGCAACCACGAGGGAACGCCGGAACCCGCTCGGTCTCGACGGCAGGACGCCGGAGGGTGGAAGATCGCCCACCGTTCAAGGCCAACCCATAGGCCGGCGACCAGGACGATCGGCGGCGGTTCGGTCATCTGGGCGTCTCATGATCGTCGCCTATGGGACGCCGTCGGTGCCGAACCGGTCGAGCTGGCCCGGGCCAGCTCGAGTCGCCGATTGCTCGCGCCGGTCGCATGCGACCGGCGCCGAACCTGTGTCAGTGCTCCAGGTAGCGGATTTCAACCGCACCTATGGCGGCGGCCGGCTTGATGTTCTGGTTCCCGCGGAAGACGTTGTCGGGGTCGTACTGCGCTTTGATCGCGGCGAGCCTCTGGTATTTCTCCTCGCCGAACGCGGCCCGCACGCGGTCCTCTCCCTCGTCGCCGATGAAGTTGAGGTAGGTGCCGCCCGAGGCGAAGCGCCGGACGTCGTCCCGGAAGCCGCGCGCCCAGCCGATCACCGCGTCGTCGTCGGCGGGGTCCTCCCATGCCGCGTAGGGGTGCACCACCCAGGTCGCGTCGCGCTGGGTGAGCGGGGTCTGCTCCTCGCCGACCCGTGCCACGGCCCCGCCCCACGGGAGGATGAATGATTGCGCCGGCGCGGGGCTTGGCGTCTTGAGCGCGTGCGCGTGGATGACGTCGATCGCCTCGTCCGTCACGACGTGCAGGTACTCGGCGGTCCACCAGTTGCGGTACCCAGGCGGGTCGTCGAGCGAGCACTGGAATTCGGCGTAGGGCACCGGGCCGACAAGATCGGCTTGCGGGCCGAGGGCGCGGAAGGGCTCGATGAGCTGCTCGCCCTCGGCCATCGGCCCCGTGTAGCACAGCGCGATCGCCGACACGAGCTTGCCGTGGAGGTGGGCCGGCAGCTCCTCCTCGGGCGGGACCGTCAGGTAGAAGACTCCCGGCCCGAACTCGTCGGGGGCGTCCTGCATGAAGTCCCGCGTCAGCCGCAGCAGGTCGTGACCCCGCTCGGCCTCGTACAGCAGCAGGCCCGCGAGCACCTCCGGCCCGACCGGGTGGAGTCGGAAGGTGAGGGCGGTCGCGACCCCGAAGTTGCCGCCGCCGCCGTGCAGCGCCCAGAAGAGGTCCGGGTGCTCGTCCTTGCTTGCCGTGAGCAGGGAGCCGTCGGCGGTCACCAGCTCCACCGAGATCAGGTTGTCGCAGGCCAGGCCGTGCTTGCGCTCTAGCCAGCCCGACCCGCCGCCGAGCGTGAGGCCGGCGATGCCCGTGGTGGAGACGCGGCCGCCGGTGGTCGCCAGGCCGTGCGCCTGTGCGGCGCGGTCGAGCTCGGACCAGCTGCAGCCGGCGCCGACGCGTGCGGTGCGGCGCTCGGGGTCGACCTCGATCTGCTTCATCGCCCGCACGTCGATGACGAGGCCGTCGTCGCACAGCGACATCCCGGCGACCGAGTGCCCGCCGGCGCGCACCGCGATCTGGAGGCCGCGCTCGCGCCCGAAGCGCAGCGCCCTGGCCACGTCGTCCGGGGTGGCGCACTGGGCGATCACCGCCGGGCGCTTGTCGATCATCGAGTTGAAGAGCGTGCGCGCCTCGTCGTAGGCCCCGCTGCCGGGGCCGATGAGCCTGCCGGCGGACGAGCGCTCAAGGCCACGCACCGCCTCGTCGAGCCTCGTCTCGGCCACCTCTGCCATGTCAGCCTCCTGGTCGTGGACGACTCAAGGCTGGCCGAGCGGCGCCGCCGCGTCGTCGCCCCTCTTCGCCATCTTCGCCGGCGATCGCCATGGCCGGAACCGGCCATGGCGGGGCGCTAGATCAGGCCCTTCCTCAAGGCCTCGGCGACGGCGGCCGATCGCGACGCGCACCCGAGCCTGGCGAGGATGTTGGCCACGTGGCGATGGACCGTGTGCTCGCTCACAACTAGCGCTGCGGCGATCGCCCGGTCGCTCTTGCCGTCGGCCACCAGCCGCAGCACCTCGCACTCGCGTCTCGTGAGCGGCGAGGCGGGGCTGGAGGGCTGCTCCTCGAACTGGAGCGCGAGCGCGTCGGCCCGCCCGGCCTCGTGGGCCGCGCCGATCCGGCGCAGCGAGGTCGCAGCGGCGCGCGCCTCCCTGACCGCGTCCCGCGCACGCGACAGTCCCGCCAGCACGCCCGCGAGCTCCATGCGAGCCCTGGCCGCCTCAAACGGCGCCCCGCTGCGGTGGAACAGCCGCGTCGCATCCTCCAAGGCGATCCGTGCCTGCTCGCCGTCGCCGGCGGCCGCTGCCAGAACCCCCGCGGCGAAGCTCGCGGACGCGCGGAGCGGATCGGTCGCTACCAGCCTCGCGACCGCGTCGAGCTCCTCAAGGGCGGCCGCCGCCCGCTCCTCGTCGCCCTGGGCCAGGTGAGCGCGGACCAGCAACTCCAGCCCGGCGGCGCGCAGCGTGCCGGTCTGCGGCGGCGCCTCGCGAAGGTACTGCTCGGCACGATCCCGGGCGCCGGCGGGGTCGCCCCGGTCCAGGCAAACCTCGCCGAGGCCGAGCAGCGCAAGCGGATGCTCCGCGACCTGCTCGAAGATCTCCGCGGCCTCGTCCAGGCGTCCCTGCCGGCGCCGCAGCTCACCCAGCCGCACAGCGGCCTCAGCCACCATGGGCGGCCTGAGCTCGGCAAGGCGCGCTGCGGACTGCGTGAGCTCCTCCTCGGCCCTCCCCCAGGTACCACGCCAGATGAGCACGCCGGCGTAGTGGGCGCGGCAGACACGGTGCATGAACTGGATGCGCATCCGCTCGGTCCACTCCTCAAGCCTCCGGCACCACTGCGCCGCACGGTCGTAGTCGCGCACCCGCTCGCAGGCGTACAGCATGTAGCAGCAGCACCACCCGGTGGGGTAGATCTCCTGGAACTCACCGCCCAGGGCCGCGGCCGCCGCCTCGTCCAGGCGCGACATGCCCGCCGCCACCTCGCCCTCGGTCACCAACGCCAGGCCCTCGGTGGCCAACCCCATCATCTCCAGATCCACGACCCCCAGGTGCCGGCCCAGCTCGGCCGCGCGGGCGCCCAGCTCGCGGGCGCGCGCCGTGTCGTTGGCCAGCAGGTGCTTCTCGGCCTCGTGGACGAAGAGCCAGCCGTGCTCGGACCCAGGCTCCAGGCCCTCCAGCAGTCGACGCGCCCGCCCGAGCCAGCCCTGGGCGACCGCCAGCTCGCCGCGCCAGTCCACGTGGTCGGTGCCGAGCCAGGTGGCCATCCGCGCCGCACCCCGGCGATCCCCCAGCGACCGGTACAGGCGACAGGCGCGCTCACGCGTATCGAACATGACCTTGGCGTCGTTCAACCACCACGCCGCCCAGCTCAGCCCCTCCAGCGCCTCAGGGCTTTCGGCTTCCGAGACCGCTGCCTCGAAGAATGCGCGTGCCTCCTCCCAGGCACCGCGCGCGAGGGCTGCCCGGCCGGCCTCGACCCGGTCCGCGGTCGCCGCCTGGATCTCCCGCATGCCGATGACCCTAGGCGCCGACAGGAAGGCACGCATCCGCACGTCCATCCTGCGCCACGGCGGTCCCCATCAGGGTTCCAGCTCGCCGGCGGCGGGCTTCCGCGCCCTGATGGGGTAGCCCCAAGTGCCGAACTGGCGGGCCTTGCCCTCACCGCTGGCACCCGCGAAGGTGTCGACCGGCGGGCCGAGCTCGACCTCGACCAGACCCACGCCGCCGATGATCGTCTCCCACCCTGCGCACGGCAGGGCACCAGCAATTCACCCAGTCCACAGATCGATGTCCTTGAGCGCCCCTTCGGGCACCGGGCGTTCCACGCAGATGTCGGCCACACGCAGCCGCCCGCCAGGGGTGAGCACGCGGTGGACCTCGCGGTACACGCCGACCTTGTCCAGGCACAGGTTGACGACGCCGTTGGAGATGACCACGTCGGCCCAGCCGTCCTCGACCGGCAGGTCCTCGATGACGCCCTGGCGGAACTCGACGTTGCCAAGGCCGAGCTGGTCGGCCAGCCGGCGGCTGCGCTCCAGCATCTCGGGGGTCATGTCGACCCCGATGACCCGGCCTTGGGGGCCGACCCACAAGGCGGCCAGGAACGAGTCCATGCCCGCCCCGGACCCGAGGTCGACGACCCGTTCGCCTGGTTGGGGGTGGTCCCAGTGGAACGGGTTGGCGACCCCGGCGAACGCCTCGCAAGCGGCCTCGGGCAGCTGGTCGAGCGGGCTGGCTGGGTAGCCGAGCCGCTGGGCGTGGGCGCGGCCGGTGTGGAAGTGGTACTCGGCGGTGGGGTCGGCCGCGACCTCCCGATACTTGGCCTGCACGTCCGCGCGGAGCCGGGCCAGGTCGACCGGGGCGGTCGTGTCGGTCATGGCGAGTGCCTTTCTGGTGGTGGTGGTGCCGGCTGCCGGCCGGGCGGGCGGGAGCGGTCTCGGGCTCCTGAATCGCCGCAGCCCGGCCGGCACGGCGCTAGGACGATCCTGTCGTCTGTCTGGCGTCCAGCAGTCCCTTGCCGGACAGCAGCGCACCGGCGACGAAGATCAGCACCGCCAGGTAGATGAGGCCGAGGTGGCCGAGGGTGTCGAGATTCCACGGGTAGTGGGCGGGCAGCGCCACCGCGAGCCCGAGCACCGGGGCGGCGACGGCGGCGACCCAGGCCCACGCCTGCCCGGAGCGGACGCCGTAGAGGGCCAGCAGCAGCACCGCCAGCCCGGTGGCGGCGATGAAGCCGGAGACGGCGATGTGCAGGTGGCTGACGTAGTGGTAGAGGCTGGGGCTGAACTGCTGGATCTGGTCTTTGCCGACGCTGACCTCGCCCTGGCCGATGCCGAGCTCCAGGAAGCTGTCGGTGAAGTTGCGGACCAGGAACAGCACGGCGTAGCCGATGAAGCCGGCAGCGGCCACGGCCATGAGGGTCGCGCCGTTGCGGATGGCGCTGGCGGTCTGGGCCGGCCAGGCGGTTCGGTCGGCTGCGGTGGTGGACATGGCGACCTCCGTAGGAGTGACCGGGTAGCGGTGCCTCGACGAGCTGTTCCGGACCAGCTCCGGAGGGTTGACCGCCCCTAGCGAGAGGCACTATGCTGCTAGCTACTCAAGTTGTCAAGTGATCATTTGAGTAAATGCAAGACGTGATCGAGCCGAGTAGAGCTGGAGGCATGCGTGGGGGACCGGGCGGCCAAGACGGCCCTGTTCGACGAGTTCGCCCGCGTCGGCAAGGCGCTGTGCAGCGGGCGGCGGATCGAGCTGCTGGACGTGCTGGCCAACGGGGAGCGCACCGTGGAGGGCCTGGCCCGCCAGGTGGGGCTCTCGGTGGCCAACGCCAGCCAGCACCTGCAGCTTCTGCGGCGTACCGGCCTGGTCGCCACGCGGCGGGAGGGGACCTCGGTCTACTACCGGCTGGCCACATCGGAGGTGTTCGAGCTGTGGCGGGCGCTACGGACGTTGGCCGCCTCGCGGCTGGCCGAGGTGGAGCGGCTGGCCGCCGCCTACCTGGGGACGCGCGACGGGCTGGAGGCGGTGACCCGCCAGGAGCTTGCCCGCCGCCTGGAGGAGGGCGACGAGCTGGTGGTGCTGGACGTCCGACCGGCCGAGGAGCATCAGGCCGGGCATCTGCCCGGCGCGGTGTCGATCCCGGTGCCGGAGCTGCGCCGACGGCTGGCCGAGCTGCCCCGCGACCGGGAGATCGTCGCCTACTGCCGCGGCCCGTTCTGCGCCTTCGCCCACGAGGCCGTCGCGGTCCTCGTCGACGCCGGCTTCACCGCCCGCAGGTTGGAGGACGGCTTGCCCGAATGGGCCGCGGCCGGGCTGCCGGTGACCCGCCTCTGACACGCGGGCGGCAGCGGGAGGTGTGTTCCAGGTGACGACGAACGGGATCCACCCGATCCTCGACGAGGGGCTCGGCAACTCCTCCTACCTCGTCGACCTCGGCGACGGTCGGGCGCTGGTGGTCGACCCGGTCCGCGACCCGACCCCGTACCTGGAGCTGGCCCGCCGGCGGCGGCTGCGGATCACCCACGCGGTGGAGACCCACCTGCATGCCGACTTCGTCTCCGGCAGCCGCGAGCTGGCCGCCCGCGGCGCACAAGTCGTGGCGGCCCGCGCCGCCGGGCTGCGGTTCCCCCACCGGGGCCTGGACGACGAGGAGGAGCTGGACCTGGGCGGGCTGGTGCTGCGGGCCGTTGCTACCCCTGGGCACACTCCTGAGCATCTGGCCTGGCTGCTTGTGGACGGCGCCCGGCCGCTGGCGCTGTTCAGCGGCGGGGCGCTGCTGGTCGGCGGGGTCGCCCGAACCGACCTGATCAGCCCCGACCAGACCGAGCCGCTCACCCGGGCCGCCTGGCGCTCGCTGCAGCGGCTGCACGCCCTCCCCGACGACCTGCCGGTGTACCCGACCCACGGGGCCGGGTCGTTCTGCTCGGCCCCCGGCAACGCCGAGCGGACCACCACCATCGGCGCCGAACGGGCCCACAACCCGCTGCTCGCCGCCCCGGACGAGGAGGCCTTCGCCGAGCGGCTGCTCGGCGGACTGGGCAGCTTCCCGCCGTACTTCCTGCGGCTGCGCGAGGTCAACCAGCGCGGCCCACGGGTCCTGGCCGACCGCGACTGGAGGCTGCCGAAGCTTCCCGTTGAGCAGGTCACGCGACAGCTCGAGGATGGGGCGGTGCTGGTCGACGCCCGGCCGGTCGCGGCGTTCGCCGCCGGCCACCCCGCCGGCGCGTTGTCGATCGCGCTGCGTCCGGCGTTCGCGACCTGGCTCGGCTGGCTGGTCGAGGTCGACCGGCCACTGGTGTTCGTCCTGGACGACCACCAGGACCGCGCCGAGCTGGTGCGCCAGTGCCACAAGATCGGCTACGAGCGGCTGGCCGGCGAGCTGGCCGGCGGGATGGCCTCCTGGCACACCGCCGGCCTCCCCGAGGGCCACCTCGAGCTGGTCGGCGCCGAGCAGGCCGGCGACGGGCCGGTGCTGGATGTGCGCCAGGCCAGCGAGGTCGCCAACGGCCACCTGCCAGGCGCGCTCACCGTCGAGCTTGGCGCCCTCGACGGCGGCCGTGCGCCGCCGGGTGGGCCGCTCACGGTCATGTGCGCCCACGGCGAGCGGGCCATGACCGCCGCCAGCCTCCTCCAGCGCGCCGGCCGGCACGACCTGCGCGTCGTGGTCGGCGGCGGCCCGGCCGAATGGAGCGCCGCCACCGGGCAGCCGCTAGCTCGCCCGTGAGGCAACCGGCCGGCGGCAGGGCCGTGGTGCGGCTGGGCCTGCGCGCCAACCTCGCCCAGTTCGCCCTGCTCGTCGGGGTCAACGCGCTGGTCGGTGGCATGGTCGGGCAGGAACGCGCCGTGCTGCCGCTGCTGGCCGAGCAGGTCTTCGGCTTGCAGGCGGTCACCGCGGCGCTCAGCTTCATCCTCGCCTTCGGGATAGTGAAGGCCGCCACCAATCTGGCCGCCGGGGCGCTGTCGGACCGCTACGGCCGCAAGCCGGTGCTGGTGGCCGGCTGGCTGGCGGGGCTGCCGGTGCCGCTGCTGCTGATCTGGGCGCCGAGCTGGGGCTGGGTGGTCGCCGCCAACCTGCTGCTCGGCATCAACCAGGGGCTTTGCTGGTCGACCACGGTGATCATGAAGATCGACCTGGTCGGTCCCCAGCGCCGCGGGCTGGCGATGGGGCTGAACGAGGCCGCCGGCTACGGCGCGGTCGCGGTCACCGCCTACCTGACCGGCCTGGTAGCGGCCCGGTATGGGCTGCGACCCGAGCCGTTCTACCTCGGCCTCGCGTACGCGGGGCTCGGCCTTGGCGCCTCCGTGCTGCTGGTGCGCGAGACCCATGGCCACGCCCGCCAGGAGGCGGCCGGGCATCGGACCGGCGCCGTCGGCCTCGGTGCCGAGCTGTCGGTGGGCCAGGTGTTCACGCTGACCAGCTTCCGGGAGCGCGCGTTGTCGGCGTGCAGCCAGGCCGGCATGGTCAACAACCTGAACGATGGGCTGGCCTGGGGCCTGTTCCCGCTGTTCTACGCCCAGGCTGGCCTGGACCTGCGGCAGATCGGCGTGCTCGCCGCCGCCTACCCCGCCACCTGGGGCGCTGGGCAGCTCGTCACCGGGCCGCTGTCGGACCGGCTGGGCCGCAAGCGGCTGATCACCGCCGGCATGTGGCTGCAGGCCGCCGCCCTCGCCATGATCGCCGCCACCCACGCCTTCGCGCCCTGGCTGGCCGGCGCGGTGCTGCTCGGGGTAGGCACGGCCATGGTCTACCCCACCCTGCTGGCGGCCGTCAGCGACGTCGCCCATCCGCGCTGGCGGGCGTCGGCGGTGGGGGTCTACCGGCTGTGGCGCGACGGCGGCTTCGCGGTCGGGGCGCTGCTGGCTGGCGTGGTCGCCGACCAGGCCGGCCTGGCCGCGGCGGTCTGGGTGGTCGCCGCCCTCACCGGCCTGTCCGGGCTGGTGGTCGCCGTGCGCATGTACGAGACCCACCGGCCCGCAAGCCAGCCATGACCGCCAGCCAGCAGCGCCCGCGTTGCGGTTGGCCGCCTTCTTGGCGCCCAACCTGCTGCCCACCTACCGCTTCCCGGCCGACCACCTGGCGGCGCGGCTGGGCCGCACGGTCGAGCTCCTCGTCGACGACCTCCGCCACGCTGGACCCCTTCGTCCTTCCTCGTGCCCGCGCCGGGAGGAACAGCAGCACGAGAAGGGCAGCGAACGCGGCCGCCCCCGCGCCGACCTGGACCGCGTCGCCCATGCCCTGGATGAAGGCCGACCGGGCGGCTTGGAGGAGGCCCTGGCCCTGCGGCCCCAGTTGCGCGGCGATGGTGGTGGCGGCCCCGATCGAGTCGCCGGCGGTCTGGGCGATCTGCGGCGGCGCGCCCCGGAGCGCGGGCTGGATGGCCGCGCCATAGCTGGAAGCCAGGATGCTGCCGAGCACGGCCACACCCAGCGCTCCGCCGACCTGGCGGGTGGTGTCGTTCATGGCCGAGCCCACCCCGGCCTTGGCCAGCGGGAGCGAGCCCATGATCGACTCGGTTGCCGGGGCCATGGTGAAGCCCATGCCGGTGCCCAGAAGGGCCAGCGCCGCAGCCACCAGGCCGTAGCCGTCGGTGATCTCGACGGTGGACAACAGCCACAGGGCGCCAGCCACGATCAGCAGGCCGGCGAACACCACGACCTTGGTGCCGACGCGCTCCACCAGCCGCGCAGAGAGAGGCGCCGCCACGATCAGCGCCGCCACCGGCAGGATGCGCAATCCGGCCTGGAGGGGCGTGTAGCCCAGCACGAACTGGAGGTGCTGGGTCAGCAGGAACACCGAGCCGAACAGCGCGAAGAACACCATGGTGATGGCGCCGCTGGCCGCGCTGAAGCGGGGGTTGCGGAAGAACTCCATCCGCAGCATCGGGTGCTCGACGCGCCGCTCCCACCAGATGAATGCCACAGCTAGGACGGCGGCGACCCCGAAGGCGCCCAGGATCAGGGGGTCGGTCCACCCGTTCTCCGGCGCCTGGATGATCCCGTAGACCAGCGTGACCAGGGCCGCGATCGACAGCATCGCCCCGATCGGGTCCAGCGGAGTGGCTCTCGGGTCGCGAGACTCCGGCACCAGGGGCCAGCCGGCCAGGATGGCCAGGGCCACCACCGGGACGTTGACCAGGAACACCGAACCCCACCAGAAGTGCTCCAGGAGCCATCCGCCGATGACGGGCCCCAGGACGATGCCCAGCCCTGCCACACCGGCCCAGACGCCGATCGCGCGGCCCCGCTCCTTGGGCGGGAACAGGTTGGTGATGATGGACAGGGTCGAGGGCATGATCAGGGCCCCGCCGATCCCCATGGCCGCCCGGGAGGCGATCAGGACCTCGGGGGAGCCGGCGAAGGCCGAAGCTCCCGAGCCCGCCACGAAGACCAGGAGGCCGGCGTTCAGGGCCAGCTTCCGTCCGAACCGGTCGCCCAGGGCCCCCATCGTGAGCAGCAGCCCGGCGAACACCAGGATGTAGGAGTCCACCATCCACTGGAGCTCGCTGGCCGTGGCCCCCAGGTCCCGGGCCAGGGTGGGGAGGGTCACGTTGAGGATGGTGTTGTCCATGCCGATCACGACCAGGCTCAGGCACAGGACCAGAAGCGCCCACCAGCGCCGCTGGTACGCGGTCGAGCTCGGTGTGGCGACCCGAAGGTCAGAGGTTCCTTCCACGCCAACTCCTCTCTTTCGCCGCCTCAGCCTGCAGGACCTCACCGCAGAGGTGGCCTTCAGCGGTAGCTGGCGCCCTCGTCGCGCCGGTAGCCCCACAGCGCCAGGACCGCAAACCCCACCGCCCAGGCCGCCAGGCCCAGCCAGTCCCCAGGCGAGGAGGCCTGGCCTTGCACCGCCGCCCAGGTCACCTCCCCCCACAGCCGGGTGGGCAGGTACCGGGAGACCTCCGCTGCCCAGCTGGGAAGCTCGCCGGGGGTTTCCCACAGCCCACCCAGGTAGGCCAGCAGCAGCCACGCCAGGGTGGCCAGCGCGATGGCGGCCCGCGGGCTGGCCCAGTAGCCGATGGCGATCCCCCCAAGCGCCATCACCACGCCTCCCGCCCCCAGCGCCCCAAGCCAGGGCAGCCACCGGTCGGCGGCCACGCGCACCGGGTTGATCAGGTGCGCCTCCACGATCACGATCGCCGCCGCCGCGGCGGCAAACAGCGCGGCCGACAGCACCCGCCCAGCCAGCCGCTGGACACCCGACAGCGGCAGGGTCCGCAGGTACCGCTCCCAGGGTGTGGCGCGCTGCTCGGCGATGCCCACCCCGAACTGGAAGAACGCCACCCCCAGGATGGCCCACATCGCGTAGGAGGCCATCAGGAAGGTGACCAGCCCCACCTCGGTGTCTGGGCCCTCGAACAGGAAGTAGAACAGCCCGGGCATGGCCAGGGTGGGCAGCAGGTAGCCCGGTGCGCGCAGGTGCTGGAGCGTCTGCTCCTTGCCGTGGGCCAGGGCGATCCTCATGACGTACCTCCTCCGGTCAGGTGGAGGAAGGCCTCCTCCAAGCTGGCCCGCTCCACCCGCAGGCCGGTGAACGCCACGCCCTGGAGGGCCAGGGCCCGGACCAGCCCGTCGGGGTCGGCCGTGTACAGGGTGTAGGCGCCGTTGTTGGCCTCGACGTGGGTGCCCGCCGGGAGCTCGGGCAGCGACGGGGCGCGTAGGTGTACCCGGCTGAGGCCGGTGCGGGCGGTGATGTCGTCCACGCTGCCCTGGGCGATGACCTGGCCGCTGGCGATCACCACCACGCGGGAGGCTAGCGCCTGGGCCTCCTCCAGGTAGTGGGTGGTGAGCAGCACGCTGCCGCCGTCGGCCACAAAAGCCCGGATGACCTCCCACAGCCGGTGCCGGGCCTCCACGTCCAGGCCGGTGGTGGGCTCGTCGAGGACCACCGCCTGGGGTCGTCCGGCGAAGGCCAGCGCCACCGCCAGCCGACGGGTCTGGCCGCCGGAGAGGCCGCCGGCGCGCCGGCCAGCCACCTCCGTGAGGCCGAACCGGTCAATCAACTCCCGCGTTGGTGCGGGGTCGGGGTAGTGGACGCGGACCAGGTCGACCACCTCGGCGACGGTGAGGTTGTCGGGGAACCCGCTCTCCTGGAGAGTGACCCCGACCGGGCGGCGGGCCGCGGGCAGGGTCGGGTCGCGGCCGAACAGCCTGGCCGACCCGGCGTCCGGGCGGCGTTGGCCCAGCAGGATGCTGACCGCGGTGGTCTTACCTGCCCCGTTGGGGCCCAGCAACGCCACCAGCTCACCCGGCTGGAGCTGGAGGTCGACGCCTTGGAGGGCGTCCACCTTTCCGTAGCGTTTGTGGACCCCCTGCAGCTCTGCGACGGCCTGGGGGCACCTGGCGTCATCCGTCATCTCAGGAGCTCCTCTCCACCGAGACACGTGCAACACGGGCGACTTGGTGGTCGCGCTTCCGCCTCCGGGATGCACCCATAGCCCTGAATCACCCTGCCCCGTGGTGGGCGTTCCTTCCGCCAGCAGGCTATGGACGGGGCGGGGCGGGGGCATCACCCAAACGGGGCAACGGCAGGGGAAACCTCAGGCGGCTGGCAGCGCGTGACGGTCCACCAACGGGTACCAGGAGGGTTGGGCGCTGGCTTAGGGCAGCAGCCCCAGCTCCCGCGCCCGGGCGACCGCCTGGGTGCGGTTGGCCGCCCCGAGCTTGTCGAACAGGTGGCTGAGGTGCTTTTTCACCGTCTCCGGGGTGACCACCAGCTGCTCGGCGATCGCCCGGTTCGGCGCCCCGGCGGCCAGCAGCCCCAGGACCTCCAGCTCGCGGGCGGTCAGCGGCTCCACCAGCCCCGCCACCACCACCCCGCGGCCGACGGGTGCGCGGATGGGTAGGCCGGCCTGCTCGAAGGCGTCCACCAGCCGGGCGAGATACTCGCGCGGGACGGCAGCCGCCAGCCGCTCCCGCCGTCGGGTCACCAGCAGCTGGTGCAGCAGCGCGGCCATCGGGGGGCCCTCGTCGACGAACACGCGCAGGTAGCCCTCTGGCGCGCCCAGGGTGAGCGCCTCGGCCAGCGCGCCCAGCGCGCCGGCCTGGTCGCCGCTGGCGGACAGCGCCAGCGCCTGCAGGGCGCGCGCCTCGATGACGCTGCCGGTCCGCCCCTGGGCTGCCGCCGCAGCATGCAGCCGCTCCAGCAGCCCCAGCGCCCGCTCGGGTGCCTGCTGGGCCAGCACCCGCACCAGCACCAGGTACTCGCGCTCGCGGGGGTAGTCCGGCTCGTCGTCGGCGTCAAGGCCACATTCCTGGACCCAGCGGGCGGCCTCGCCGACCTCGCCGTGGGCCAGCGCCAGCCGGGCCCGCAGCGCCGGTAGGGGTTTGAGCAGGCCGACCATGGTGGGGCTCAACTCGACCCGCTCGGCCTCCCGGATCGCTTCCAGGGCGCCGGCTCGGTCGCCCTGGGCGTGGCGGATCCAGGCCAGGATCGCCAGACCCGCCGCCAGCTGCCGGGCCCAGCCCAGCTGCCTGGACAGCGCGACGCCCTGGGTGGCGTGGTCCAGGGCGGCGTCCAGCTCGCCGCGCTCGTACAGCACCTCGGCCAGGTCCACCTGCGCGATGCCGGCGGGCGGTAGCGGGCGGCCGGCCTGGCTGGCGATCCCCAACGCGCGCTCGTAGGTGCGCAGCGCCGCGCCCAGGTGGCCGCGGGCACGCTGCACCTGGCCGAGGTCGTGGTAGAGCGGGGCAAGGTAGCGCGCACCGGCGGCCACCTGCTCGGCGGCCAGGCCGGCCAGGGCCTGCTCGGCCTCCACCACCCGGCCGCGCAGCCAGTCGGCCATCGCCAGGTAGTACCTGGCAAAGTGGCGCAGGGTGCGGTCGGCGTCGGTCAGGTGGGTCAGGGCCTGCTGGCCGAACTCGGCGGTGCGCTCGGCGTCGCCGCGCTCGCGGGCGAGCATGGCAAGCGCGAGCGTGATCGCCGCCGGCACGTTGGCCAGCAGGCTCGCCGCCCGGCCAGCCGACGGCTCGTACGGCTCCTCGGCGACGGCGGCAACCGCCCGCTCGGCGTCGGCCACCAGCGGCTCCACCGCCTCCAGGCGGCCGCTGAGCAGCGCCCCGTAGGCTTGGGCCAGGCACAGCCGCGGGCGGGAGCGCACCAGCTCCGCGGGGAGCGCCTGGAGCCAACGGCGGAAGGTGACGTCCTCGCTGCGCCACAGCATCGCGTCGAAATGCTGCTCGATCAGCCGGGCCGCCCAGAGGGCATCACCGGCGGCCAGCGCGTGCCGCACGGCGTCGTCGACCAGCCCGTGCTGCTCGCACCAGGCCGCCGCGCTCGTATGTAGCTGGGGCACCAGCTCAGGCTGCTCCCGCGCAAGGCGGGCGCGCAGCAGGTCGGCGAACAGGTGGTGGTAGCGCCACCAGCCGCGCACCTCATCCAGCGGCACCAGGAACAGGTTGGCCCGCTCCACCTGCTCCAGCAGCGCCTGGCTGTCAGCCCGGCCGGTGACCGCCTCGCACAGCGGCCCGCACAGCCGCTCCAGCACCGAGGTCTGCAGCAGGAACGCCCGCAGCTGCTGGGGCTGGCGGTCCAGCACCTCCTCGGCCAGGTAGTCCAGCACATACCGGTGGCTGCCGGAGAACCCCGCCACGAAGGCGGCGGTGTCGGTACGACCCTGCAGCGACAGCGCCACCAGCTGCAGGCCGGCCACCCAGCCTTCGGTGCGGGCCGCCAGCGCCGCCACGGCCGCCTCAGGCAGGTCGGGACCGACGGCGGTACGCAGCAGCGCGGCGGCCTCCTGGGGGCTGAAGCGCAGGTCGCGCTCGCGCAGCTCCGTGAGCTGGCCGCCGGCCCGCAGCCGGGCCAGCGGCAGCGGTGGGTCGGCGCGGGCGGCCAGCACCAGCCGCAGGCAGGCCGGCAGGTGCGCCAGCAGGAACTCCACTGACTGGTGGACCTGGGGCGCCTGGATCAGGTGGTAGTCGTCCAGCACCAGCACGACCTCCTCGGCCACGCCGGCCAGCTCGTTGACCAGCGCGGTGACCACCGCCTCGAACGAGGTCGGCTGCAGACCCTGGAGGAGCGCGGCGACCCGGTCGGCGACCCCCGGCCGCACCCCGTCCAGCGCGGCAGCGGCGTGCCGCCAGAACCGCGCCGGGTCGTTGTCGGCGTCGTCCAGCGACAGCCAGGCGACCGGCCGGGGATCGCGTCGGGCCCAGTCGGCCAGCAGGGCGGTCTTGCCGAAACCGGCCGGGGCGCACACCAGGCTCAGCTCGCCCCCCTGCGCCTGGGCGAGCCGGTCGGCGAGCCGCGGGCGGACCACGAACCCGGGACGAGTACGCGGCACGTGCAGCTTGGTCGCCAGCAGCGCATCCGGCGCGGCAGTGGCGGCAGCAGCTGGGGTCGTCGCGGGCGGCTCGGCCATCAGTGCCCACCCTCATACCCGTTCAGCGATGACGGGTTCGCAGGCGACTCATTGTAGGGCCGGCCGAGTATCGCCGTCTGTGGCCCAGCACCGCCGCAGGTGGGACACGCGCCGTCGACATCCCGCCCACTTCCTGGCTGGGTCGGTTCGCCGCATCGGCCGGGGGCGCGAAGATTCCCCCTCGCACTCCACCTTCGGGTGATGCCCCACCCTCGGGCGCGTCCGTAGCGTGCTGGCCAGACCAACGCCAACCGATGGGGGCCCGAGATGGACCACTACGAGCTGGGGGTCACGCTGGCCGTGGCGCACCTGGCCGAGCTGCACCGCCAGGCCGACCGGTGGCGCCTGGCCAGCCGCATCCCCGGCCGCACCGCAGGTCGGCGCGGGGACAGGCCGCCAGCGTCGCCACACGCCCTCGGGCGACACGGCCAGGCCGCCGAGCCCGCGGCCGCTGCCAGCGGTCCCGGGCGAGCAACCGAGGAGGCAGCCATGCTGGTAGGGCATCAGCACGAGCCTGGCGTGTTCGACGCCGGCCACTGCCGGGCCTGCGCCCGGCAGGCGGGCCTGCTGGACCACTACCGGCGGGTGCAGCAGGAGGAGGTCGCCCTGCGGGAGGCCCACGGGTGGGCGCGCGCGGCCCGCCGGCGCGCCAGCGTCGCGCTGTGGTCGTCCGGTGCCGCGATCCTGCTGGCCGTCGTCGCCCTGCTGACCGGATGAGCCGCCCGCCAGGAGCTGGCGGACCAGCCGAGCCGGCGCGCTACGAGATCCGCGTCCAAGGGGTGCTGGAGCCGCGCTGGTCGGCGTGGTTCGAGGGCATGCGGGTCACCAGCCAGGCGTCCGGCGAGACCATCATCGCCGGGCCGGTCACCGACCAGGCGGCCCTGCACGGCCTGCTCGCCAAGATCCGCGACCTGGGCCTGCCCCTGCTGTCGGTCCGCCACCTCGACCCAGACCGCTAACCGACCTGGAGGCAGCGATGCAACCACTTCCTACCCCGATGCGTTCGCCCCGGACCCAGCGGTCGCGGCGGCTGCGGATGCCCAGGCGGCAGCGTGGCCGCCGACCAGCCACACCGATCGACCGGCGTACCCCATCCGGACGCCTGCTGGGGTATTGAGGGCAGGCACGACCCCATGAGCGCCGGCTTCAGCCCCACGTCGCCGTCGGAAGCGTTGGTGACCGCGGCCACCTTGCAACCCGACGTCAGCCCACGCCCACTTCGATCACGCCGGCTGCTCGGCCTGGCTGTGCCACACCTTTGAGCTGCCGCTGTGGTGCGGCGCCGGCGACGCCGCCGCCATCAGCAGCGGCCGGGTCGACTGCCACGGCTGGACGCTGGTCAACCTGCTGCAGCGGACCCTGGCGCCGGTCACCGCCCACCCGGTCGCCCGCACGCTGCGCGAGGGTGACTTCGTAGGCGGGTTTGAGGTGCTGGAGGTGCCTGGACACTCGCCGGGGGCGCTGGCGTTCTGGCGGGCGCGGGACCGGGTGCTGCTCTGCGGTGACGTGCTGGCCAACTTCGGGCTGCATCCCACCCGACCCCGGCTGGTGTTGGCGCCGGCGGCGCTGTCGTCGGACTACCAGCAGAATCGGCGCTCGGCTGCTCGCCTGGCCGGCCTGCGGCCGCGGCTGGCCTGCTTCGGGCACGGCTTTGCGGTCACCGACCCCGGCCGCTTCGCCGCCGCCGCCGCCGAGCAGCCCCTGCCGCCGGCTTCATAGCGACCACCCCAGCACCTCCCGGCGTAGGAACCCGATGCACCACACCAGACCCGCACCGAAGCCGGAACCCCTGGACGTCCGCCGAACCGCACTCGACCAACCCGCGGACTGGGCGCCCGCCCTCCGGGTGTCCGGCCGTGGCCGGGTTACCGGGCTGCTTGGATGACGCCGGTCAGCGCCTGGCGGATGCGGTCGGCGGCCTGGTCGGGGTCGGGTTGGCCGGCATCCAGCCAGGCCATCACCGCCTCGATGGCGACCACCGGGGCAAGCTGGGCGGCCCACTGCGCCCAGGTTCGATCGGGGATGACCTTGGTGAGCTGGCGGTGGGCGACTACGACCATGCCCTTGTGGAACCGGTCCATCTGCTGGCGGAACTCCGGCTCCCTGGCGGCGTGGTGGAACAGCAGCCGAAACCCATCCGGGTCCTCGGCCGCCGCGCCGAGCAGCGCGTCGATGCTGGCGTCGGTGAAGTCGCGGTTGCCCACGGCGGCGGCCAGCCGCGCGACCGCGCGGTCCAGCACCGCGCGGTACAGGTCGGTCTTGGAGTCGAAATGCCGGTACAGCAGCACCCGGCTGATGCCGGCGGCCGCCGCGATGTCGTCCAGGCTGGTGGCGGCGAACCCGGCGCGGGCGAAGGCCTGGGTGGCGGCGGCCAGCAGCTGCTCGCAACGCTCGGCTCGGCGCAGCCGCCGCACCGGTGCTGGCGCCGCGTCCTCGGCCTGGTTCGCAGGTTGCTGCTTGGTCGGCATGCCCCTCCATCCGAAGGATTCCGTTGTTGACATGAGAGTGTACAACACCTATCGTTAACTCTAAAGTATACAATCTGGAATACACAGACTGGAGGATGCAGCGATGGATGACGTGATCATCGAGGTCGCGGGTCTGGTCAAGGTGTTCAAGGGTGAGGTCCGGGCGCTGGACGGCCTGTCGCTGGCGATCCCGCCCGGCGGCATCTACGGCCTGCTCGGGCCCAACGGTGCCGGCAAGACGACCCTCATCCGCGTGCTGGCCACGCTACTCCTCCCTGACGACGGCATCGCGCGCGTCGCCGGGGTCGACGTGCGCACCGACCCGGCAGGGGTGCGCGCCCGGGTCGGGCTGGCGGGCCAGTCCGCCGCGGTCGACGAGGTCCTCACCGGCCGGGAGAACGTCGAGATGGTTGGCCGGCTCTACGGGTTGTCCCGCCGCCAGGCGCGGCGGCGCGCCACCGAGGTGCTGGCACGCATCGGCCTGCTGGAGGCCGCCGACCGGCAGGTCAAGACCTACTCGGGTGGGATGCGCCGTCGGCTGGACCTGGCCGCCTCCCTGGTCGGCCGCCCCCAGGTGCTGTTCCTGGACGAGCCGACCGCCGGCCTGGACCCGGCCAGCCGCCGCGACCTGTGGCAGCTGATCGGTGATCTGGTTGCCACCGGGACCACGGTGCTGCTGACCACCCAGTACCTGGAGGAGGCCGACCGGCTCGCCGACCGCATCGCGGTCATCGACCACGGCCGGCTGGTCAGCGAAGGCACCGGCGACCAGCTCAAGGACCGAGTCGGCGGCGCCGTGCTGCAGCTGACCGTGCCGGAGCGCGACCGGGCCCGGACCCTCCAGGCGCTGCGGGGCGTCGGTAGTCAGGACCCGACCGACGATCGGCACCAGGGGAGGATCGTGCTCCCGGCGCCCGATGGCGCAAGGACGCTGACCGAGGCGCTGCGCCGGCTGGACGCCGCCAACATCACCCCCGAGGACGTGGCCCTGCACAAGCCCACTCTCGACGACGTGTTCCTCGCCCTCACCGGCCACCTCGCCACCACCCCGAACGGCAACGGCCACCACACCCGTGGCGGCGCGGGTCGCCGCGGCCACCACCAGCGCGAAAGGGCAGCCCGATGAGCGCCACCACCATCACCCCCACCCGCCAAGGTCCGCTGGCACGCACCGTCAGCGACGTGGCGGTCATCACCCGCCGCAACCTGCTCCGCACCCTGCGGCTGCCTGAGATGCTGGTGCTGTCGGCCAGCATGCCGGTGATCTTCATCCTGATGTTCACCTACGTATTCGGTGGTGCCATCCAAGGCGCCCTCCCACCCGCCGCCGCCGGCAGCTACGTCAACTGGCTGCTCCCCGGCTTGCTGGCCCAGTTCGCGCTGTTCGGCGGCGGGGCCACCGCGTCCGGCCTGGTCGAGGACCTCGCCAAGGGGGTCATCGACCGGTTCCGTTCGCTGCCGATGACCCGCTCGGCGGTGCTCGCCGGCCGGACCCTGTCAGACCTTGCCCGCTCGACGGTGACCCTGACGCTGATGCTGGCCGTCGGTCTTGGCATCGGGTTCCGCCCTCAGACCGGCTTCCTCGCCTTGCTCGGCGCCGTGGCGGTCGGCCTTGTGTTCGGTTGGGCGTGGTCGTGGGTGATGGCGCTGCTGGGGCTGCTGGTGCGCACCGCCGAAGCGGTCCAGGCGGCGGTGTTCATGGTGGTGTTCCCGCTGGCGTTCACCAGCTCGGTGTTCGTCCCCACCCAGACGATGCCCGCCTGGCTGCAGCCGTTTGCCGCCAACCAGCCCGTCACCGTGGCCACCAACGCGCTGCGGGGCCTGATCCTCGGCCCCGGCGCCCTCCCCCCAGGGCGCACCGTCGCCGGGCAGGTTCTCCTGGCGCTGCTGTGGGCGGCCGCCATCACCGCGGTCTTCGCCCCCCTTGCCGTCCGCGTCTACCGCCGCACCGTCAGCTGAGCACCACCTCCAGCAAGTGAGAAGGATGCCCATGTCCACACGCAGCCAGCCCAGAACGGTCCGCCATCCCGTGTTTGCCCGCTGCTACGCGCGGGTCGGCCACCTCATGGAGGCCGAGGTGGCCGACCACCGCAGCAAGCTGCTGGCCGGCCTCACCGGCCGAGTCATCGAGGTCGGCGCCGGCAACGGCCTCAACTTCCCGCACTACCCCGCCACGGTCACCGAGGTCGTGGCCGTGGAGCCCGAACCCTACCTGCGTCGCCTGGCGCTGGCCGCGGCCCGGCAGGCACCGGTGCCGATCCGGGTGGTGGACGGCACCGCCGAGGCGCTGCCCACCCACGACACCGCCTTCGACACGGTCGTCGCCAGCCTGGTGCTGTGCACGGTGCATGATCTGGACCGGGCGCTGGCGGAGACCCGCCGGGTGCTGCGCCCCCGTGGGACGCTGCGCTTCTACGAGCACATCCGCGCCGAGAACCCGCGACTGGCCCGCTGGCAGGACCGGCTCCAGCGCCCCTGGGGCTGGCTGGCCGGCGGCTGCCACCCCAACCGCGACACCGTGGCCGCCATCACCGCCGCCGGGCTGCGCGTGGTGGCGCTGGACCGGTTCGACCTCCAAGCCATGCCCCCGCTGGCCCGCCCGCACGTGCTCGGGGTCGCGGAGCGGCCCCGGTAGGACACCACATCCCAGTGCAAGGGACGCAGGAGCCGATGCAGTCGATCCTTCATCACCGCCACAAACGACCAGCCACGGCCGGGCCCGATCGGCCTGGACATCCGGGTGGGTCCGTGGCCGCCGCTGGGCGACCCCGGCCAGCTCACGGATGGGCTGAAGGGTGCCGGTCTCGCTGATGGCGTGCTACATGGTGACCAGCACGGTAGGGGCAGTGATGCCGGCGTGTCATGACCCAGGCGGCTCGCCATAGCCGGCGCCTTCACCAGGCCGGAGCGAGGCCAAGATCGTCCGCCGAGCAGCAGCCCGGCCGAGTTCAAAGGAGGCAACCACCATGACCACACCAACGAGGACCACCACCCCACCATCCCAAGCAGCGACTGGCCAGTCACCCACGCCGGCCGAGCAAGGCAAGGCGCTGCTGCGCCGGCTGCTCGAAGAGGTCATCAACCAAGGCCGGCTGGAGGTGACCGACGAGCTGTTCAGCCCCGAGCTGGCAGCGGCCGCCCGCCACGGCTTCACCGCCTTCCGCGCCGCCTTCTCCGACTGGCAGATGGAGCTGGTCGACCTGATCGCCGAGGACGACAAGGTGGTCGGACGCTTCCGCTGCTCGGGCACCCACACCGGCCCGTGGCTGGGAACCGCGCCGACCGGCCGGCGCTTCGAGCAGGTCGACGAGGTCGCCATCCTGCGCGTCAAGGACGGCCGCTTCGTCGACTACTGGGCGCTGGAGGACACCGCCGGGCGCCTGCAGCAACTCCACATCAGCCTGCCCAGGTAGCCACGTGGGCGGCGGACCCGCCGCGTGGTGCGGCGGGTCCGCCTAACGGTTCTTACCGGTCCCGCCGGACAGAGGATCGAGCTGACCGTTCGAAACCAGGGGAAGGCGCTTCACAACATCGCCGTCGACGGGCAGGGGATCGACCAGGACATCAAGGCCGGGGCAACGGCCACGGTCCAGGTCCGCGTCCCGACCTCTGGCCCCGTCACCTTCACGTGCAAGTACCACCTGCCGCAGAACATGCGCGGGGAGCTCCAAGCACAATAGCCCCGCGCCAGACGGCTCGCCCGGAGGATTGGGACGGCGCAGATGTTGGCGTCGGCCGCGATACCCAGGCGCGCGCGGGCTTCTTGCCCATGCTTTGGGCGGTCGCCCCCGCACCACCACCCGCAAGTCCGGTCGCCGTGGCGAGGCCTTGTCCGAGGGCGCGAAATTCCTGGTCAGACAGGGGTCTGCATCGGTTGTGCCAGGCCCGACCAGGGCCGCCCCTTACCCCGGCCGTCGCCTCAGGCGGAGGATCATGGGGCAAACGCGCTGGTCAGGCGAGTTTGCCTCTCGCCGTCCCAGGGGGGACCGGCAACGCATGGGCAAACCCACAACCAGCAGAAACGCCGCGTCGGCTGCTCCTTTCGGGCGGATTTCGGGTCGACGGCAGCCGCGACCGGCGCCTGGACGAGCGCGCTCGAGTGCTGGGGTTCGAGGATCTGTACGAATACCTGCAGGCCCGCTGCGACGCCGGCCACAGCATCCCCCGGATCGCCACCGAGCTTGGGGTGCGCGACTGGCAACTGCAGGCGGCGCTGTCGCGCCTGGCGGTGCCTCTGACGCCCCGCCCACAGCGGCTGGCAGCGCAGCGGCGGCGCTACACCGAGGAGCGCATCGCCGCCCGCGTGGCCCAGCTGGGCTTCGCCGATGTGCAGGCATATCTGGTCGACCGGGTCGTGGAGCAGGGGTGGCTGTTGGCGGAGGTGGCCGCGGAGTTGGCGGCGCATCGGCTGACGGTGCGCCGGTTGCTGGAGCGCCACGGGATCCGACGGGTGCGACGCACCCCCGCCGAGCGGGCGGCGGCCGAGTCGGGGCGTCGGGTGCAGTCGGTGGGGTGGCAGGCGCGTCGGGCGGCGAGACTGGCGGAGCTCGGCTTCGTGGACCTGGCGGCATACCTGCGGGCGCGGCACGTCGCGCAGGGGTGGTCGATCAAGCGGATGCGGGCCGAGCTTCGGGTCGGCCGCAGGTGGCTGGTGGGGGAGCTGGCCCGGCTGGGGCTGCGACCTTGACCCGGGGTCCGACCGCCCGGCTGCTGGGTAAGTGTCGGGCCGCGACGGTGCTGCGGCGAGGTCTGGCGCTGGGTGGTTCTAGCCGGGTTCACAGGTTCTGGAGGCTGCCGAACGGGGTGGGGCTCGGCGTGGCACAAGCGGCGCCCTTCCGAGCCGGGGATAGAGCTGCAGCACGCCGGGGCCGCGGTGTGGCCTCTTTGGTATCCCGTCGTTCAGCCTCTGCGGCGCCACCGAGTGGCGGGTGATCGAGCCAGTCGCCTCCCTCAAGGGAGGCCGACGCGGCGCTACGCCGGGCCGCAGGGCGGGTCAAGGGCGCCGAACCGCGCCGTGCGGGATCGACGGGTCCCCATCGGGAGCAGCCAAGCGGGAAGGGGAATGTACTTATTGAGGTCCCAGCCGTCGGTGGCCATCGGAGACTGCCCGGTGACGGCCTACAGGTTCTCGGCGGCGACCGCCACCGAGCGTGGCTGCCGGTCGGGCATCATTGTCGCAGCGGTTGCCGATCGCCGAGCCGGCGATCGGTGATGCTCGTTGGCCTTGTCGGCGAGTGTCGTTCTGGGACACCGCCGTGAGGCCGGCCGGTGCACCCGGCGGTTCGCGCTTGTCGCTTTGTTCTGGTCCCTGCCGAGGCTGTGTCGCCGGGGTGAGGCTCACGAGGAGATGAACTGCCGGATGAGGCCGGCGACCATGGCGGGATCGGTCTTGTGGGCCATGTGGGCATGCCCTTCGAGCACTTGGATCTGCGCGTCGGGGATCGCGTCGGCAGCCTGATCGGTCGCCTTGCTCAGGTCCGCAGGGGTGTCCGAGCCGGCCAGGAGCAGCGTTGGCGCCGTGATCGCATCGAACTGGCCGGGCTGGTACACCCAGCCCTCCTCGACCCTGCATTCCCTCGGCAGGGTCGGAGCGGAGGCGAGGCGGGTCGCCCAGGTCGGGGTCGCGCTGGATCGCATGGCGTCGATCTCCTCCTCGGACAGCTCCAGGATCCCGACGAACACGGCGACGATCGCCGCTTCCATGTCGCCCGCCGCCACGGCTTGCTCGACTGCTTCGATCGAGCCGGCCGGATAGCGGAGGCCCAGACTGGGCTCGTAGAGAACGAGATGGTCGACGTTCTTCGTGAGGGCGGCTCCGCCCATGGCGCAGTTGGCGCCGTAGGAGTGGCCGAACAGCGCAACCGGCCCACCGGCGCGGGCGGCGACGGCGTCCACGACGGCGGCGACGTCCTCGAAGTCCCGCTCGATGGCATAGCCGGGCGTGTCGCCGCTGGCGACGAACCCCCGGCGATCCATCGAGAAGGTGGCGACGTCTTCGCGCAGCAGCGCGTCGACCAGTGGGGCCAAGGTGGTGTGGTCGCTCACCGAACCGTGCACCAGCACGAGCGGAGTTCCCGCGCCGTCGGCCCAGATTGCCAGCGACGTCTCGTCCGCGGATTGAACGTCGAAGCGCCTCATCGTGCCACCACCGTGCGACCGTCCAGCTCGGCGGCGAAGACCGAGACGGCGTTGGCGAAGTCGTCGGGCCGCTCGGCGTAGGTGACGTGGCCGCTCCCCTCAAGCTCGACGAAGCGGGCGTCGGGCAACGCCGCCGCCAGCCCGCGGGCGACGGACACGAGCGACGGGTGGCTGGTCGTGCCGGCGATGATGAGGGCCGGGACCGTGACGGCGGACAGGTCTGCGGGTGCCACGTCAAGGGACGGGGATCGCAGATCAGCGAGGCCGATGTCGGCGTTGGCGCGGTAGCGGTCCTTGCGGGTCTCGTCGATGATCGACCAAAGGCCGGGGCACATCAGCGCGAAGAACGCATCCACGAAGGCGCGGCGGTCGCCGGTCGCGATCGCCTGTTCGACCAGCGGCGCCAGGTCGCGCATGGCGACTTGAGCGGCGGCGGGATCGAGGCTGAACAGCGGCGGTTCGCTGAACACGGCGCCCCGGAGCAGATGGCCATGGCGCAGGGCGACCTCGACGCCGATGGCGGCGCCACCGCTCGACCCCACCAGCAGACAGGGACCGAGCTCCAACGCTTCGATGAGGGCGGCGGCGTCGTCGGCGTGCAGGGCGTCGCTGATCGTGGAGGTGCCTCGGGCGCTGCGGCTGTGGCCCCGGCGGTCGTAGCCCACGCACGTGAAGCAGTCCGAGAACCGCCGGGCCTGGTCGGCCCAGACCTCGGCGTCGCCGCACATGCCATGCACGAACAGCATCGCCGGCCCCTGCCCAGTGCGCTCGTAGTAGAGGGTGGTGTCGTTGATGTCGATCGTCGGCACGGTTGCCTCCCCGTCGCGATGTCCTGCTGGGGAGTATCAACCGGTCGATGCCGTTGGACATCGGGTGTTCGCCCCATCTCCGACGCCTCTCAGGGCGACAGAAAGCCGTGCTCCATGGCGAATAGCGTCGCCCCGGCGCGGGTGGTGACCCCGGCCTTGGCGTAGATGTGCTCGATGTGGTGCCCCACCGTCTTGGGCGAGATCCCGAGCGTGGCCGCCACCGCCTTGTTGGCGTGGCCGCGGGCGATCAGGCGCAACACCTCGACCTCGCGCTCGGTAAGTCCCGCAGGACGGGCCACCCTCGCCGGGCGGCTCGCCTGCCCGGCGGCGTCGAGCACGGCGTCGACCTCGATCCGCTCGAAGCGGCCGGCGTCGACCTGCTCGAGCAGCTGCGACGCCGCGTCGGCCGGGGTGAGCGCCGGCCGGTGTGGCCGGTCCTCGGTCATGGCGTGGTAGGCGTCGGCGGCGGCCAGCACTCGAGCACCGAGGGCGAGCTGACCTCCCGCGGCCCCGCGGTGGTAGCCGGAGCCGTCGGCTCGCTCGTGGTGGCGTGCGGCCAGGTCGGCGAACGGGGCGAGGAGGGCGCAGCGGTGCAGCACCCGCTCGCTGAGGTAGGGGTGCAGCCGGACCCGCTCCCACTGCTCGGCGCTCAACGGACCCGGGCGATCCCAGATCCCGCTCGCGACGCCGACGCGCCCGACGTCGTGGACCAGCGCGGCTCGACCGAGCGTGGTGGCCTCGGCATCCGACAGGCCGGCGGCCCCGGCGGCGGCGACGGCGAGGCTGGCGACACCGGTCGAGTGGCGCCGAAGGAACGGCGACTTCAGGTCGGCGAAGTCGGCCACCGCGGCGAGCGCACCGTCGAGCTCGTCCGCGTCAATCATCAGCACCGGTGCCGGCTCGGCCTCGAGCACCCCAGCGCCCGGGTCGTCGCCGATCTCGCCCAGCCAGCGTTCGCCGTTGGCGACCAGGGCATCGGCCACGGCCGGGTCGTAGGCGTGCCCCCTCCGGTGAGCCAACACCTCGGCGGCGGCCGGCCAGCCGGCCTGGCGTGACCACAGCTCGGCGTCCCGGGCGGCGGCGACGACGCGGATTGCCACAGGCACCTCCTCGCCCGCCAGGCCAGCGGGGTGCCCCTTGCCGTCCCAACGCTCGTACCCATGCGCGAGCGCCCGGCAGACGGCTTCGGCCATACCAAGCCGGGTGGCCAGGCGGGCGGCCACCTCGCAATGTCCGGACAGGCTGCGGTGCTCCATCCCCGGATCGGCCATCGCCCGGACCACGCGGCCGACCCGGCGGCGCAAGGGAAGATCCTCGGCTAGGTGGCGCACGAAGTAGCGCATGCTCTCGCCCGGCTGAGCCATCAACATCGGTGCCATGGCGGCGTTCAACGCAACGTCGTCGCCGCCCGCCAGTACCGCGGTCTCCGATGCATCCGACGTGCAGCCCACAAAGCGAAGCAGCGCCACGTAGTACACGCACGATCGCGTCGCCGCATCCAGCCCGAGCTCCTCCGACGCAGCCAGCGACAGCCAGCACGTACGCAACCCGTCCTCCATGGGCTGACCGGTGCCCAGATCCGACGCCAGCGACAGCGCGATCGTCAACTCGGCCAGGCGTCCCGACCGGGCGGGGTTGGTCACGCCACCACCCTTCCAGTCGGAGCGTCTCGGTGGATGACCGCAGCGCCTACGGTGCCCTGAGCGTGTCCCTGAACCCGTGGCTGCGCCCCTCCGAGGCGCATCCCCGAGGTGCCGCCGGGGAATGGTGACATTTTGATGCAGCCGTGACGAGCACGTAGCGTGACGAGATGGCCGTCAGCGGGCAACTCGTGTTGGCCCCAGCGGGCAGATTCTGCTGGCCGCCCACACTCGATGGAGCTGGCCGGCATGCTGCGCTATTTTTCTCTGCGGTGACCAGGCTGATGTGGCCACGTCGTCGACGCGTGGTACCGGGTGGTGTTCACCAGCCAGCATGGCGGCCCGCGGTGGGCGGCGACCCAATGCGACTGCGTCGTGGTGGAGAGCCCGAGTAGGAGAGCGAACCCCTCGTCGTCGAGGATGTGATCGCCCGCTACCTGGCCTGACCCGCCTGGTGGCCGTGCTCATCCTGGTCCGGTGTGCGGCCTTGGAGGATGGCCACGTGCCGCCGGTACTCGGCTTCGTCGATCTCCCCGCGGGCGAACCGCTCGGCCAGGATCTGCTGTGGGTCGTGGCGCGGCTCGCGGTCACCAGGGCGGCTGCGGGTCAGGGCCACCACCGCCCAGATGATGACCGCCACCAGGGCGATGAACAGGATGGGCATGAAGACCCACCACCAGCCCATCCAGCCACCGTCGTCAACCCGCCACATCATGGCGGCCACCTCCTCAGCGTGGGTCGTTCGGAGCCATCGTTGCGGGTGGCAGGAGGAGCTGGCAGGGCTGTTGGTCCCGCCTGCTGCGGGCCAGTCATCCCGACGGTGCGGCGCTGGCGAGGCGGCCAGATCCATGCTGTCGGGCAGGTGGCAGCGGGGTCGTCAGCCGTCGTCGTTCCCGCGAGCCGCGTGCCGTTGGCACCTCGTCGTAATGCCGGCCGTGTCGGCAAGCGGGAGCCTGGTTGCGTCGACGGGCGGTGGGGCGGTCAGGGCAGCCGCACATAGCCGTTGCGGGCCTTCCACAGGAAGTACTTCTCGAACAGCAGTTTGGCCGCGTGGGCCTGCGGGCCGGGGATCATCACCGCCGCTTTGCGGGGCGGCAGCATCTTGTCAGCCAGGATCATGACGCCGTTGTTGCCGGCGTCCATCACGCACACGGCCGGGATGTCGCCGAACTCCTTGTGCGCGGTGGGCTGCTCGCCGCGGACCTGCGCCGCGATGTTCTCGGCGGCCACGTGCGCCTGCGCCTCGGTGGGGAAGCCGGTCTTGGGGATGCCGACGGGCACCGCGGTGGTCCAGGGCACCGTGACCGCCGCCGCGATGCCGACCGCGTAGATGTTGGGGTAGGCGAGCGACTGGTAGGTGTCGTGCACGGGCACATAGCCCTTGTCGTCGGCCAGCCCCTCCACCGACTGGACCACCTGCTGGCCGAGGAACGGCGGGACGATCATCGCGTAGGCGAACCCCAGCGACCGCCCGTCGGCCAGCAGCAGCTTGCCGGGGCTGATCTCGGTCATGGCGGTGCTGGTGACGGCCTGGATGCCTTCCTTCCTGAGGAACATGCCCAGCAGCTTCTCCCCGCCGGGCAGCCCGCCGATGCCGAAGTGGCCCAGGAACGGCTCGGCGGTGACGTAGGTGAGCGTCACTTGCTTGCGCAGCCCGGCCTTGCGCAGCCGGTAGGACAGGTTGAACAGGAACTCGTAGGCGGCGCCGAAGCAGCCGGCCCCCTGGGTGGCGCCGACCACCACCGGGCCAGGGTCCTGCAGGAACCGCTGCCAGCCCTCGCCGGCATGGATGGCATCCTCAAGGGTGGTGATCATGTAGGCGGCGTTGGCGACCTCCAGGCCCGGGATGACATCGACCTGGTTGCGGTAGCCGGTGGCGATCACCAGGTAGTCGTACCCGTAGCTGCCCCGCGTGGTCTCCACCTGCTGGGCCACGGGATCGATGCGGGTGGCGGCTGCGTGCACGAAGTCGACGGCGTGGGACTCGAAGGTGGGGGCCAGCGGGAAGGTGATGTCGGCCGGGCGGCGCTTGCCGAACGGCAGCCAGATCAGCGACGGGTTGAACAGGAACCGGTCGGAGGCGGAGACGACCGTGACGTCGACATCGCCTTGCAGTTCGTGCTTGACACGCAGCGCGGCCGTGAGCCCCCCGAAGTTGCCGCCGAGTACCAGGACCTTCTTGCGCATGACCATCACCTTCCGTCGGAGCCGATCACTCCCACGCTGCCAGCCGCAGCATCGGGTCTGAAACGGCCGAAGGTCCCTGGCGCGCAGGGACCAAGGACCCCAGCCAGCGCCCGGCGTCGGGGACACGCTGGCAAGGCCGGAGGTGGTGGCGGTGAGCGCCTGGGTCGGGGCAGAGGGGCTTGGGAGCACCACTCCAACCAGCTGCCATGTAATGACGCCCGGTGATCCCACCTCAACAGCCAGGCGCCCCGCGGCCCAATCGCCACAAGGCCTCCGCTTGCGCCGGCGTCACCATGTCCCTCCCTCGCCTGCTTCGTTAGATCGACCAAGCCGGCATCCACTCAAGGCCAGAGGCTCCTTGGGGGGAGTGGTGCGCTTCACGGGATTGCTCCATGCGGCGCGGCCGCGAGCTTGGCCGACCTTCGGCCCGCGCCGCCCTCGGCGGCGACCTCAAGCCTGCCCTGCTCGCCACGTAGGGTGGTAGCGCATGAGCGCCGCATCCTCGCCCAGGTCGACGCCGGCGTTCTTGCAATCCTTTAACGCCGCACCGTCGCCCCGCTTGTAAGGTTGGATCTGGTGTGCCGGGAAGGCTGGTCGGCGGCCTGTCGCTACAAGGCCAGGAGCCGTCCATGCTGGCGGGAGCGCACCGGATTCTGCGGATCGTCACCCGCCGCCAGAGTGTGGAGTCGGCCGGGAGGATCGGCAGGATGCCCAGCATGCGGCGTCGGCGGGTCTGGGCCCGGGCGGTGCAGCGGCTCCTGGATGCGGCCAGCCGCCGGTACTCCTCCCGATGGCAGTTCCCGCACCCCTACTGGGACTTCCCCCCGCGCACCCACCGCGAGGTGGTGTGGGCTTGCCGGCCGGCGCTGCAGGCAATCGCCGGCGTCCTGGGTGACGAGCGGCAGCCGATCTCGGCTGCAGCCCTGCGGCAACTCAAGCGGTTCCTTTGCGACCCGGGGGTGTCACCGCTGTTCGGCAATGACCCTGGCGCGGCTCGCCGGGCAGCCCAGCAGCTGCAATACAGCTTCACCGGCCACCCAGAACCGTGATCGACACGGCCCTGGCCGCCCTCTGGAGCCACGGCCTGCTCTCCGTCTTTGCCGTGATGACGGCGGCCGGCAAACCCCTTAGAGGTCCGGCGCTCCAGCGGCAACGACGGCCTGGTCGAGGCCACGGCCCATCCGGCTTGGGATGCCTGCTAGCCTCGGAGCGCGATGGTCAACCGGACGCAGGCGCTGGTCCTCGGCTTCTTCCTGCTGGCCTGGACGAGCCTGCTGGTGATCCTGGTGGCGGCATCGGAGGTCTACGACCAGGCCCTCGGGCTGCCCACCGGCGACCGTACCGCGGAGCTCGCCTTCCTGGCAGCGCTCACTGGCTTCATCGCGCTGCTCGCACTCGGTGTCGTACGCCGGTGGCGCTGGACCTTCTGGCTGATCCTGGTCGCCTTCCTGTTCGGCGTGCTGCGCGTGCCAGTGGCCATCTTGCAGCTCACCGGGGTGCTGGCGGCCGATGGCCCAACCTGGTACGTCGTCTTCCAAGGACTGCTCGGCGTCGTCCAGTTCGCCATTGGGCTCGCGATGGTAGCCGGCTACCGTCGCGCTGGCATCTGGAGAGCGTTGTGAGCAACCCTCTCAGCTGCGCCATGCCGGCGTCCGCCACCAGGCACCGTCACTGTCCTTCAACGGGGCTTTACCGTCTGCCAGGCAACGGACCATTGCCTTGCCGGCCGCTCAGGACGATGTGGGGACGGTGAAGACCAGGGCAAGGTCTGGGGCCCGTTCGGGGTCGGTGAGCGCCACGACCTCGTCACCGGCGCGGAGTGTGGTGGAGCTTAGGACCGGGACGAGCTGGCCGCCGCGGATCACCAGGCTGATCCACACGTCCTCCCCGACGGCCAGGTCGCCGATCGTGCACCCGTCGGCCGGGGAGCCGGCCGCGACGACATGGCGGCGCAGCCCGCGGGGCTCGTGGCGAAACCGCACGCCCAGGGTCCACGGCTCGGGCTCGACAGGGCGCATCGGCACCCCGAGCCGGCCGGCGACGGTGGGCACCAGACCGCCCTGCACGATGACCGAGAAGGCCACGACCACAAAGATGATCGCGTACAGCCGGGGCGCGTCGGGTTCGCCGGCGGTCAGCAGGAAGGTGCCGAGCAGGATCGGGACGGCGCCCTTGAGCCCCGCCCACAACACGAACAACCGCTCACCCCACGCCAGCCGCACCGGCAGCAGCAGCAGGCCGACCAGCAGCGGGCGGACCACGAACGTCAGCAGCACCGCCAGGCCAAGGCCGATGCCCCACGCGCCACGGTCGGGCAGGGTGTGCAGACCCACCGTCAGGCCCAGCACGATGAACGCCACGATCTCGGCCAGGCTGGCCAGCGCGCCGTGGAACCGCTCGATGTCGCCCTTGTAGGGGGCGCGCGCATCCCCGGCCAGGATGCCGGCGACAAACACCGCCAGGAACCCCGAGCCGTGCGCCACGGTCGCCGCCCCATAGATAACCAGGACACTGGCCAGCACCCGCAACGGATACAGCGCCTCGCTGGGCAGCGGCACCCGACGCATGAACCCCACCAGCAGCGCCCCGCCGGCCACCCCGACCGCCGCGCCGACCGCCAGCTGCAGCAGGAACCCGCCCGCGACGCCGCCGGCCGCCCCCAGCCCGAACGTCTGGCCGGCGGTCAGCAGGCTCGCCATCAGGGCGATGCCGACCGGGTCGTTGGCGCCGGACTCGCCCTCCAGGATGGTGCCGCTGCGGCCGGCGACCTCCCGGCGCCCGAGCACCGAGAACACCACCGCCGGGTCGGTGGGGGCAAGCGCCGTGCCCAGCAGCAGCGCCGCCCGCCACTCCAGGCCGAACAGGGCGTGGGCGAGCGCGGCCAGCGCCGCGGCGGTGGCGAACGTGCCGGCAACACCGACCCAGACCACTGGGCCGGCGGCCTGGCGGAACCGCCGCCAGCCGATCTGCATCCCGCCGTCGAACAAGATGACCACAAGCGCGACCGTCACCACCCGCTGGACGGTGGTGACCGACAGCTGACCCAACGCCGGTAGGACGTCGGAGGCGAGTGCGGCGGCCAGCAGGAAGATCGCCGGGGCGGGGATCCGGATGCGTTCGCTGATCCGGTTCGACAGCACCGCGGCCACGACCGCGGCGGCGGTGATCAGCACGACCAGCGCGAAATGCTCGACGTCGCTCATCGATCGGTGGGCCGGGCGGGCGTGGCGGGAAGCTCAACCGCCAGCAAAGTAGTCCAGCAGCGCGCGGGCGTAGTAGTCCTCCCAGCGCTGGTCGGGGCGGCGCTCGGTGTACTCCTTATCCAGACGCACCAACAGGTACGTCAGCTCGCTGCGGACCACCTTGCCGACGAGCAGGCCAGACAGCTCCGACAACCTGACCAGCCACTCCGCATACCAGGACGCCCAGTCGTCGTCGGTGCCGTCGGTGATTCTGAAGACCTGGTGGTGGGTCTCGGCGGCCTCGTGGAGCAGCTCACTGACCTTGGCATTCCGCTCGTCCATGCGCTCGGCCTCCTTGGGTCTGGTTGGCGTGCGGTGCCCCACCGGGAAGCTGGGGCTTGGCCTCATCCTGGACCAAACCGTCGTCGAGCACTCGATCTAGCCCAGCGTGAGGTGTCAGCGCGCCGTGATCGGTGTGGAAGATCACGCTGTGCACGTTCCCGCCGCGCGTGACGACCGCCGCCCGGAGGGCGTCGCAGGCCAGCTCGGCGCGGGCGTGCTCGGCCAGCGACCAACCGACCAGCCGACGCGAGTGCAGGTCCAGCACGGTGGCCAGGTACAAGAAGCGGTCGGCCACCCGCAGGTAGGTGATGTCGCCCACCCATCTGGTGTCGGGTCGGTCGGCGGTGAAGTCGCGGCCCAGCAGGTCCGGGGCGGCCTGGGCGGCCGGGTCGCGGTGGGTGGTGCGGTGTCGGCGGCGCAGGTGGCGCCCCACCAGCTCGTGCTGGCGCATGAGCCGCTCGACGCGCTTGTGGTTGACCCACTCACCCTGCGCGCGCAGCTCAACGGTGACCCGCGGCGACCCGTAGGTGCCTGCGGTGTCGGTGTGGATCTGGCGGATCTGCTCGACCAGCCGCCTGTCCTGGGCGCTCCGGGCGGCACGTCCCGTAGCCCCGGCAAGCCAGGCGTAGTAGCCCGATCGCGCGACCTTGAGCACCCTACACAGCCGCTGAACGCCGAAGACGGCGCGGTGTTCGGAGATGAACCGAAAGCGGCTCACCTGCCCATCTCCTTGGCAAAATAGGCGGCTGCCTTGCGGAGGATCTCCCGCTCGGTGCGGAGCTCAGCGACCTCACGGCGCAATCGGCGAAGCTCCTCGAGTTGGTCGCTGGTCAGCTCCCCGGGCTGACCATCGCCTCGATCGATCCGGTCACAGCGGACCCAGCTCCGCAATGTCTCGTGGCTCAGCCCCAGCTCCCGGGCGACCTGGTTGATCGGCCTGCCCGTCGAGCGGACCAGCGCGACCGCGTCACGCTTGAACTCCTCGCTGTACTTGGATGGGCGTCCCACCCCTCACCCCTTCCTCTGGACCTCGTCCAGTGTCGGGGTGTCCACGCCCTGCCCTGGGGGAAACCTCACGGCACTGGCCACCAACCGATCCGAGCCAGGCCTCGCCATGTCACGGCCGGGGCAGCCGGTGGCGCACGGCGAGCAGCAGCGGCACGGCGATCAGCTGGATAGCCACCGAGAAGCCGACCAGGAGGGGCAGCGAGCGGTCGTAGAGGACGCCGAGCAGGACACTGCCGGCGAACCAGCACAGCCCGTAGCCGGCGTTGAAGCTGCCGTAGGCGCTGGCCCGCCGGCCGGGCGGGACCATCGTCGCGACCGCCGCCCGCATGACGGACTCCTGCGAGGCGATGCCGAGGCCCCACAGGACCAGCCCGACCACGGCGAGCGGCGCACCGCCGTAGAACACCAGCGGCGCGAAGGCCGCCGCAGCCAGCGCCGCCCCGACCAGCGCGGTAATCCCGACGCGGTCGAACAGCCGGCCCAGCCCCAGCGCGGCCAGCCCGTCCGCCCCCATGGCAACCGCGTACAGCACCGGGATGGCGCCGCCGGTGACCACGCCGGCCCGCTGGAAATGGAAGGCGATCAGCGGGAAGTCGGCGAACCCGGCCGCGACCAGGCCGCTGGCGGCCAGGTAGAGCCAGAACACCCGGGGCAGCCCGGCGGCAGCGGGCTCCTCGGGTGGCTCGGCCTCCAACGCCCGCGGGTTGGGGTACTGGGTCCGGGCCGCGGCCAGCGCGGCCAGCGCGAGGGCGGCCGGGATGGTGAGCAGTGCGAACCCGGCGCGGTAGCCATGGTGGGTGGCCAGCACCAGCGCGACGAGCAGGGGGCCCGCGACCGCGCCGACCTGGTCGAGCGCCTCGTGCAGGCCGAACCCCCAGCCGTGCCCGATCCGTGCGGTGGCATGCGACAGCATCGCGTCGCGGGGCGGGACCCGCACGCCCTTGCCGATCCGCTCGGCGACCATCAGCACCGCCGCGGCGGGCCAACTGCCGGCCAGCGCGAGCAGCGGGACGGCGAGCAGGTTGACCCCGTACCCGGCCATGGTCAGCGGCCAGGTCCGGCCGCTGCGCTGGGCGAGCCGGCCGCTGCCGAGGCGGACGGTGTAGCCGAGCAGCTCGCCGAGACCGGCGACCGCGCCGACGACGGCGCCGCTGGCACCGAGCACTGCCAGGAACGGCCCGGTGATGCTGCGGGCGCCCTCGTAGGTGGTGTCGGCGAGCAGGCTCAGCACACCGAGCAGCACCACGAACCGGACCGCGCTGTGCCGCTGCGCTGTTGGTGTCGGCGGTTGGTCCATGACTCTCCCCTGATCGCAGGGCAGGAGCCATCAGCCCGGTGGTGGGCGGCGTGGCCGGTAGGCCGGCCGCGGCGGGATCCATCGCCGCAGAACTCGATGTTGCCAGATGGTACCGGCGTGCCGTGGAGCTGGGCCTCGATGCCATCGCCACTGGCCGGATGAAGTCTCGCGGACCTGGGCGACAAGATGAGGCGGCCGCTGGGCAGAGTTGATCGTGCGAGCAGGGTTGCGCGTCGTCGACATTCGACCGCGGCGACCTCCCCGGCGGGGTGGCCAGCCGACCTCAGCGAACCCATGACCCTCATGATCCTTTCATCACCGGACTGGTCGACTTGCGAACTGGAGTGTGCCGGACAGCGACGGCGAGCCAGCGGAAAGCGAGGCGACCTGCTCGACGGGCCGAGCCGGGCGGGTCGGCCGAGTTTCGCCAGGCTGCTGGCGGAGTGGCTGGGTCTCCTTGGTCGGGGCTGATCAGCCGGCCGGCTGTGGTTCTGGCGGCTCGTTCAAGGGGGTTCGACAGCAAGCCGATGCGCGTCATCGAGGGTGTGGAAATGGACGGGGAGGGTTCTTTGACTCGGCCCGCGCGACTGGTGCTGTTGGTTGTCGTCCTGGTGTTGGTGTTGGCTGGAACCGCGTGCACCGGAGATCGAGGGGCAGCGCCAGGGGCTGGGAGCGCGACGACGGCGGGCTCGGGCCTTGCGACCGGGAGTCCGCCTTCCTCGTCGACACGCGCGGGCGCGCCCTCGAGCGGGGATCCGACCATCGTCGCGGCCGGCGACATCTCTCCCAGATGCCGCGGATGCCGGCAGCAGCAGACGGCCGACCTGATCGCCGGGATCCGTCCGACGGTGGTGCTGACCTTGGGCGACAACCAGTATCCGAACGGCGACCTCGCCGACTTCCAGGCCTATTACGCGCCAAGCTGGGGCCGGTTTCGAGCGGCGATCAGGCCGGTCCCCGGCAACCACGACTACAGGACCGCCAACGCCGAGGGCTACGTCCGCTACTTCGGCCAGGCCGCCAGGCCAGAAGGCGAGAGCTTCTACAGCTTCGACGTGGGGAGCTGGCACCTGATCGCCCTGGACTCCAACGTCGAGCGTGGGCCGCAGTCGGCTCAGGAGCGCTGGCTCAAGCAGGACCTGGCCGCCACCCGGCAGCGCTGCATCCTGGCCTACTGGCATCATCCGAGGTTCTCTTCCGGACGCAAGCATGGCAGCGACCCCTCCCAGGCGACGTTGTGGACCGACCTGTACCAGGCCGGCGCCGACATCGTGCTGAACGGCCATGAGCACAACTACGAGCGCTTCGGACCACAGAACCCGATGGGTATCGCCGATCCACGGGGGGGCATCCGCGAGTTCGTGGTCGGCACCGGGGGTGGGGGCCTCTACGCCGACTTCGGGCAGCCGCTGGCCAACAGCGAGTTCCGCGACGCCCGCTCGTTTGGTGTGCTCCGGCTCACCCTGAGTGACGGCAGCTACACCTGGCAGTTCGTGCGGACAGACGGGGTCGTTCTGGATGCTGGCCCATCCCAGCGTTGCCACTAGCCTCAGGGCCGAACCGTTCCATTCGGCCGACGAAGGTAACGGGTATGGAGGCGCCGGTGATGCGGGACCCGGTTGACCGGCGCGCTGGAGGCTCCGCCAAGGGCGCGAGGGAAACTCCAACCGCCGTGGTCCCTGTGCTTGCGCTGGAGCTTCCGCTCGGCGCCAGGGCGGTGTTCGCCACCGACCTGCACCTGCGCCGGGAACCGTCACCGGCTGCGGCGCATGTGGCCGAGACGGTCGCGGCGCTACCCGCCGGCTCAGTGGTGCTGCTCGGCGGGGACGTGCTCGAGCTGCTGGACGCTCCCACCGACGTCGATCCCTGCGACCTCCTGGACGCCAGCGCGCCGCTGGTTGCCGCGCTGCGCGGCACAGCGGAGCGCGGCGTGCGCACCGTGTGGCTGATCGGCAACCACGACGCCCGGCTGGCCTGGGACCACGCGGCCAGGGACCGGGTCGCCGCACACATCGGCTGCGAGTTCGCGTTCGCCGCCGACGTCGGGCTGCCGGCCAGTGGGCAGACCCGGCGGGTATGGTTCGAGCACGGCAACCAGGACGACCCCTACAACCGCTTCACCGACCCGGCCGACCCGGCGGAGACGCCGTTTGGCGACCATGTGGTGCGGGAGGTGCTCCCGGCGCTGCGGGCGCTGGCCGGCCGTTGGATCGACGACGCGACCGCGCTCGCCACCCCGGCGGCGTTCCCCGCGTTCGTGACCTCCAGAGTCTTCTACCGGCGGGTGCTCCGGGCGTGGCCGTGGGTGCTGGCCGGGCTGGCCGGGCTGTTGGTGCTGCGGCTGGCCGCCTCGGTGCTGCTGGGCCGGGTGACCACGAGCGGCGCGCTGCTGCGCGACCTTGTCACGCTGGTGGGGATCGCGCTGCTGGACGGGGTGGTGCTGCTGGTCGTAGCGGTCGGGTGGGCCAGGCGGGCGGCCGAGCGCCTCACCGCCGCACCGGCCCTGTTCGGCGGGCGCGACCTGAACAGCATGCTGGCCGCGGCGCTGCACGCCCGCCACCCGGAGCATGTGGGGCTGGTAACCGGGCACACGCATGTCCCGCAGCTCAGCGACGCCAACGGTGGCTTCTACGCGAACCCTGGCGCCTCGTGCCCGGTGGTACGCGCGGTAGCCGTGCCGGGCGGGTTGCCGCCGGTGTTCCGCCGCTCCCGCGATGTCGGCTGGCTGGAGGTGACCGGCGGCCCGGCCGGGGTCCGCGTCCAGCTGTACCGCGCCGCCCTGCCGGACCCGGCCGAGCAGACCCGGGTCGAGCGGCTGCTCGCGCGCGGGCAGGATGAGCCGTCCACGCCGGCCCGGGTCGCCGCGTGGCCCGAGGGCCCGACGACGGTGCGGGCGCCCGCCCGCCGGCCGGTCCGGGCGGTGCGCCGCGCCGCGGCGGTCGTCGCCGCGGCCAGCGGGCTCATCAGCGTGGTCTCGGCGCTGTTCCCCCCGGCGGCGAGCCGGCTGCGGCTTGTGGCCGAGTTCCTACCGCTCGAGGTCTCGCTGGCCGCGACCGAGCTCACGGTGGCGCTCGGCGTGGTGCTGATCGTGCTCGCCCTCGGCCTGGCTCGCGGCCAGCGCCTTGCCTGGCGGCTGGCGGTCGCCGCGCTCGCGGTGGTCACCGCCGGCCACCTGGTGAAGGGCGTCGATGTCGAGGAGGCGGTCGTGACCGGCGCGGCATTGGCCTGGCTGCTGGTCGTGGGGGACCGCTTCCGGCTGCGGGGTCCGGGCGGGCCGCTCGCACGGCAGCTCGCGCTGCTCGCGGCGGCCATCGGCGGCGGGCTGGTGGCCGCGGCGGCCGCGCTCACGGTGTCGGCCGGGCTGGCGGTGCCGGCGGCGCTGGCGCGGGTGCTGGGCTGGCTGGTGCTGCTGGGTCCCGCCCCGACGGGCCGCGCGGAGCGTTTCGTCGAAGCCGGCACGGACGCGCTCGGGCTGGCGGGGCTGCTGGTCGCGTTGCTGCTGCTGGTGGCCCGCGCGCGCCGCCGCCCGGCCGCGGAGACCGAGCGGGTCCGCGCCCGGGTGCTCGCGCGTGGCACCGACTCCCTGGCCTACTTCGCGCTCCGCGACGACAAGCAGCATTTCCTGCTGGGCGACTCGCTGGTGGCCTACGCGGTGTTCGGCCGGGTGGCGCTGGTGTCCCCGGACCCGATCGGCCCGCCGGGCGACCTGGAGCGGGTGCTGAGCGCGTTCCGCGCCTTCGCGGCCGAGCAGGGCTGGATCGTCGCGATCCTGGCCGCCGCGCCAGCGCCGACCGACCGCTACCGCCGGCTCGGCCTGCGCGCGCTGTACCTGGGCGACGAGGCGATCGCCCGCTTCGACAACCTCGCCCTCCACGGCAGCCGCGCCAAGAGCCTGCGGGGCGCCTACAACCGGGCGGCCCGAGCCGGGTACACGGTGGCGTTCCTGGACCCGGCGCGGCTCACCGCCGCCCAGCGCGCGCCGCTGGCGGCCATGGCAGCTTCGAGCCGCCACGGCGAGGCCGAACGCGGCTTCTCGATGACGCTGGGGCGGCTGTTCGACCCGCGGGACACCGGACTGCTGCTGGCCGTCGCCTCCGGGCCGGACGGCCGCCCGGGCGCCTTCTGCCAGTTCGTCCCGGCCGCCGACGTGGGTGGCTGGTCGCTGGACGTGATGCGCCGCGCGCCAGAGATCCCCAACGGGCTGATGGACTTCCTGCTCATCTCCACGATGCGCCACCTCGCCGCCCAGGGCGCCACCGGGCTCGGCCTGAACTTCGCCACCATGCGGGCGGTCCTCGACCCTGACGCCGGCCCCGGCGAGGCCGGGCGCGGCCCGGGCGGCGGCCGGGTCGCGGGAGCAGAGCGGCGGCTGCTGCACTCGCTGTCGCAGACCTTCCAGATCGAGTCGCTGTGGCAGTTCAACGCCAAGTACGATCCGGACTGGCGACCCCGCTACCTCGTCTACGAGCATCCCGCCCACCTCCCCGAGGTCGCCGCGGCGGTGGCGCGGGCCGAGTCGTTCTGGGAGCTGCCCCTGGTGGGGCGGCTGCTGCGACCACGCGACCCCGCGACGACGCCCGCGGGGCCGCACCCCGAGCAGGGGACCAGGCGGTCGTGAGGAGTCTCGCGCTCCTGGCCGCCGCCGGCACCTCGGTGCTGTTCGGGCTCGGGTCGGTGCTGCAGAAGGCGGCCGCCGACCGGGCCACGACCGCCGAGGGGCTTGATGTGCGCCTGCTTGCTCACCTGCTCCGTCAAGGCCGCTACCTGCTCGGCTGGGTGTGCGACATCGCCGGCTGGGTGCTGCAGGTCGCCGCCCTCACCGTGCTGCCGCTGTTCGTGGTGCAGGGCTTCGTCGTCATGGGCACAGGCTGCACCGCCGTGCTGGCTTGGTGGCTGCTGGGGGCGCGCCTGTCCCGGCGGGGATGGCGCGCCCTGGTCCTGATGCTCGGGGCGGGGGTCGCGCTCGCGCTGTCGGCCCCGGCCGACCGGCCGGTGCGCTTCGGCTTCGCTGGCCTGGCCGCCGCTGCGGCCGTCCTCGGGGCGCTGCTGGCCGCCGGCCGGGTGTTGGCCAGGGATGCCGACCACTGGACCGGCGCCGGGTTCGGGGCGCTCGCCGGTGTCGGCTTCGCGCTGGTGGCCGTGCTCGGCAAGGCCGTCGCACCGCTGCCCGGCCGTCCCCTCGTGGACCAGGTGGGCGGCCTGCTGCGCACGCCCGCCCCCTACCTCCTCGTCCTGGCCGGCGCGGCGGCGGCGCTGCTCTACGCCACCGGCCTGCAGCGGGGCCAGGTCGTGGCGGTCGAGGCACCCCTGGTCGCGGTCGAGCTCATCCTGCCCGCCGCCCTCGGGATCGCCGTGCTCGGCGAGTCGCTGCCGGGCGGCTGGCGGCTGCCGCTGGCGTTCGCCGGGGTCCTCACCGCCCTGGCCGGCTCGCTGCTGCTCGCCCACGAACCCACGGCGGCCGGACCGGTGACGGCGCCGGGGCGATGACACCGCGGCGGGCAACCACGCGCAGCCGTTGAGGCCGGGTCCGGCGTCACGGCAGCCGGGCCGGGCCGCAGGATCTCCCCCGGAGGCGCCCGGCCGCGGCCGCCGCTCTGGGTTCATCGAGGGCCGCAGGCGGTCCCTTCGACGACCGGCCGGACACGAACCGGGCACTTGCCCCCGCGCATGAGACGTCGGTGAGAGTTGAGCTCCATGCGGGCTGTCTCACGCGGTTCTCACGCCGGTGGCCTGTCCTAGATCTGTCAAGGCAACGCTTCGACGCGCCACGCGCAGACAGGAATGAGCACCATGCGATGGCTTCGTGCAGGTCTGATCGCCGTTCTCGGCGTCGCCGCTCTGGCCGCATCCGCGACGCTGACCACGCTCCATGAACCACCAGCCCGCGCCGCCGCGGCCGCTCGGGCGGCACCACCACCGTCGCCGCCGCCGCGGGCCGGCGGCAGCACCCGGGTGGTGCTGGTCGTGGAGGAGAACCACGAGTTCGGCCAGATCATCGGGTCCCGCTCGGCGCCGTTCCTGAACCGGCTGGCCGCGCGGGGGACGTTGCTGACCCGCTACTACGCCACCACCCACCCGTCGCTGCCCAACTACATCGCCATGCTGGGCGGCGACACCCTGGGGATCCACCGCAACTGCCGCACCTGCCATGTCGGGGCGACCAACCTGGTCGACCAGCTGGAGGCGGCGGGCATCCCCTGGAAGGCCTACTACCAGGGCCTTCCCGCGCCCTGCTCGACGGTGACCCGGTCGGGCGCCTACGTGAAGAAGGTCAACCCGTTCCTCTACTTCGACGATATCCGCGCCGCGCCCGCCCGCTGCCACCGGGTCGTGCCCCTGAGCGAGTTGCGCGCCGACCTTGCAGGCGGCCGCCTGCCCCGCTTCGTGGTCATCGCGCCCGACCTCAACCACGACATGCACAGCGGGACGGTGGCCGCCGCCGACGCCTACCTGCGCGACCTCTACCGGCAGCTGGTGGCCTCGCCGGCCTGGCGGGGCGACACCCGGCTGGTCGTCACCTTCGACGAGGGGACCACCCACCGCGGCATCGGCGGCCAGCGGGGCGGCGGCCGCGTGGCGACCATCGTGGTCGGCCCGAAGGTGCCGGCCGGGGTCCGCGACGCAACCGCCTACGACCACTACGCCCTGCTCCGCTCGATCGAGGCGCGTTTCGGCCTGCCGCCGCTGCGGCACGCGGGCGATCCGGGCACGGCCGCCATCCCAGCGGTGGCCGAAGGCCCGCGCGTCGCTGGCCGCCTCGCCGTGACCGCGCGCGGATGAGGAAGGCTGCCGTGGACCGACGCGGGTTCCTGGCCGGGGCGACGCTGAGCCTGGCGGCGGTGGCCCTGGGCGGTACGTCGTTGGGGATCGAGCGCGGCGGGCGGGCCGTGCGGGAGCGGATCGGCGCCGCCGTCGCCGACGGCCCGAGCGGCGCGCTCGGACGCCGGCAGCTCGTCTGGTCGGTGCCGACCTCCGAGCCCATGGTGGCGCTGACGTTCGACGACGGGCCCGACCCGGAGCTCACGGCGCGGATCCTCGCCGTGCTGGACCGCTACCGCGTGCAGGCGACCTTCAACGTCATGGGCTACAACGCGAGCAGGCACGGCGACCTGCTCCGGGCGGTCGTGGCTGGCGGCCACGAGCTCGGCAACCACACCTGGACCCACCAGGATCTCGCGTTCCTGTCGACCGCCGCCACCCCGGCGGCAGCTGGACCGCGGGCGGGCGGCGATCGAGCGGGTGGCTGGCGTGCGGCCGCGCTTCTTCCGGCCGCCCCGCGGCGAGCTCACGGGCGCGGCCATCCGGGCCGCCGCCGAGCTGGGCCACGACATCCTGCTGTGGTCGGTGACGCGCGGCCCCGCCGGGGTGGGGACACCAACGGCGGTCGCCGCCCACATCGCGGGCGCGGTGGGCCCAGGGGACGTCCTCGCCCTCCACGACGGCATCGGGAGGGGCACCTTCGATCCCGATGGCGCCCAAGCCCGCTTCCTGCGGGCACGGCGAGCCGTCGAGGTGGCGGCGCTCCCGGCCGCGATCGAGGGAGTCCTGGCGAGAAACCTCTGGCTCGTCACCGCCTCGGAGCTGGTCGACGCGGCGGGAGCAGCACGCGGCCGGCTCGCTGAAGGTCGCCCACCTGCTCACGCTCTCATGGTCGCTTCATGACCCGGCCGTCATCGTGCTCGGCGAGGTTCCCGTGAAGCGGCCGGGACGAGCGCGCGACAGCGTCTGGACAGCAGACGCCGTGCGGTCGGTGGCTGCTGGCCGAGCGCGAGGAGCATGACGGTGCCGCGGCATCGCCGCTATCGCGCCGGCCACACGGGAACCCACACCGATCCTCGACCGGGGCGCTGAACCGGGATCCGCGGCCACCCGCCGGCTGGCGGGCGGTGCCGTGCCCGGCGGGGGGTGGCCGGGCACGGCACACTCAGCTGTCACGCAGGCACAACCGGGCCGCGGGCAGGCGGCCCATCGCCCCGGTGGTCCCGGACCTTGCCCGCTGCATCGCCCGCTGCATCCTGCGCCAGCGGAACGCTACCGCGGCGTCGATGTGAGGAGCGTGAGGGGTGGGAGCTGGACCGATGCGGCCGCTGGTCCGCCACCAGGCGCCGGCACCCAGGCCGCAGCTACCGTTCCCGCAGCCGGCCACGCCCGCGGCCGGCGGCGCGTGGTGGGCATCCACCGATGGCGGCAGACCGCCGCAGCCGGGCGCCGGCGCCGGGTCCTGGTCCCAGGGCGCGGCCAGCACGGGTCCCCTGGACGGCGCGGACGGCGGCCAGCAGGGCGAACAGCCACGCCGCGCCGAGCGCGGCTCCCCCGAGGACGTCGGTGAGCCAGCGGCCGCCGAGGTACAGCTCGGCCAGGCCGACGAGCGCGGCCAGCCCGGCCGCCGCGGCCCACAGCGCGACCTTGCCGGTCCAGCTCGTGGTCACGCCGGCCAGCAGGGCGGCCAGCACGCCGTAGACGGCGACGGCGGCGGCTGCGCGGCCCGACGGGAAGGCGTCGCCGGGGATGCGCTCCAGCGCCGGCGCAGCCGGCGGGCCGGGGCGGCGCACCAGGACCGCGACGGCGCGGTGCAGCGCCCAGGCGCCCACGCCGGCGCCGGCCAGCAGCCCCAGCGGCCGCCAGCTGCGCGTCCGCCACCACCAGGCCAGCCCGGTAAGCAGGGCCAGCCCGGCGAGCACGGTGGTGCCCCCGAGGCCGGCCAGCGCCCGCGCCGGCGTCGTCAGCCACGCCTCGCGGTGGGCCGCGAAGAACCGGTGCACGGGGCCGTCCACCAGGGCCAGCTCGTCGTGGGCCAGGACGTCCTGCAGCAGCGCGCCGAACGCCCAGCCGGCCGCCGCCAGGGCGAGGCCCTCCACGGTGAGCGCCAAGCCGAGCGCGCCCTGCGGGCGCAGCCGCCGCGCGAGGAAGGCGAGCTGGCTTTGGTAGCGGGCGCGCAGGCTGGCGACCCGGGGACGGCTGGCCTGTCGGTCGGCGAAGGCGCGGACACGGTCCTGGTTGCGGGCCAGCCAGCGCGCGGCCAGCGCGATGGCGGCGAGCACGGCCAGGGCCAGCAGCAGCACGAGGCTGGCGCGCTTGGCGGCGGCCTCGACCCGGCGCCAGCTCGTCCCCGCCGCGTAGCCGAGCAGCACGAACCCGGTCGCCCAAACAGTCCCGCCAGCAGCGTTCCACACGGCGAAGACGCGGTAGTCGAGCCGCGCCATGCCGGCCAGGCCGGGGACGAGCACCCGAAGGGCGGCGGTGAAACGGCCGAGGAACACAGCCGCGCCGCCCCGTTCCGCCAGGTACCGCTCGGCCCGGTCCAGATGCTCGCGTTTGAGCAGCCGGCCGATCGAGCCGTCGAGGATCCGCCGGCCCCAACGCCGGCCGACCAGGTAGCCGACGCTGTCGCCCACGATGGCGCCGGCGACCGCGGCCGCCACGACCGCCGGCAGGCTGGCACGCCGCTCGGCGGCGAGGACCCCGCCGAGCAGCGCGGCGACCTCGCCGGGGACGACCAACCCGACGAAGGCGGAGGCCTCCAGCGCTGGCAGCAGGAACACGACCGCGAGCACCGCCCAGCCGTGCAGCGCAAGGATGCGGTCGGCGAGGTGCCCCACGCTCAGCGTCCCCCCGGCCCGTAGTCGGGAGGTGGGCGGTGCCCGGCCCGCCGTCGGGCCGGGGCGCTCCCGGCGCCGGCGGGGCGCGGCTGGAGCGGGAGCGTGACCAGGAACGAGCTGCCGCCCCCAGGCTGGCTCTCCGCCCAGATCCGCCCGCCATGCGCCTCCACGATCTCCTTGCAGATCGCCAGGCCGAGGCCGCTGCCACCGTGCGCGCGCGAGCGGGCCGCGTCGATGCGGAAGAAGCGGTCGAAGACCCTCGCCAGCGCCTCGGCGGGGATGCCCGGCCCGGTGTCGCGCACCGCCAGCACAACCGCGCCGGGCTCGCCCCACACCGCGACCCGGACCGTGCCACCCGGCCCGGTGTACTTCACGGCGTTGTCGACCAGGTTGGCCACCACCTGGTCGATGCGTGCCCGGTCGGCGAGCAGCTCCGGCGCGTCGCCCTCCACGGTCAGCCCGATCCCCTTAGCGGCGGCCATGGGCCGCAGCTTGCCGGCGACCGCCGCCGCGACCTCGCCGAGGTCGACCGGCTCCCAGGCCAGCTCCAGCCTTCCCTCGTCGGCGCGCGCGAGGGTCAGTAGGTCGTCGACGACGCCGCTCATGCGGGTGACCTCCTCGGCGGAGCTCTCCAGCAGCTCCGCGGCGGCGGGGGGCAGCTCGGTCCCGTGCAGGCCGACCTCCAGCTCGGCGCGCATGATCGCCAGGGGGGTGCGCAGCTCGTGGGAGGCGTCGGCGACCAGGCGGCGCTGCTCGGCGACGCCTCGCTCGAGCCGGTCGAGCATCGCGTTGAGCGTCCCCGCCAGCCGCGCCAGCTCGTCGCGGGCGGGTGGCACGGTGATGCGCTCGTGCAGCCGGTCGGAGCCGATCGCGTCGGCCTGCCGGGTCATGCGGGCGACCGGGGCGAGCGCCAGGCCAGCCAGCAGCCAGCCGCCCCCGCTGGCCAGCGCCAGCGCGCCGGGGATGGCCAGCAGCAGCAACAGCCGCAGCCGCCCCACCGACTCGTCGACCTCCTCCACCGAGGTCGCCACGACCAGCACCTGCCTGTGGCCCGCCCCGACACGCTGCAGGGCGAGCAGACGGAACGGCTCCCGGTCCGGGCCGAGCCGGACGGTCGCACGCAGCCGCCGGCCGGGGCGGACCTGGCGAAGCCGGACCGGGTCCAGCATCGACTGGCCGGCGACCTCGTCGCCGGCGCGTTCGAGCACCCGGCCGTCCGGGGTGAGCAGCTGCGCGGCCGACTCGCGCCGCGACAGCCCGGCCAGCGCGGCGGCGCCCACCTGCGGGAACTCCCCTTCCCCCGGGCCCCGCAGCGCGAGCAGGACCTGCGCGGCCCGCTCGTCGATGGCGGCGTCGACCCCGGCGACCAGGTCGGCTCGCAGGCGCAGGAGCAGGAAGCCGCTAACGGCGGCCAGGATGACGGCGAGCAGCCCGGCGTACCAGGCGGTCAGCCGGACCCGGATGGGCAGGCGGGTGAGCCAGCGCGGCACGGCCGCTCCTAGGAGGCGTCGAGCGCGTAGCCGACCGCGCGCACGGTGCGGATCCGCGGCCCGCCGGGCGGCTGCTCGAGCTTTCGCCGCAGGTAGCCGACGTACACGTCGACGACGTTGGACAGGCCGTCGTAGTTGTAGTCCCACACGTGCTCCAGGATCGCGGTGCGGCTCACCACCTCGCCGGCATGGCGGATGAGGAACTCCAGCAGCGCGAACTCGCGCGCAGACAGCTCGATCTCCCGCCCCTGCCTGGTGACCCGGTGCGCGGCGGGGTCCAGGGTGAGATCGCCGGCCGTGAGCACGGCCGGGCGTTCGGGAGCGCCGCGACGGATGAGCGCCCGCAGCCGGGCCAGCAGCTCCCCGTACGCGAACGGCTTGACCAGGTAGTCGTCGGCGCCGGCGTCCAGCCCGCCGATGCGGTCGGCGACGCCGTCGCGGGCGGTGAGCATCAGCACCGGCGCCCACCTGCCGGCGGTGCGCAGCCGCCGGCACACCTCGAAGCCGTCCACGCCGGGCAGCATCACGTCGAGCACGACCACGTCGTAGTCGTTCTCGGTCGCCAGGTGGAGCCCCTCGTCGCCGTCGGGCGCGGTGTCGACCGCATACCCCGCCTGCTCCAGCCCGCGCCGGATCGCCCGGGCCATCTTGACCTCGTCTTCGACCACCAGGATCCGCACCGCATCCGCCTCCGCACCTAATCACCGGCTCCGTTGACGGCTCCAGCGTGAGGCGCTGACGATGAGACGACGATGAGGGTGTCGTGAGGCCGCCAGCCTCACGCTGCTCTCATCCCTGAAGTCATACAACGGTGGACGGCCTCCCGTCAGCCGGCTGAACCAGGCCGCCGGGCGCCGGTGCATCCGGACGCCGCGCTGGTGGAGGGCCGCCAAGCGTCGGACGAAGGCCGCGACATCGATGAGCATCGCCAGCCGGGGGCCCGGTCGCCGAGGGGGCCTGGCCCTCGATCCCAGGCAGCCCCGCAGGGCGGCGGTGACCGCCGCCCTGCTGAGCCTGGTGGTCCTGCTGGCCGGCTGCGGTACGGTTCCGCAGCGCCGCCCGCCGGGCGGGGCGGTGGCGCCGACCGGCAAGGAGTGGATGCCGCCGGCCACACCGGGCGCACAGGGCGCGGGGCCTCCCAGACCACGGCTCGCGCGCCGCGACGTGTACGCCGCGGACCGCCCAGGCATGCTCAGCCCGGCCGTCCGCGGCTTCCCGGCCCGCGTCTACGTGCCCGGCGGGGCAGACGGCACGGTCACCGTCATCGACCAGGCGACGTTCCGGGTGGTGGGGCGCTTGGCCGTGGGGCGGCTGCCCCAGCACGTCACCCCCTCCCACGACCTGCGGACGCTGTGGGTCGGCAACAACCTCGGCGACAGCCTCACCCCGGTTGACCCGGCAACCGGGCGGGCGGGGAGGCGGGTCCCGGTCACCGACCCCTACAACCTCTACTTCACCCCCGACGGCCGCCAGGCCATCGTGGTGGCCGAACGCCTCCGGCGGCTCGACTTCCGCGACCCCCGCACGATGCGGCTGCGCCGTTCCCTGCCCGTGCCCTGCCTGGGCGTCGACCATCTGGACTTCGACGCCGACGGCCGCTACCTGCTCGCCAGCTGCGAGTTCGGCGCCCGCATCGTGCGGGTCGATGTCCAGCGGCAGCGGGTGACGGGCAGCCTGCGGCTGCCGGCCGGCAGCATGCCCCAGGACGTCAAGCTCGCCCCCGACGGCGGCCTGTTCTACGTCGCCGACCTGGTGGCCGGCGGCACCTGGCTGGTGGACGGCGCCCGCCTTCGCGTCGTTGGGCTGGTCCGGACCGGGCGGGGCGCGCACGGCCTGTACGTGAGCCGGGACTCCCGCCTGCTCTACGTGTCCAACCGCGGCGACGGGTCGGTGTCGGCGGTCTCGTTCGCCACCCGCAGGGTCATCGCCACCTGGCGGATCCCCGGCGGGAGCCCCGACATGGGCGGCGTGTCGGCCGACGGCCGGGTGCTGTGGCTGTCGGGCCGCTACGACGCCGAGGTGTACGCCATCGACACCCGCACCGGGCGGCTGCGCGCCCGCATCGGGGTGGGCGCGGACCCGCACGGGCTGTGCGTGTACCCGCAGCCGGGCCGCTACTCCCTCGGCCACACCGGCGTGTTCCGCTGATGGCCATCCTGGGCCGCCGCCTGCTGGTCGAGACACTCGCCTACCAGCGCCCGCTGTGGCGGCGCGTCATGCAGCGAGGGCCGCGTCGGGCCGCGCCGGTCGCCACCACGTTCCTGCTGGCCTGCCTGGCGGTCAGCGCCCTGTGGGTGATGCCAGGTCCCGGCCACCGGCTGGCCTCCCGCTGCTGCGCCTACCGGGGCTGGCAGTCGAGCCCCGGCGACGCCATGCGCCTGGTCGGCAGTGCCCTCCTGCTCAGGCATCCGTACGAGGTGCTCTGGACGGTCGCGGCGACCGTCCTGGTCACCGGCCCCTTCGAGGCTTACGTGGGTGGCCAGCGCCTGCTCGCCGTCGGCACCCTCGGCCACGTCGTCCCCACCGTCGCGGTCGCCGCCGCCGGCCTCTCCGGGAACCAACGCCTTGGCGGGGGCGGGCTGGACGTCGGCGCCTCCGCGGTCGTGGTGGCCGCGGCCGCGGGCCTGGTGGTCCGGAGCCGGTCCGCCCCGCTGGCCGCCTGCGTCGCCGCCGCACAGTTCGTCGACGTCGTCGTTGGGACGCCGCTGAGCAGCATCGAGCACCTCGGCGCGCTGAGCGTGGGCGCGGTCGCGACGCTGGCGCTCTCGCGAAACCATCCCAGAGGCGTCCGGCAGCGCGCCGCGGTGTCTCACCGCGATCCTCTCACCGGCCTCTCACGGTCGGCCGCGTACAACCGGCAAGGAAGGCCGGATCGGCGCGACGGCCGGCCCGGCGTGCCGTCCGACTGCTGGAAGGACCGATGAGCCAACTTGTTGACAGGCCGCTTGGCGGGCGCGTCCGCGGCCGGGCGCTGAGCGCCGGCGTGGCGATCCTGGTCGCCGGATGGGCGTTCGCCGCGGTCCTCCACGACGTGCTCGGCCGGGAGGAGCTCGCGCTGGCCGACCAGCCCGTCCTCGCCTATCTGGTCGCGCACCGGTCGCCCTGGCCGACCACGATCCTCCAGGCCGCGACCAATCTCGGGGCCTCCTGGTTCCTCGTCCCGTTCGTCGCGCTGGTCGGCGGCATGTGGTGGTGGCGCCGGCGTGCCTGGCAGCCGCTGGCGCTGCTCGGCGGGGCCTACCTCGGCGCGCTGGTGCTCGCTCGTCTGGTGAAGGTGCTGGTCGGACGACCCCGCCCCCCGGCGGCCCTCATGCTGGACCATGCGACGGGGGCGGCGTTCCCCTCGGGGCACACCACCGAGGGGACCGCGGTGTTCGTGCTGCTGGCGGTGCTGCTCGCAGCCGGCACGGTGTCGTGGGGACGGAAGCTGGCCGCGGCCGCGGGCGCGGTGCTGGTCGTGCTGGTGATCGGGTTCTCCCGGCTGTACCTCGGCGTGCACTGGCTGACCGACGTCCTGGCCGGCTACGCGCTTGGCGGGCTGTGGCTGTGCGCCCTGCTGCTCGGGGTCCGCGGACGGCTCGGGAGAATCATCAGCCGGCCTGCCCCCCATCCGGAGCCCCCGCGCGCAGGCTGACCTCGGCGGCTTGTGACTGCGGCGGGCGTGCCTGGTGGGTGGTGGCGCGGCCCGGTCGCATGCGACCGTGTGGTCGCCGGGAAATCCGTCGGGTCGAGGTCTCGCCCCACGCGGTTTCGCCGTGGGGTCGTGGCAAGGGCCCGTCAGGTGCGCTGCTCGGGCGTGGACGGTGGCCGGTCGGCCAGGGGTGTGGGAACGGGCGTGTCGTCGGACGGCAGCAGCAGGGCGAAGACCGGGCCCGGACCGGGGTGGTGCAGGCGCAGGCGGCCGCCCTCCGCCTCGGCCAGCGAGCGGGCAAGGGCGAGGCCGATGCCCCGCCGCGAGGCCGAGCCGGCGCGGCGCTGGAAGAGCCGCTCGGCCTCGCCGACGACCCCGGCGCCCTCGTCGGCGACCTCGATGGCCAGGCCGCCGGCCGCGGCGCGGGCGCGCACCGTCACCACGCCGATGCCGTGCTCGGCGGCGTTGCCGACCAGCACCTCGAGGACCTGGCGGACCGCCACGGCGGACGCCCGGACCGGCGGCAGCGGCCCGGCGGCCAGGACCCGCAGCGGGCGGCCGGCGGCTGCGAGCGGTCCGTGCCAGGCCTGTTCCAGCTCCGCGAGCAGGCCGGCCACGTCGAGCGGGCCGCGGGCGGGCGCGGCGTCGCGGGCCAGCGCCAGCAGCTCGTCCAGCGTCGCCTCCAGCCGGTCGACCTCGGCCAGCGCGTCGGCGATAGCTCGCCGCCGGTCGGCGTCGGGGCGCAACTCGGCCGCCTCCAGCCGCAGCCGCAGGCCGGCAAGCGGGGTGCGGAGCTGATGCGACACGTCCTCGCTGAACGTCCGTTCGCGGGCGAGCAGGCGGCCCAGCCGCTCGGCGGTCGCGTCCAGCGCGGCGGCCACCGCGTCGACCTCCGCGACGCCGGCACGACCGGCGCGGGCCGCGAAGTCGCCCTGGCCGAGCCGGCCCGCGGCCTCCGCCAGCGCGTCCACGGGCCGGCCGAGCCGGCGCGCCTGCGTCCGGGCGGCGACGGCGGCGACCGCGACCGCGCCGACGCCGAGCACGGCCATGGCAAGCCACGCGCGGACGGTCCGGCCGGTGACGGCTGCCTGGTCGAGCGCGGCCCGGACGGCGCCGACCGCCCGCTCCTGCCCGCCGACGGGCACGGCTACCACGATCCGCCCGCCCAAGGACCCCTCGGCCACCCGGCCGGCCAGCGCGCCCACCACCGGCCGGTCGGCCCGCTCCGGCCCGTCGCCCAGGACCCGCCGGCCGTCGGCGCCGTACAGCGCCAGCAGCGTGCCCGGCTCGCTGGCGGGCAGCTCGGGCGGGTCGCCCGAGGTGGCAAAGGTTGCCGGCACGCCGATGGCCGCTCGAGCCGCCTCCCGTTCCAGGCGCACCACGGCCTCATCGCGGTACACGCGCTGGACGGCGACGGCCAGGGGCATCGCGAACACGGCAACCGCCAGCGCGGTCACCGCCACCATGGCGGCCAGGATGCGCCGCCTCACGGCAGCTCCAACCGGTAGCCGACACCCCGCAGGGTGGTGATGCGGCCGCCCCGCTCGCCCAGCTTGCGGCGCAGCGCCGCGACGTGCATGTCGAGGGTCTTGGTGGAGCCGAACCAGTGCTCGTCCCACACCTCGGCCATGATGCGCTCGCGGGTCACGGCCCGGCCCGCCTCGGCGGCCAGCAGGGCGAGCAGGTCGAACTCCTTGGGCCGCAGCCCCAGCTCGACCCCGGCCAGCCAGGCCCGCCGGGCGGCCCGGTCGACCTCCAGGTCGCCGACCTGCGACCGCCCGGTCGGGGCGGCCGGGCCGAGGCGGCGGAGGTGGGCCCGGAGCCGGGCCAGCAGCTCGGCCAGCCGGAACGGCTTGGTGAGGTAGTCGTCGGCGCCGGCGTCCAGGCCCACCACGACATCGATCTCGTCGGTGCGGGCGGTCAGCATGACGATCGCGGCGGTCGTGCCGGCAGCCCGTAGACGCCGGCACACCTCCACGCCGTCGATGTCGGGCAGCCGCAGATCCAGCAGGACCAGCTCGGCGGGCTCCCGGCCGGAGAGCTCGAGCGCCTCGGCTCCGGCTCGCGCCCAGCGCACCGTGTACCCCTGCGCGGCGAGGGCGTCCCGCAGGCCGGCGCCGATCGTCGCGTCGTCCTCCACCAGCAGGATCCGCGCGGTCCCCATGATCGGACAAGCCTAGCGTTCCCTGCGCGCCGGAACAGGTTTTGCCGTCCGTTGACCGTCGCCATGGCAGCCGCTTGCCGGCCCTTCCGTAACTTGCTGATCGAGACAACGCAGCGAGGAGACGAAGTGACGAAGGGAGCATCGGCGATGATCAGGAAACCATGGGTGGTGGCGGTCGCGGCCGGCCTTGCCCTGCTCCTCGGGGCCTGCTCGTCCGGCCAGAGCCGGTCGGTGCCCGCGGGCGGCCCTGCGGCCCCGCAGACCGGGCAACCCTCCGGGGCGCCCAACCCCAACGCGCCCGAGGTCAACCCGGCTGGCGACATCCCCGACAATCAGGTCTACGTGCCCTACCGCTTCGCCAGGGGCGGCTTCAGCGTGACGGTCCCGGAGGGCTGGGCCCGCGCCGAGCGCGGCGGGTCGGTGACCTTCACCGACAAGCTGAACCACATCACCCTGGACGCGGGCACCACCCCGTCGGCGCCCACCGCCGCCTCCGAGCTGCCCGGGATCGCCGCGGCGGCCAAGGGCTACCGTCCCGGCACCGTCACCGCGGTGCGGCGCGCCGCCGGCACGGCGATCCGCGCGACCTACCAGGCCGACTCGCCGCCCGACCCGGTCACCGGCAAGGTCGTGCGCGACGCGGTCGAGCGCTACACGTTCTGGCGGGCCGGCCGCACGGCGACCCTTACCTTGTCCGGCCCGGTCGGGGCCGACAACGTCGACCCGTGGCGGATCGTCACCGACTCGCTGCGGTGGCAGCCATGACGCCCGCGGTCGAGGCGCGCGGCCTGTACCGGTTCTTCCACGCCGGCGACGAGGAGACCCTCGCGCTCAAGGGCGTCTCCCTCCAGGTCGGGCCGGGCGAGCTGGTCGCGATCGTCGGCCCGTCCGGCTCGGGCAAGTCCACCCTGCTGGCGTGCCTGGCCGGCCTGGACGAGCCCGACGGCGGCACGGTCTGGGTCGTCGGCGAGCGGCTCAGCCACCGGCCGGAGGCCGAGCGGGCCGCCGCCCGCGCCCGCCGCATCGGCCTGCTGTTCCAGTCCGGCAACCTGCTCGAGCACCTGACCGTCGAGCAGAACATCACCCTGGCCCAGCGGGTGGCCGGCCGTCCGGCCGCGGCGGCGGGCCTGCTGGAGGCGGTCGCCCTGGCCGGTCGTGCCCGAGCCTGGCCGGCGGCGCTGTCGGGGGGCGAGGCGGCCAGGGCCGGCCTCGCCGTCGCCCTGGCCAACGACCCGGCCATCGTGCTCGCCGACGAGCCGACCGGCGAGCTGGACGCCGCCAACGAGCAACGGGTGCTCGCCCTGCTCACCGAACGGGCGGACGCTGGCGGCGCGGTCGTCGTGGTCAGCCACAGCCCCGCGGTCGCCGCGGTCGCCGACCGCACCATCCGCCTGCACGACGGGAGCGTCCTCGATGACCGCGCCTGACCCGAGATCACCCGACGACCCCGACATCGTCGTCGGCTGCCGGGACGCCGGCCGCACCTTCGGCACCGGACCCCTTGCGGTGGTCGCCGTCCACGGCGCGAGCTGCGACGTCCGGGCCGGGCAGCGCATCGCCGTCACCGGCCCATCAGGCTCGGGAAAGTCGACCCTGCTGCACCTGATGGCCGGGCTCGACGTCCCAACCGCGGGCACCGTCTGCTGGCCGGCGCTCGGGGGCCGGGAGCGCCTGCGGCCCGGCCCGGTCGGTGTCGTGTTCCAGGGCCCGAGCCTGCTCGCCCCACTCGACGTGGCGGAGAACGTCGCCCTGCCCCTGCTGCTGGACGGCAGCGACGAGCGCACCGCGGCGGCGAACGCCCGCCGCGCGCTCGCCCGGCTCGGCCTGGACGGCCTAGCCGCCAAGCTCCCCGAGGAGCTCTCCGGCGGCCAGGCCCAACGGGTGGCGGTGGCCCGGGTGCTGGCCGGACGGCCCCGGCTGATCCTTGCCGACGAGCCCACCGGCCAGCTCGACCACGACACCGGCGCGGTCGTCATCGACGCTCTGCTCGAGGCGGCCGGCGCCCTCGGCGCCGCGCTGGTGGTTGCCACCCACGACCCGGTGGTCGCCCGCCGGCTCCAGGTGCGGTGGCGGATGGAGGATGGTGCGCTTCGCATCGGGAGGGAGCTGGCATGCTCGGCCTGACCTGGATCGGCGGGCTGCTGGCCCGCCGGCCGGGGCGGCTGCTGGCGGCCGCCGCCGGGGTGGCCGCTGCGGTCGCCCTGCTCGCCTCCCTCGGACTGTTTCTCTCCGCCTCCAAGGCCACCATGACCAGGCGCGCGGTCGCCGGCGTGGCGCTCGACTGGCAGGTCGAGGTCCAGCCCGGCGCCGACCCCGACCGCGTCCTGGCGGCGGTGCGGGCGTTCCCCGGTGTGCGTGCCACCCAGCCGGTCGGGTTCGCGGCAACCACCGGCTTGCAGGCCACCGCGGACGGCTCCACCCAGACCACCGGCCGCGGCGTCGTCCTGGGCCTCCCCGACGGCTATCGGGCCAGCTTCCCCGGTGAGCTGCGCGGCCTGGCTGGCGCGGACCGCGGGGTGCTGCTGGCTCAGCAGACCGCGGCCAACCTGCACGCCCGGCCGGGGAGCACGGTCACGATCGGCCGCGCCGGCCTGCCGCCGGTGCCGGTGCGGGCCGACGGCGTCGTCGACCTGCCCAAGGCCGACTCGCTGTTCCAGAAGGTGGGGGCGCCGGCCGGCGCCCAACCCCAGGCCCCCCCGGACAACGTGCTGCTGCTCCCCGCCGCCCAGTGGCACAAGGTGTTCGACCCGCTGGCCAGGACCCGGCCCGACCTGGTGCGCATGCAGGTCCACGCTCGGCTCGGCCACGCCCTGCCCGCCGACCCGGCGGCCGCCTACACCACCGTCACCGGCGCGGCCCGCAACCTGGAGACCCGCCTGGGCGGCGCCGGCCTGGTCGGCGACAACCTCGGCGCGACCCTGGCGGCGGCCCGCTCGGACGCCCTGTACGCGCAGGTGCTGTTCCTGTTCCTCGGCCTGCCCGGAGCGGTGCTGGCCGGGCTGCTGACCGCCGCGCTCGCCGGGGCGGGCCGGGAGCGCCGGCGCCGCGAGCAGGCCCTGCTGCGGGCCCGCGGCCTCCCCAGCGGCCGGCTGGCGCGCCTGGCCATGGTCGAGGCGGCCGCCTGGCGTTCGGCGCGGCCGGCTTCGGCGCGACCCCGCTGGCCGCCGCGAGCTGGGCTGGCGGCGCGGCGCTTGCCGGGCTGGCGATCGCCGTCGCCACCGTCGGGCTGCCCGCGCACCGGAACGCCCAGCAGGTGACGGTGATGGCCGCTCGTGGAAGTGTCGGCCGGACGGGCCGGCCCCGCTGGGCAAGGTGGGGCCTGGATCTGTGGCTGCTGGCCGGCTCGGCACTGCTGTTCTGGCTCACCAGCCGGGGCGGCTACAAGCTCGTGCTCGCGCCCGAGGGCGTGCCGGCGATCTCGGTGAGCTACTGGGCGTTCGCGGGGCCCGCGCTGCTGTGGGCCGGCCTCGGCCTGCTCGGCTGGCGGCTGGCCGACCTCACTCTCGACCGCGGGCGCGGCGCCCTGCGGAATGGGCTGTACCCGCTTGCCGGGGCGCTGGCCGGCACCGTGGCCGCCGCCATGGCGCGTCAGCGCCGCCTGCTCACCCGCTCGCTGGTCCTGATCGCGCTCACCCTGTCGTTCGCGGCCTCCACGGCCGTGTTCAACGCCACCTACGCCGCCCAGGCCGAGGTCGACGCCAAGCTGACCAACGGCGCCGACGTGACCGTCACCGAGGCTCCGGGGGCGGCGGTCGGCCCGGCCGCCGCGGCCAGCCTGGCCCGCGTCCCCGGCGTCAGAGGGGTCGAGCCGATCCAGCACCGCTTCGCCTACGTCGGCGCCGACCTTCAGGACCTGTACGGCGTCCGGCCCGCCACCGTGGTCGGCGCGGCCGGGCTGCAGGACGCCTACTTCCAGGCCGGCACCGCCAAGCAGCTCATCGGCAGGCTCGCGACACAACCCGACGGCGTGCTGGTCAGCGCCGAGACCGTGCGGGACTTCCAGCTCCACCCGGGCGACACGCTCATCCTTCGCCTCCAGGACGGGCGCACCAAGCGGTATCTGCCGGTGCGGTTCCGCTACCTGGGCGTGGTCAGGGAGTTCCCCACCGCCCCCAGCGACAGCTTCCTGGTCGCCAACGCCGCCTACGTCGCCCGCGCGACCGGCAGCGACGCGGTCGGCGCGTTCCTGGTGGACACCGGCGGCGCCGGGCAGCGGGCGGTGGCCAGCCGCCTGGGGGCCGAGCTCGGCGTCTCCGCGATGGTGAGCGACCTCACCAGCAGCCGTGGGGTGGTCGGCTCCAGCCTCACCGCGGTCGACCTGGCCGGGCTGACGCGGCTGGAACTGGGGTTCGCGCTGGTGCTGGCGGCCGCGGCGACCGGGCTGGTGCTGGCGCTCGGGCTGGCGGAGCGGCGGCGGACGTTCGCGATCGCCGCCGCCCTTGGGGCACGCCGACGGCAGCTCGCCGCGTTCGTGTGGGCCGAGGCCGCCTTCGTCACCGGCGGCGGCGTGGCTGCCGGGGCGGTGGGCGGCTGGGCGCTGTCGGAGATGCTGGTGAAGGTGCTGACCGGGGTGTTCGACCCGCCGCCGGCCGCGCTGGCCGTGCCGTGGGGCTACCTGGCCGCCATGCTGGCCGTGGCGCTGGTCGCGGTCGCGGCGTCGGCGTCCGGCGCGGTCCGCGCGACCGGGCGCCCGTCGCCAGCCATGATCAGGGAGCTGTGATGGGCGGCCACGACCCGCGCGCCGCGTTCTCACCGGCCGCACATCCTGCCAGGGCTAGGGTGCGCCGATGAGGGTGCTGGTGGTCGAGGATGACCCGAGGATGGCCGACATCCTCAAACGTGGGCTGGAGGAGGAGACCCACGCGGTGGACGTGGTCGCCGAGGGGCCGGAGGCGGTCTGGCTGGCCACCGAGCAGGACTACGACGCGATCGTGCTGGACGTGATGCTGCCCAGCATGGACGGGTTCGAGGTCTGCCGGCGCCTGCGGCAGGCCGACCGGTGGGCGCCGGTGCTGCTGCTGACCGCCCGCGACCGGGTGGAGCACCGGGTCGGTGGCCTGGACGCCGGCGCCGACGACTACCTCGCCAAGCCGTTCAGCTTCGCGGAGCTGACCGCCCGGCTGCGGGCGCTGATCCGCCGGGGCGCCCACCAGCGCCCGGCCGTGCTCCAGGTCGGCGACCTACGCCTGGACCCCGCCGGGCGGCGGGCGTGGCGCGGCACCACCGAGCTGGACCTGACCAGCAAGGAGTTCGCCGTGCTGGAGCTGTTCATGCGCCACCCGGGCGAGGTGCTGACCAGGACGAGCATCCTGGACCACGCCTGGGACTTCGCCTACGACGGCACCTCCAACGTCGTCGACCAGTATGTCGCCTACCTGCGCCGCAAGCTCGACCGGCCGTTCGGCCGCGACGACCTGGAGACGATCCGGGGCGCCGGCTACCGGCTGCGGGATCCTGGCAGCGGCTGACATGCCCATCCGGGTGCGCCTCACCCTGGTCTACCTCGCCGCCGCAGTGCTGCTGGTCGTGGCCGGCGGGCTGCTGTTGACCCGCCAGCTCCACGCCGGCCTGCTCGCCGCGGTCGACACCGGCCTGCGCACCCGCGCCGACCAGCTCGCCCAAGCCGTGCAGCGCGCCGGGGACAACCTTGACTTCCAGGACGAGACGAGCCGGCTGATCGCCCCCAGAGAGGCCTTCGCCCAGGTGCTCGCGCCCGACGGGCGGGTCGCGGAGTCGTCGGAGGCGGTCGGCCCCGCCGTCCTGCTCGCCCCCGACCAGCGGCCGGCGGCGGCCCAGGGGCCGCGCTTCGTCGACCGGCGCCTCGACAACGAGCCGGTGCGGCTGCTCGCGGTCCCCGTGACCCGCCGCGACGGCACCTGGGTGGTCGTGGTCGGCAGCGCGCTGGGGCCGACCGAGCAGGCCCAGCAGCAGGTCCGCCAGGGCCTGGTCGCCGGCGGGATCGCGCTGGTGCTGCTCGCCGGCATGGGTTCCTGGCTGCTCGCCGGTGCCGCGCTCCGGCCCGTGGAGCGGCTGCGCCGCGAGGTCGACGAGATCTCCGAGCACGACCCAACCGCCTCGCTCGAGGTGCCACCGACCAGGGACGAGCTGGCCGCGCTGGCGGCCACCATGAACCGGCTGCTGGGCCGCTTGCAGGCCGCGCTCGCACGGGAGCGGCGGCTGGTCGCCGACGCCAGCCACGAGCTACGCACCCCGCTCGCGGCCCTGCGGGCCGAGCTGGAGCTGGCGCTGCGGCCGGGGCGGCCGCACGACCAGGTCCTCCGGGCGGTGGCCGACGCGGTCGGGGACGCCGACCGGCTGGGCCGCCTGGCCGAGGACCTGCTGCTGCTGGCCCGCAGCGACGAGAGCGCCGCGATCGTCCACCCCGAACCCCAATCGGTCCGCCGCATCCTTGGGGGCGCGGTCGAGGCCGCCATGGCCCGGGCCGGCGGCACCCTGCTCCACCTTGACGCGCCCGCCGACCTGGTCGCCACCGTCGACGCCGACCGGCTCCGCCGGGCCACCGACAACCTGCTGGACAACGCGCTGAGGGTCGCGCCGCCAGGCAGCGTGGTGCGGGTGTGGGCCCGCCTGGACGGTGGCCTGCTGCTGATCGACGTCGCCGACGCCGGCCCCGGCTTCCCCGAGGCCTTCCTGCCCCACGCCTTCGAGCGGTTCCGCCGCTCCGACCTCGCCCGCGACCGCCGCCACGGCGGCGCCGGCCTCGGCCTGGCGATCGTCAAGGCCATCGCCCAAGCGCACGGCGGTTGGGTCCGGGCCTGGAACGACCCCACCGGGGGGGCGCGCGTGCAGATCGCCATACGCGGACGGGGCCCGGCCTGAGCCGAGCCCCGCCCATGGCGTGCTACTCCACGCCCTCGAACTGGTGGTCGACGTTCTGCCCCTCCGGGTCGGCGTGCCCGCCACCGGGAAGCTGCTCGTCGCCGGGCTCCTCGACCCCCTTGGTCTCCTGCTCGACGCCCTCCTTGCTCTCGGCCTGCTCGTTCGGCTCGGCCTTGCCGGCCACGTCCGGGCTGGTCTGGTCGCCCTGCTGGATGCTGTCGGCGTCGGGGCTGGTCGCCTCCGGCGCGGCCGGTTGGCTCGGTGTCTGCTGTACCGAGGTCGTGGGTGCCGAACCGCTCGACTGGGCCCAGGCCGCACCGGCCGACAGGCCGCCAACCAGGACCAGTCCGGAGATCACGGCCGCCAACTTGCGCTTGTCCATGTCCATTCACCTCCCTTCATCGTGCGTCGCCAGCATGGCGGGGCATCGATGTGGCGACCGTGTGCCCGCAGTGAGGGGATCCTCAGAGGCGGCCGGACCCTGCCAAGGATCCGCACAGCCCCACCCTGCCGACGGGCCGGCGTGCCCCCGCCGCCTGCGGGCACAGCAGGTCGACCAGCAGGGCCCGCGCGGCCCTGCCCGACGCCGACCGCGCCCGCTTGGTGGCATCGGGGGAGGTCGATCCGGATCGTGCGGCCGTGGTCCATCGTCATCGTCTCCTCGGCCCTATCGGATGGCAGCCGCCCAGCCCGCGCCGCGAACCGGCCGGAGCACATCCTGGAGGTGTCCACGAGACTTTCTGGTCGGCGCCGGCCGCGGGCCGCCTGGTGCAGGCCGGGTCAGGTCACCACAAGGGTCCCGGACATCCCGGCGTCCCGGTGCCCCGGGATCGAGCAGAAGAACCCGTAGCTGCCCGGTCGCGGCACCGGCAGCGCGCCGGTGGCCGTCGCCTCGAGGCCGAACCGAGGGTGGGGACGGTGATGTCATCCAGCACGTCGCCGTCGTCGCCAGGACCAGGTTGACCGTCGCTCCGGCGGCCAGATGCAGCTGGTTGGGGGAAGGGCGAGCAGTACACTACCCTGAAGGTTCTGTCACAGAACTACTCAGGGGTCACGCCATCATGCGGCGCATCCTGGTCGACCGCTTCGGCATGGTGCGGCTGCCGGGCTTGGTCGTGCTGGCGGTCCTGGTGATCGGCGTGGCGTTCGGGCTGGCGTCGCTGGGGGGCCGGGTGGCGCTGGCCGGGATCGCGCTCCTGGAGGCCGCCACCGTGGCCGCGCTCCTGTGGTGGGCTGCGAATCCGTGAACCGTACGCCGGCGAGCGGCCTGAGGCGGCTGGGGCACCGACCGCGATGAGGCGGCGCACCGATCGGGACACCAGCCGGACGGCGACGCGCCGAGGCGGGAGGGCCTGGCGGTGGCTGGTCGCCGAGCGGCCCCGCCCCCCGCGGGTCCGCGACCAGCCCACCGCGCCGTGGCTGGCGGTCGGTACCGTGTGCTTCGGCGCCTTCATGGGCCAGCTGGACGCCAGCATCGTCACGCTGACCTTCCCCGCCCTGCAACGCCAGTTCGGCGCTTCCCTGGCCGCGGTGCAGTGGGTCTCCCTGGCCTATCTGGTCACGCTGGTCGCGCTGCTGATCCCGACCGGGCGCGCGGCCGACGCGGCCGGCCGCAAACAGATCTACCTGTACGGGTTCGTGGTCTTCACCGCCGCCTCCGCCGCCTGCGGGCTGGCCCCCACCCTTGGTGCCCTGATCGGCTTTCGCGTGGTGCAGGCCGTCGGGGCGGGCATGCTGCAAGCCAACAGCGTCGCCCTGGTGACCACCAGCGTGCCCCGGGCGCGGCTGCGCGCCGCCCTGGGCGTACAGGCCGCCGCCCAAGCGCTCGGCCTGGCGCTCGGGCCGACCCTTGGCGGGTTGCTGGTCGGGTCGGTCGGCTGGCGCTGGGTGTTCGGCATCAACGTACCGGTTGGGATCGTGGCGATCATCGCCGGCTTCTTCCTGCTTCCCCGCACCCGCGACCGCACCCCCCTCGGCCGGCTCGACTGGCCAGGACTGCTGCTGCTCGGGACCGCGGTCACCGCCGTACTGCTGGCCGTCTCGGCAGCCTCGGGATTACCCCTGCCCAGCTGGGCGGTGCTCGTCCTCGTCGTGGTCGCCGTGGCCGCGGCCGGCGGGTTCGTGGCCCGCGAGCGGCGCGCCCCCGACCCGCTGCTGGACCTGGCCCTGCTCGCCCGCGGCGGCGTCGGGCTAGGGCTGGCCGGCGCGCTCGGCGGCTACCTAATCCTGTTCGGCCCGCTGGTGCTGGTCCCGGTGGTCCTGGCCGGCGCCGGGGTGGCCGAGCAGCACGCCGGGCTGGTGCTGACCGCCCTACCCGCCGGGTTCGCCCTGGCCGCCACCGCCGGCGGACGGCTCCACGCCCTCGGCGGTGACCGGCGGCGGTGCCTCACCGGCGCGCTGGTCGCCGCGCTGGCCCTGGCCATCCTGACCGTTGCCCGGCTGACCCTGCCGATCCTGGCTGCGGGGCTGGCCGTGCTCGGCCTGGGCCTGGGGGTGTTCACCCCCGCCAACAACGCCACCATCATGGCCGCCATCCCCGCCCGCGCCAGCGGCACCGGCGGCGGCCTGGTCAACCTGAGCCGCGGGCTGGGCACCGCGCTCGGCGTCGCCGTGCCGACCCTGGCGCTGCACCTGGCCGCCCAAGCCGGCCACCCGGCGGCCGGCCCCCATCTTGCCCTGCTGCTGCTGCTGGTCGCGCTCGCCACCGCCACGACCGCGACAGTCGGCAACGGCCACCACCAGGCAGCGACCTGACGGCATGCCCCCGCCCAAGTCGAATCCGGCTCCGCTCCCGCCGCCCGAGCACTCGCACCAAGGCTATCCCGGCGGCACGCCAGCGCAGCTCGGCGACGTCGTCGCCCGTCTGCGCCGCGCCATACGCCGCGCGTCCCGAGCCGCCCAACCGGGGCAACCTCTGACCGTTGCGCAGGTGGAGCTGTTGGCGAGCCTGGCCGAGCATCCAGGCGCCCGCCCCGGGGAGGTCGCCCGGCGGCTCCGGCTGGCCCCCAACTCCGTCACGACCCTGGTCAACGCCCTGCTGGCGCTCGGGATGCTCGCCCGCAGCGATGGCAGAGGAGACCGGCGGACCGTCACCCTGCACCTCACCCCAGCTGGCGCGGCCACGCTGGCGCGCTGGCAGGCCGCCAACACGCTCATCCTGCATACCGCGCTGGCGGCGCTCCCCACCGACCTGCAGCAGGCCGTGAACGTCGCACTGCCAGCCCTCGAGCACCTCATCGATCAGATCGACGCCCTCGCCGACCAGCCCCCACCTCACGACCGGCTGCCGTGACTGCCGCGCAGCCGGCCACGGTTCAGCCAGCAGCAGCCGTACGCGCCCCACCGCGCGCGGATCAACGCCGCCACCGGAACAACAACTACATGCCGGGAATCCCTCGCGTCGTACCCGCTACCGACGACCCCCGACCAGCATGAGCACGACCAGCAGCAGCCCTGTCCCAGTGACGACACCGCTGACCAGGAGCGGGAGCCTGGTCGCCGGCATTGGCGCGCCAGCGCCGATCGCCAGGCGGATCGCCCGCCACCGCCACCGGCCGGCAACCAGCGTCACAACACCGGTCAGCACCAGCACGAGACCAGGCATCCTGACCGCGACCGGCGGACCCCACGAGCCGGGCAGCCAGCCGACCAGCACGCCCACCACCACCATCGTCAGGGCAGTCTCGCCCGCCACGCCCGGTAGGCGGCCCAGCCGGCGAGCCGGCTCCGCTTGTCGAGCCCGTCAGCGGGCCGCCGCTGCACTAACCACCTCCTCGACCTCATCCATCATCGAGTGGATTGGCACCAGTTTCCTCCAGCACGGTCAGCTGCAGGAGCCGTCGCTGATCGCCATGACCAGCAGGAACCCCCGCTGCATCTCCACCACGGTCTGCCTGACCAGCCCCGCGTCGAAGTAGCGGGCGGCACCCTGGCTGAGGCTGGCCAGCCCGGAGGCGATGGCGGCGAGCTGATCGGCCTTGGTCTGGTCCGGACGCTGGGAGACCGCGATCGGCAGCCCGTCGGCGGAGACGACCATCGCGTGAGCGACGCCTGGGGTGCGGGTGGCGAAGTTGCCGATGAGCTGGTTGAGGTCGCGGGCTTCGGCGCTGAGCTGCGGCACGGGCGCTCCTGGTGCTGCGGTGGCTGCTGGCCAGGGTCGAGCCGTTCACCAAGCGTCGTCGGTCCGCTGGCCCGGTCCGGACCGTCGGCGACCATGCGACCGTGCTTGCGGCCGTTTCGGCCGGCTGGAAGCATACTGCCGACCTCGTCGCGGGAGCGCGCCGGGTGTCCTTGGCCACTGCCTGGACACCCGGGGAGACCGTTGCTCCGCCGAGCGTGCTGATCGGCAGCACCGGCGCCGATGACCAGCTCCGCCCACGCCAGGGCTCGGCTGGCTGGCGCGACCGGCGAGCTTGACAGACAGCCTCGGGCGGGCTACCTGGTCCGCTTGGCGGGTCCGCAGCCCAGGTCCTGGCTGTCTACGCGGGGTGGCGCGTCGTGGCCCAGCGGCCTCCGCTGGCTGGCGAGACGGTGCTCGAGTCGGTGCAGGCTGGCGGAACGGGCATCGAGCGGACGGTCGACAGCGACGCGACGGCCGCGGTCGATACATGCCGTGCCGGGATGGCGCGTGCCCGGCGGGATCTGTCAGGCTTCCCGGGGTGAACACGCTATCGGTCCCGCCCGCGACTCTGGACGCGGTGCTTGAGCGGATCACCTACGCCAACGAGGACACCGGCTACACCGTCGCCCGCGTCGCCACCGGGCGGTCCAGCGACCTGCTGACGGTGGTCGGCCCGCTGCTTGGGGCGCAGCCAGGGGAGAGCCTGCGGCTGCGGGGCCGCTGGCGCAGCCATCCGCAGTACGGCCGCCAGTTCGAGGTCGAGGCCTATGAGACGGTGCTGCCGGCAACCGTCCAGGGCATCCGCCGCTACCTCGGCTCGGGGCTGATCAAGGGGATCGGCCCCAGGATGGCCGAGCGGATCGTCGACCATTTCGGCGAGGGCACCCTGCAGATGATCGAGCAGGCGCCTGGCCGCCTGGTCGAGGTCCCCGGCCTTGGTCCCAAGCGCACCGAGATGATCACCGCCGCGTGGGAGGAGCAGCAGGCGATCAAGGAGGTGATGGTGTTCCTGCAGGGGTGGGGGTGTCGACCTCGCTTGGGGTGCGGATCTACAAGACCTACCGGGACGAGGCCATCGGGGTGGTCCGCGGTGAGCCGTACCGGCTGGCCTCCGAGGTGTGGGGGATCGGCTTCAAGACCGCCGACCAGATCGCCCAGCGTCTGGGCATCCCCCATGACAGTCCGCAGCGGGTCAAGGCCGGGCTGCAGTTCGTGCTGTCGGAGGCCAGCGACGATGGCCACTGCTACCTGCCCGAGACCGAGCTGGTCGCCCGGGCGACCGAGCTGCTGGGCGTGGACGCCGGGCTCGCTGGCCGCTGTCTGGAGGCGCTGGTCGCCGAGGAGGGCGTGGTCGCCGAGCCGCTCCCCGCCACCGTGTCGCCAGGCGTCCCGGAGGGTACGGGGCGGGCCATCTGGCTGGTGCCGTTCCATCGTGCGGAGGCCGCGCTGGCCGGTGGGCTGCTGCGGCTGCTCGATGCGCGCGGCGACCGGCTGGCCACCTTCCAGGGGGTGGACTGGAGGGTGGCGCTGGACTGGCTGCGCGGGACCACGGGTGTCACGCTGGTGCCCGAGCAGGAAGCGGCGGTGCGCTTGGCGCTGACCGAGCGGGTGGCGGTGCTGACCGGCGGGCCCGGCTGCGGCAAGAGCTACACGGTGCGCGCCATCGTCACCCTGGCCCGCGCCAAACAGGCCAAGGTGGTGCTGGCCGCGCCGACCGGCCGGGCCGCCAAGCGCCTTGGGGAGCTGGCCGGGCTGGAGGCCGCCACCCTGCACCGGCTGCTTGGGCTGCGGCCCGGCGGGGACCCGGCGTTCGACCGCGACCGTCCGCTGGACGCCGACCTGGTGGTGGTCGACGAGGCCTCGATGCTGGATGTGCTGCTGGCCAACAAGCTGGTCAAGGCGGTCCCGCCCGGCGCGCACCTGCTGGTGGTCGGCGACGTCGACCAGCTCCCCAGCGTCGGAGCGGGGGAGGTGCTCCGCGACCTGCTGGCCGCCGAGCGCCTGCCGCGGGTGCGGCTGACCCACGTGTTCCGCCAAGCACAGCGCAGCGGTGTGGTCACCAACGCCCACCGCATCAACGCCGGGCAGCAGCCTGCCACCCGCGGCCTCGACGATTTCTTCCTGTTCGCCGAGGACGACCCCGAACGGGCTGCCGACCTGGTCGTCGATGTGGTCGCCAACCGCCTGGCGCGCCGCTTCGGCCTGGACCCGCGGCGGGACGTGCAGGTGCTGTGCCCGATGCACCGGGGCCCGGCCGGCGCGGGCGTGCTGAATGAGCGGCTACAAGCAGCCTTGACGCCGGCGCGGCCCGGGCTTGCGGAGCGCCGCTTCGGCGGCCGTGTGTACCGGGTCGGCGACAAGGTGATGCAGATCAGAAACAACTACGACAAGGGCACCGCCGGGGTGTTCCACGGCTCGGTCGGGGTGGTGACCGCGCTGTCGCTGGAAGAGCAGGAGCTGCGGGTGCGGTTGGACGAGGACGAGGAGGTCGGCTACGGGTTCGACGAGCTGGATGAGCTGACCCACGCCTACGCGGTCAGCATCCACCGCTCCCAAGGCAGCGAGTACCCCTGCGTGGTCATCCCCCTGGTAATGGGCGCGTGGCTGATGCTGCAGCGCAACCTGCTGTACACGGCCGTGACCCGGGCCAAGCGGCTGGTGGTGCTGGTCGGCAGCAAACGCGCGCTGGCCAAAGCGGTCCGCACCCAGGGCGCCGGGCGCCGCTACACGGCCCTGGCCGAGCGGCTGCGCGGCAGGACCGGGTGACCGGGTGGTAGCGGGTGAGCTGCCGCCAACGCTCGGAGCAGCCGGCTAGCTTTGCCTGGATCCAGGACAGCCACAGACATGGGCGTCAGGCGAGGGCCTGCTGACCTTGTAGGTACCGGTTCGCGGTATGGTCTGCCGGGAAGGCCCGCGCCGAGCCGTCAGGGGACGGCGTGGCCGCGACGAGCGTGCCGAGCAGGGGTCCTTGCCCATGCTGTACGGGTCGCCCCACGCGTTTCGGCTGGCCCGCGTCACCGCGCCGCGATCGTGCCCTTGACCTGGGAAAACGTTCTGGTCGGAGGCGGTTCCCGAGATTCTCCAAGGACTCGCCGGTGAGTACCTCTTGCCCATCGTCGTCGCCCGGCTCGGCGGATCACGGTGGAAACGCGCTGGTCAGCGGCATTTGCCTGTCGTCGTCGCAGGGGGCACCGCTATGGGCAAGACTCGGATGTCGACTGCAGCCCACGAGCAGGCGCTGAGGATGGAGGCTGGCTTCTCCGTCGGATAGACGGACACCTTCCTCGACAAGGCGATGCAGTGAGGTCGAGGAGACGCCCTGTTGGGGCACCGGAGGGGCACAGCAGGGCAGCGTGGACCCAGGGTGGGGCATCTGCCCTGGTGTGCCCCTGATTCGCCCTCGCCCTGCCCGTGTCGCTGTCGTCGCCGGTCTGTGCCCTCGCGCCGCGGCGGCGTCTGGCCGGGAGGTACGTGAACCCGCAGGTCGTGCGTGTTCTCATGCCTGGTGTGTCCTCGGTGGGGCACATGCCGGAGCGTCTTGGTGGTCAACGCGCTCGGGTCCGGTACCCATCACGGCGGACCTTGGCGTGGGGCCTGGCCAGCCGAACCACTGGACCCTCAACTACCACTGGTGGGAAGAAGCGTTCTTTGTCGAGAAGTGCCCCGGCTGTTTCGCCGCCGTCGTCGCCCACGGCCAGGCGTGACCAGGCGCTTCGCGGGCGAGCGTTCTCGCCGGCCCGATCTCCCGTCGCAGCGTTACGCGGGTCCCGAGCCGGACGCGCTCAAGCCGCACCTCATCCACGAGCCGGCGCAGCAGCCACAGCCCGCGGCCGCGAACGCCCAGCGCGTCGGTGTCGACATCGGTTGGGGCTGCGCCGGCAGGTCCGGACCGTGATCAAGCACCGACGCCTTGATCACGTCGTCCCTGACGTGGACCACCACCTCCTGACGTCCGGGCGAGGAACCGTGATCGACGACGCGCCGGCCGTGGCGCCTTCGGGCCGCCCGCCGGACCAGCCCGTGCCCGGCAGGCCCTCCCGCCGGGGAGTACGGTGGGTGAGCGCCATGCGGCTCCGGCTGGGCCGTGCCCGCCTGCTTGGTGGGTTGGTCGGAGCCTGGCAACCAGGCCAAGGGCGGTGACACCTGGTGGGCCGCCGGAAGACGCGCCGGCTCGGGGAGATCAGCATCGCGCCCGGATCGGGGATCGACAAGGGCTACAAATGCATCTGCTGGCCCAAGCCCGACGACGCCCGTCCGTGCACCCCGCAGACCTGCGACTGGCGCTGCCGGGCGTGCCACATCCACGGCCGGCCGTTCTACAGCCGCGGCGACCTGCACTACCTGGAGCACGGCACCGGGCCGCTGGCGGCGGAGCTTCGTCGGCTGTGGCGCGCCAAGGGGACGATGAGGGGGGGCACTGCCCGAGACGCAGCGGGCCATGACAGGGACGGCTGGCGGGCGCTGCCGCGGGAGGCAGCTGGGCTGGCGCCACGCCGCCCCCGCTCCCGCACCGTGACGGAGCTGTACCACCCGGGTCTGCAGGACCCCCCGCCAGGGCATGGCGGCCGCGACGCCGGCAGGGGGCAGTAGCTGAAGGCTGGTTTGCGCCTGGTCGATCTGCCTTGCCGGGCTCAGCTCCCCGGGGGGAGCGGTGCGGCCGGGCCGCATTACGCCGTCAACCTCTTCGCCGAAGCTCTTTGGGTCAGGATGCTGCCCGTGCCACACTGCTTGGGTTCGAAGACCCGCGGTGCTCTATGCCTTACGCCAGAGCAGCACGCCGATCATGAATACCCAGAGTACGAATAGGCTTGCCACCACTCGTCGGCCGTGAGGCCGAGCTCGGCGCTGCTGAGGATCTCCTCCGTGCGCTGGGCGCTGGTCAGGGTGGTGCGCTCTGCCTCGCCGGCGAGCCGGGAATCGGCAAGACGGCGCTGATCGGCGAGGTCCTGGAGCGTAGCCATCAGCGTGGCTACGTGACGCTGTCTGGCCGAGCCGCCGAGTTCGAGCTCGAGCTGCCGTTCGGGGTGTTCACCGACGCGCTGGAGCATCATCTGCGCTGGTCACGGACGGCCGAGCTGGGGTTGTTCGGCTGGGCCATGGCGCTCCGCTGCCAGGCCACCATCGAGACGGGCGACCTTCACGCCGCCCTGCGCCTTCGGCGAGCGTGGGGCGCGGGCCGGTTCCCGCACAGCAAGCCCGCTGGCCGGGACCGCGCCCCTGCAGCTTGCATCCGCGCTCCTGGAGGTCGGCGAGCCCGAGCGCTGCCGCGACCTGTTGGTGGCTGCGGACGGCCAGCCGAACCTCCCACCGTTTCCCGTCTACGAGGGGCTCCGCTATGAGCTCCTGGTGCGCGCGGAGCTCATGCTGGGGCATCCGCAACTGGCGGGCGAGCTCGCGACCCGCGCGGAGGAATCGGCCTGCAGGCTCCGGCTCCAGCTACCGCTCACCCAAGCTCGCCGAACCCGAGCCATGGTGCTCCTGCAGCGAGGCAAGCCGCGAGAGGCAGCAGCGCAGGCGCTCGCGTCCTCCGAGACTGCCGAGCGGGCGGGCGCGCCGATCGAGGCCGGCCGGAGCCGCACGCTCGCGGGGAAGGCCCTCGCCGTCGCCGGCGAGCGGGACGCCGCAATCTCCGCACTCCAGCGCGCGTACGAGCAGCTTTCCCGCTGCGGAGCGTTGCGCCGTCTCGACGAGACGGCGCGTGAACTACGCAAGCTCGGTTGCGCCGTGCCCCGCGCGGGCCGCAAGCGGCTGACGGACTCGACTGCCCGAGGAGCGGTCGACCTTGGCGTCGATGCTCGTGGTGAGGAGGGCCGGACCGGTCAAGCTCCGCGCCGGCCGAGCCGAACAGAACCGAGAGCGTCGCGCAGGTCGATCGGGAGCGCCGGATGACATGAAGGGGATCATCTTCAACCTCCTCGAGGAGGTCGTGACCCAGGAGCACGGCGAGGAGGCCTGGGAAGACCTCCTGGACAAGTCGGGGGCTGAGGGCGTCTACACGTCGCTTGGCAGCTACCCGGACCAGGAGTTCGTCGCGCTGCTGCAGGCGCTGCCGGGCGGCGTCGGCCCGACCCCGGGCGAGCTTTTCCGCTGGTTCGGGCGGGCGGCGATCCCGCTGCTCGCGCAGCGCTACCCGATACTGTTCGAGGGACACGACTCGACCCGGTCGCTGCTGCAGGCCCTCAACGACATCATCCATCCGGAGGTGCGCAAGCTCTACCCAGGTGCCGAGGTGCCGATCTTCGACCTCGACCCCATCCCGGGCCTGGATCTCCCCGACCACACGGTCATCATCGGGTACCGATCGGGCCGCCGGCTGTGCGCCCTGGCCGAGGGCTTCATCCAGGGCGCCGCCGACCAGTTCGGGGAACGGGTCACCGTCGAGCAGCCGCACTGCATGCTCCGCGGCGACGAGCGCTGCGCCCTCGTCTGCACCTTCCCGCCCCGGCGGGAGCATGTGCGAATCGGACCGGGCTGAGGTCCAGCGGCTGCGGCGGAAGCATGAGCGCGAGCGCCGCGCCCGCCTGCAGGCCGAGGCCATCGCCGAGCAGTTCACCCGCGACGCGCTGCACGACCCGCTCACCAAGCTGCCCAACCGGAGCCTGCTCCTGGACCGTCTCGGTCTGGCGCTGACGCGCGCCGGTCGCCTGGGGTCGCTCGTCGCCGTGCTCTTCCTCGACCTCGACGGGTTCAAGGCGGTCAACGACAGCCTCGGCCACGCCGCCGGGGACGAGCTGCTGATCCAGGTGGCCGAGCGGATCCGACAGTGCCTCCGGCCTGCCGACACGGTGGCCCGCCTGGGCGGCGACGAGTTCGGCATCCTCCTCGAGGACGTGCGCGACGCCAGCGGGGCGCATGCCGTGGCCGACCGCATCCTGGACACCCTGCGCGCCCCCATGACCATCCAGGGCAAGCAGCTGGTCACCGGGGCGAGTATCGGGATCGTCCTGGGCGCCTCCGACGAGGGCGCTGTTGACCTCCTCCGCAAGGCCGACCAGGCCATGTACGTCGCCAAGGCCGGCGGGAAGGACCGCCACGTCACGTTCGAACCGGCCATGCAGGCGACCGCTCTTGCCCGCCTCGAGCTCGAAGCCGACCTTCGGCGCGCGCTGGACGAGGGAACACTCGATGTCCACTACCAACCCGTCTGCGAGCTGCCCACGGGGCGCCTGGCCCGGACCGAGGCGCTGGCCCGCTGGCGGCATTCCCGGCGTGGGCTCGTCCCGCCGGCCGAGTTCATCCCCCTGGCCGAAGAGAAGGGGCTGATCGTCCCGCTCGGCCGGTGGGTCCTCCAGCGGGCGTGCCACCAGACCCGGGACTGGCAGCAGCTGTACCTGGGCGACCCCCCTCTCGGGGTGGCGGTCAACCTGTCGGCCGGCCAGCTCCGCCCAGGGCTCGTCGAGACCGTCGCGGAGGCGCTCGGCGAGGCGGGGCTGGCCGCGCGCTGCCTGACCTTGGAGATCACCGAGAGCCTGCTCATGGACGAATCGGCCGAGTCGTTGGGCTACCTGACCGAGCTGAAGGCGCTGGGCGTGCGGCTGGCGATCGACGACTTCGGCACCGGCTACTCCTCGCTTGGCCGCCTGCGCTCCCTCCCCATCGATGAGCTGAAGATCGACCGGTCGTTCGTCGCCGATATCGCCCCTGGCACCACCAGCGGCCCACTGGTGACCGCCGTGACCGCGATGGCGCGCGCACTCGGGCTCGAGGTCGTCGCCGAGGGGGTGGAAACCTTCGAGCAGCTCCGCTACCTGCTCGGGCGGGGCTGCGACGCCGTGCAGGGCTACCTCGTCGGCCGACCCGTGCCGGCCAGCACGATGCGGCGGCTGCTCGCCGACCCCGGAAGCGACCTCGGCGTCGGGGGATCGCTTGCGGTGGTCGACGAGCCTGTGCCCGAGGCCCTCGACACCGAGCTCGCCGGCCTGCTCGCAGACGCCGCGTCCGCCGACGTCGGGTGCGAGCCCCTCGTCCAGTCCCTGCTGGTCCGGCTCGAACAGGCGACCCCTTCCGAGTCGAGGTAACGGCCGCGCAAGGGCGGGTCTGCTCGCGCCCTCTGACCAGCGGCGGCGGCATCCCGTTGGCGGTGGTCGCCGGCTTCCCCCAAGATGAGCGTTTCACCCGATCCGAGGAGGCGAGGATGGAGCAGGCGCACGCGCGGGCGCTTCACGGTCGCCGCCGGAACTGCCACCGGCCTGCCCGTCGGGCCCGCGCAGCGCCAGGAGCTGCTGCTCACCGCCGCGCAGAGCCTGGTCGCGGTCCTGGTGAACCTGGAGCTCAGCGCCCGGGAGGCCGCGGCCCTGTCGGGGCTGTTCCTGGTCCAGTTCGGACTGGCCGCGCTCGTCCCTGGCAGCACCGAGCTGCTCGTCTTGGCCCTGGCGTACCTGGTGGGGGCCGCCGTTCTGCTGCAGCGCGCCAGGCGTCTGATCGGCCCGCTCCTGCATGACGGCCGGTACCACGCTAGTAGGCAGGCATGTGAGCACGTGGTGGGGGGTAGGACACGTCAGCCTGCGCTTCCGTAGGGCCGGGTGATGATCTCCAGGAAGTGGCCGCTCGGGTCCTCCCAGTAGACGCCGCGCCCACCGTCGTTGGTGTTGAACTCGCCCGGCCGCGTCCGCCCGGGGTCGGCCCAGTAGGGCAGACCCCGGGCGCGGATCCGCCCGAAGATCTGGTCGAACTCCGACTCGCCGACCAGGAACGCGTAGTGCTGCGGATGCACCGGGCCGTGGTCGTCGGCGAAGTCGAGGGAGACGTCGTTGTCGACCTGCACGACGAGGAACGGCCCGTACGGCGTGGGCGGGGCGACGCCGAGGATCTCGGCGAGGAAGGTCGCCGACTCCTGCTTGTCGCGCACGGACACGATGGTGTGGTTGAGGTGGACGGGCATCAGAACTCCTTGGCTGGGCGGATCATGGACCCGCGCGCCACCGGCGAGTACGCCCGGCCCGGCCGGGGCATCGCCTACACCAGCTCTTTCTGGCTGGACCCGTCTTCCGGCCCTGACCGTCCCGCGCCGTCGGCGCCGATGGTCAGCGGCTGATCTCCGCCGTTTCCGCTTCCAGCTCGCCCAGGTCGACGTCGCGCTTGCGGTGCAGGCTGCTGGGCCACCAGATCCAGCGGCCGACGTCGAGGTTCAGCGCGGTGACCAGCACCGAGCGGACGACGAAGGTGTCCAGCAGCACGCCGAACGCCACCGCGAAGCCGATCTCGGTGATGAACACCAGCGGCAGCGTGCCGAGGGCGGCGAACGTCCCCGCCAGCACCACGCCCGCTGAGGTGATCACCCCGCCGGTGGCGGCAAGGCCGATCAGCGCGCCCCGCCGGGTGCCGTAGCGCCTGGTCTCCTCGTGCACCCTGGTCATGAGGAAGATGTTGTAGTCGGTGCCCAGCGCGACCAGGAACACGAAGGTCCACAGCGGGAACGCCGGGTCGGCCCCGGCGAACCCGAAGACGTGCTCGAAGGCCACGGCGCTGACCCCCAGCGCCGCGCCGAACGACAGCACGACCGTGGCGACCAGCAGCAGCGGCGCGACGATCGCGCGCAGCACCAGCCCGAGGATGATCAGCACCACCACCAGCACCAGCGGCACGACCAGGTTGCGGTCGTGTCGGGTGGCACGCTGGATGTCGAGGTTGACCGCGCTGCCGCCGCCGACCTTGGCGTCGGCCCCCGGGATCGCGTGCACGCTGGCGCGCAGCCGGTCCACGGTGTCAAAGCCCGCTTGACTGTCTGCGCTGCTGGTCAGCGTCCCCTCAACGTAGGCGTAGCCGTCCTTGACCACCGGACGGGTGACGGCCGTGACCCCCGGGGTGGCCGACACGGCCGACTGCAGCTGCCCTGCGGCCTCGGCCTTGCCGATGACCTGGACCGGGTTGCCCGCACCGGCCGGGAAGTGACGGGCCAGCACCGCCTCCCCGGTGACCGCCTCGGGGTCGGTGCGGAAGGAGTCCTTGCCCTGCAGGCCGTTGGCCTCCAGCTGGGTCACCCCCAACGCCAGCGACCCCAGCACCACGGCGGTCACCAGCCAGACGAGCCGGGGCCGGCGGGCCATGCGCCGCCCGATCCGCGCCCACAGGCCCCGCTCGGTCGGCTCGGCCGAGCCCAGCGTGGGCCGCAGCGGCCAGAACACCCAGCGGCCGAAGATGACCAGCAGCGCCGGGAGCAGGGTGATCATGGCGCACAGCCCGACCGCGACGCCGATCGCCATCACCGGGCCGAGGCTCTTGGTCGAGTTCAGCTCGGCGACCAGCAGGGTCAGCAGGCTCAGGATCACGGTGGCGGCGCTGGCGATGATCGCCGGTGCGGCGCGACGCAGCGCCACGGCCATCGCCGCGTGCCGGTCGTCGTGGCGGCGCAGCTCCTCGCGGTAGCGGGCGGTCAGCAGCAACGCGTAGTCGGTGCCGGCGCCGAAGACCAGCACGGTCAGGATGAACGCGCTCTGGGCGTTGACCGTCAGGCCCGCGTCCCTGGCCAGCAGGTAGATCACCGCCTGCGCGGCGGTCAGAGCGACGAACACGGTCGTCAGCGGCAGCAGCCACAGCACCGGGCTGCGGTAGGTCAGCAGCAGGATGACCATGACGATCGCCGCGGTGATGTACAGCAGGGTGGAGTCGAACCCGGAGAACACGTCGCTGAAGTCGGCAAAGTACCCGGCCGGCCCGGTCACGTAGACCCCGAGCCCACCCGCGTCGGCGCGCGCAATCGACCGCAGCTCCTTGATCCGCGGGGCGAGCTCCTCCCAGCCGTTGCCTTCCTCCGCGACCTTGATGGGCACGACCACCTGCAGCGCCCTGCCGTCCCTGGCCGGGATCGGGCCCAGGACCTTGCCGCTGACGTCCCTGACGCCGGCGAAGCGCTTGACGTCGGCGGCGACCTTGGCCTGGTCGGCCGCGGTGACGGCGCCGTCGGCACGTTCGTAGACCACCAGGGCCGGGAAGACGTCGCTGGGCGTGAACCGCTCGGCCAGGTCGACGACCTGGGTGGACTCGGCGTTGTTGGGCAGCCAGGCGGACGCGTCGTTCTGCTGGGCGCTGTTGAGCTTGCCGGCGAGCGGCCCCGCGACCGCGAACACCCCGATCCAGAAGAGGAGGACCGCCCACTTGCTCCAGCGCCCACTCGGAAGGCCTGCGATCCTTCGCACTCCGTTCATGACACCCCCACGACTCGCCACCTGTCCCACCCCACGCCGTTGATTACGATCAATCGTGACACCGAGCTGGGTCAATCCAAATCCCGTCACAGTTGTATCCCGGCCCCCCGACAGCCGCTGGCCCGCCTGGCGTATCGTGCGACCGTGACGATCACCGACCGACTGGCCCGCTTCAACCGCCGGGGACCCAACCGCATCGTTCGGACGTTCGCCGGGCGGCTTTCCCCCCTGGCCATCGTGGTGCATCGCGGTCGGAGATCCGACCACCGGTACCGGACGCCGGTCGCCGCCTTTCGGCTCGACGACGGCTACGCGATCGCGCTCTTCTACGGCGCGGACCGTGACTGGGTAAGGAACGTGCTGGCAGCCGGCGCCTGCACGCTGGAGCGGGGCAGACGGCAGGTCCAAGCGACCGATCCCGAAGTGCTCAGCGGCAGCGGCGCCATGGTGCTCGTGCCGGCGCCGGTCCGGATGGTGCTCCGGATGCTGCGCGTGACCGAGGTCCTCCGGCTCTCCACCGCCGCCTGATCAGTGCTCATCGACGAAGACGGGGTCGCCCACGGAGATCCGGCCGTCGTTGAGGACGTCCGCGTTGAGCCCGCCTCGGTGAACGAGCTCCTTGATGATCCCGGGCCGCGTCAGCTGCTGCAGGTGCAGGCACGGCTCGCAGCGCTCGACGCCGAGGCACTCGACCTCGCCGACCCGGAAGCGCCTGCCGACCAGCTCGTTCAGCCGCACGCCGCGCACCACCACCTGACGGCGCGACTGGGCGCCGGTGAGGCCGACGTCCTCGAGCACTTCCGCCTCGATCAGGGTCAGCGCCTGGCCGGGCTTGGCGCCGTCCTGGTGGAAGTGGCGGTCGCCCGCAAGGCCCTTGCCGGCGAGCGCGCTGGCGGAGTCGACCGGCGCGATCGCGTCGGTCGGGCCGATGTTGATCGCCTCGACGTTCACGGCCCGATCATCTCCGGCGGGCGTCGCCGAGTCCAGCCGGTCATCGCCTCAGCGACGATGCTGACCCGGGCCGGCACGGCCATGGCCGCTCCTTCGTCGTGGGCATCCTGGCCGGCCCCAGCCTGGCACGCTGCTACGACCCGGTGTGACCCGGGGCGTCGCCCACCCGCCCGATTTGTGGCATGCTTCGCCAGCATGCCAAGCCGACCCGGGAGATGGCGCCGCTGTGGGGATCCTCGTCCGCATCCTGGTCAACGCCGCGGCCCTCGCCGCAGCCGCCGCCCTGGTGGACGGCATCACCATCGGCCAGGGCACCACCGGCGAGCGGGCGCTCGCGCTCCTCGGCGTCGCGGTCATCTTCGGCCTGGTCAACGCGATCATCCGGCCGATCGTCCGGCTGTTCACCTTCCCGCTGTTCATCCTCACCCTGGGGCTGTTCACCTTCGTGGTGAACGCGCTCATGCTGCTGCTCACGTCATGGCTGAGCGACCAGGTCGACCTGCCGTTCGAGGTCGACGGCTTCGGGGCCGCCCTGCTCGGCGCGCTCGTCGTGAGCGTGGTGAGCTTCCTGCTCAACGTCCTGCTGCCGGACAGGTACGAGCGCTGACCGGACAGGTACGAGCGCTGACGTCCGGCCCGGTCGGAGCAGGTGGAACGAGCAAGGGTACAGCGGGAGGGCTAACGGGGCCTCGCCCGGCCCTGCCCCGGCGATCCCCCAACCGCCGGCGGGGGGCTACACCCGTTCCCCGTCCCGCCGTACCGAAGGGATGTCTCCCCGGTTCGGTCCGGCGCCAAACCTCTCCGGTATGAGGTACTCACATGCCGGTACGAGGTACCCAGATGCCTGGTGCGGCGTGGACCGCCAACGTTTGCGCGCTCGCTTGATCGGCTACCAAAATGCATGAGCTGCGCTCCTGACGCGCGTGGTCGCAGCTGCCTCGATTCGTGCTCGGATGGCGCGTGCGACCGACGGGACGATGGTGCAGCAGAAGCTGGAGGTGCCGCCGGTAGGCGGCTCGCAGGGACGCCGGCGGTGGTGGAGCGACCGCCCGCGTCGGCCACGACCTCTGGTCGCCGCGGTGTTGTCGTGCCTGCTGCCAGGAGCCGGCCAGCTCTACCTCGGACGGACGCGCCGGGGTGCCGCGATGGTCGCGGTCACGGCCGGCTGCGTACTCGCTGGCGTGGCGCTCTGGCAGGACCGGAGCGCCCTGGCCCGTACGCTGGTCCAGCCCCAGTGGCTGCTCGGCCTGCTCGCAGCCGACGCCGCGCTGCTGGCGTTCCGGGCCTTCTCCGTGCTTGACGCGTACCGCCTGGGCGCCGCCCGCCTCGAAGGCGGACCGGTCCGGCGCCGCGCCATGGCTCGCCTGGTCGCCGTCCTCGTCCTCGGGCTGACCGCCGCCCCCCATGCGGTGGCCGGCTACTACGACCTCCAGGCGTACGACCTGCTGGCGTCGGTCTTCGGCGGTCGCGACCACGGCTGGACGGCAGCGGACAGGGCGGCGCGGGGGGCGGCGCCGGCGGTCCCCGGCCGCCTCACCGTCCTGCTCCTGGGCGGCGACGCCGGGTGGGGACGGACCGGCCTGCGCACCGACACGATGATCGTGGCGAGCATGGAGCCGGCCACGGGCCGGGCCGTGCTGTTCGGCCTGCCGCGCAACCTGGTCCGGGTGCCGCTGCCCGACGGCCCGGCCCGGGCGTTCGCCTGCCGCTGCTTCCCCCATCCGCTGAACGAGCTGTACGGCTACGCCGAGGAGCACCCCGGCCTGTTCCCGGGGAGCCGGCGCCCGGGCGTCACCGCCGTCATGGGTGCGGCCGAGCGGTTGCTCGGCATCCGCGTCGACCACTACGCGCTGGTCGACCTCAAGGGGTTCGTCGAGGTCGTGGACGCGCTGGGAGGCGTGACGGTGACCGTGTCGGAGCCCGTGCGGGTCGAGATCGACCGGCTCGGGGAGGGTCACGGCGGGCCGAGGTTCTTCGTCAAGCCCGGGCGGCACCATCTGGACGGGCTGACCGCGCTCGCCTTTGCCCGCGCCCGCAAGGAGACCACCGACTACGACCGGATGCACCGCCAGCGCTGCCTGCTCGGCTCGCTGGCCAGGCAGGCCGATGCACGCCGGCTGCTGCGGGTCTTTCCCCGGCTCGTCCCGGTCGTCAAGCGCAACGTCTCCACCGACGTCCCGCTCGACCGCCTCCCGGACCTGATCGAGCTGGCCGGCCAGCAACGCGTGAACCTGGCCACGATCGGCTTGGAGCCCCCCGGCTTCGCCGCCGGCTGGGCGTCCGGCGGCTACCCGGTCCCCGACGTGACGCGCATCCGCGCCACGGTCCGGGCCATGCTCGCCGGCCACGCCGCCACGACCGTCGCCGCAACCGACCACGGCGGGACGGCGGGGACGAGGCAGCCGGGCCGGCCCGCAGCCCAGGGATCGGGGACCGCGGCCGGGACCTCTGGGACCGCGGCCGGGACCTCGGGGACCGTGGCCCGGGGGTCGGGGACCGTGGCCCGGGGGTCGGGGACCGTGGCCCCAGGGTCGGAGACCGGCGCCCAAGGGTCGGGCGCTGCCGCCCAGGGGTCGCATGCCGCCGCCGAGGGGTCGGGCGGGACCGCCCAAGGGTCGCAGGCCGCCGCCCAGGCGCCCGACGCCTGCGCCACGGCCGGCTGATCGCCGAGACGTCAGGAGTGGGCGCGGTCGCCTCGTTCGACCGCGCGACCGATCGGGTCTCGACGGTGCGCCGGCTCGGGCCCTGAGCATCGCCGCGGGCCGGCCGGCTCAGAGAAGCTGGAGCTGGTCGCCGGCTGGCGTGGCCGGCCGGCGCGGGGGTCTGGCCGCGGCGTGGACGCGTTCGAGGAGCGTCTCGGTGATGTCGGACAGGAACGGGGAGGGCGCGGCCTCGTGGACCCTGCCGTGCCGGGTGCGGCGGCCGGCGTGGGTCAGGTACAGGTGGGACCTGGCCCGGGTCATGCCGACGAAGAACAGCCGGCGCTCCTCGCCGAGGTCGAGGGCGCCGGCCCCGCCCCAGCGGAGGGGGAGCAGGCCGTCCTCGCAGCCGGTGAGGAACACCACCGGGAACTCGAGCCCCTTGGCCGCGTGCAGGGTGAGCAGCGACACCCGGTCGGCCCGCGGGTCCAGCGCGTCCACCTCCGCGCCGAGCGCGAGGTCGGCCAGGAAGCGTCCGAGGTCGTCGCCGCACCGCTCGGCCAGCGGCGTGAGCAGGTCCATCGCGGCTCGGACGTCCGCCTCGGCCTCCGCCACCGGATCCCCGCCGGGCGCCGGGGCGGGGCCGAGGTCGTCGACGGCCGCCTTCACGGCCCGGTGGACCCGGTTCAGGACCGGCGTCGAGGGTCGGTCCGGGTCGCCGGGCCCGGCCGCGGCGGCCTCGGCGCGGAGGAGCGCGACCACGGCCCGGACGCCCGGCCGGTCGGTCAGGCGGTCGTGGGAGCGCTTCTGGAACGGCATGCCGGCGCGAGCCAGGGCCTCGGCCAGCGGCCCGGCCTGGGCGTCGGTGCGGTACAGGACGGCGACGTCGGCGAAGGACAGGCCGCCGTGGCCGGGCCCGGCGACCCGGCCGCTGTCGATCGAGTAGAACGAGGACCCGCCGAGCAGCTCGTCGATGGTGCGCACCACCAGGTCGGCTTCCGCCTGCTCGGTAGCGGCCCGCTGCACGACGATCCGCGGCGCCGACGCGGTCGCCTCGCCGTGGGCGTCCAGCACCCGGCCGCGCACCAGCGTCGAGGGGGCGATGGCCTGGAGCGCGCCGTCGACGATGGCACGGCTCGAGCGGTAGTTGCGGGTGAGGCGGACGGTCCTGGCTGCCGGGAAGTCCTGCCCGAAGCGGAGGAAGAACCCCACGTCGGCGCCGCGGAAGCCGTAGATCGCCTGGTCCGGGTCGCCGATCGCGCACAGGTCGCCGCCCGGCCCGGTCAGCAGGCAGAGCAGCCGGTACTGCAGCTCGTCGACGTCCTGGTACTCGTCCACCGAGATCGACGGCCAGCGGTCCCGGTACGACCCGGCCAGGCCCGGGTCGGCGCCGAGCAGCGCCACCGGCAGCGCGAGGAGGTCGTCGAAGTCGAGCAGGCCGCGCTCGCGCAGGGCCCGGTCGTAGCGGGCGAGCCGGTCGGCCAGCGCGCCGGCGTCCGGCTCCGGGCCGGCGGCCCGGGCGCGCTTGGCGCGCGAGAGCGCGTCGAGCAGGCGGCGGGCGTCGCGTTCCGAGCCGCCCGACACCCCCCGGACCAGCTCCAGCCGCTCGGTCTCGTCGGCGACGCCGACGCCATCGCCGAGGCCGAGGAGCTCACGCTGGTCGTGCACGATCCGCAGCCCGAGCCCGTGGAAGGTGGTCACCAGGACCCGCTCGGCGGCGTCGGGGACCAGGGCGCGGAGGCGCTCGTGCAGCTCCTCGCAGGCCCGCCGGGTGAAGGTGATGGCCAGGCACCGCTCGGGTGGGACGCCGTGGTCGCGCACCAGGTGGGCGATCCGGTGGGTGAGCGTGCGGGTCTTGCCCGTGCCCGGTCCGGCCACGACCAGCAGCGGCCCCTCGACGGCCGCCGCCGCGGCCCGCTGGTCGGGGTCGAGCCCGCCCAGGACCGTCGAGACCACGCCGGCGACGTCCGCGCCGGCCGGCTGCGGCGGTTCCGCCCCGCAGCCGGCCGGCTGCTCGACCGCTGCCGCGGGCGGGTACGGCGGGCCGGCGGCCTCCCCGCTGGGTGGCGGGCCGGCGGGGCGCTCGGTGGGCTCCGGGCCGGCGGGGCGCTCGGTGGGCTCCGGGCCGGCGGAGCGCTCGGTGGGTGGCGGGCCGGCGGCCTCCCCGGGGGGCTCCGGGGCGGCGGCCGCCCGGGCCGTCGGTGGGGCCGGCTCGGGGTCGGGAGGGTCGAACAGGGTGGCCGTGAGCGAGCCGTGGCCGCGCAGCTCGGCCGGGTCGAACAGGCGGATGACGCCGTACTCGCCGTCGTAGCCGGCCTCGCGCACGACCGCGCCGCGGCGGAGCCGTCCGATGGCCTCGGCCAGCAGCGGCGGCCCTGACCGCCCGATCTCCTCGAGCGGCACGTCCTGCAGGATGGCCAGCTCGGGGCCGAGCCGCGCGACCAGGGCAGCGACCTCCTGACCGACGGCCTTGCTCTTCGGGCCGACCCCGAGCAGCTCCCCCAGGATCTCGGGCAGGGGCACCAGGCAGCGGAAGCCGGCCGCGCCCGGAGGCCGGGCACCGTCCGAACGGTCGGCGAGCGCCTCGACCCGGTGCAGCACGCCGACCGTGAGTGGCTTACCGCAGGCCGGGCAGCGCTCGCCGCGCCGGCGGGTCTCGGCCGGCTCCAGGCGGACGCCGCAGTTGCGGTGGCCGTCGAGGTGGTACTTGCCCTCCTCGGGGAAGAACTCGACCGTCCCGCCGAAGCCCTCGCCGGTCTCGAGCGCCCGCCGCAGGGCGAAGTAGTCCAGCTCGGTGCCGAACACCGACGCCTCCCGGGCCAGCGCCGGCGGGGAGTGGGCGTCGGAGTTGCTGACCAGCCGGTACCGGTCCAGCGAGGACACCCGCCAGTTCATGGCCGGGTCCGAGGAGAGCCCGGTCTCCAGCGCGAAGACGTGCCCGGTCAGGTCCCCGAAGCACTCCTCGACCGAGTCGAATCCCGACTTGGAGCCGAGGATGCCGAACCAGGGCGTCCAGGCGTGCGCGGGCACCAGGTAGGCGCCGTCGCCGCTCTGCAGGGTGATGTCGAGCAGGTCCCGCGAGTCCAGGCCGAGGATGGGCCGGCCGTCCGAGGCCAGGTTCCCGATCCGCCCGAGGCTGTGGTTGAACGCGGCCGCCGCGTCCAGGTCGGGCATGTAGACGAGGTGGTGGAGCTTGCGGGTGCGCTCGGCCCGCTTGTAGATGGTGGCGATCTCGACCGAGAGCAGGAAGCGGACCGGCCCGTGGCAGGAGGCTGGGAGCCGCCGGACCACAGCGCGCTCGACGTCGCCGGAGAGCCGGTACAGGCCGGGCTCGGCCGGCACCAGGCTCGAGCGGAGCGTCTCGAACCAGACCGGGTGGGTGAAGTCCCCGGTGCCGACGACGCCGACGCCCTTGCGCAGCGCCCACCAGGCCAGGTGCTCGAGATCGCAGTCACGGCTCGTCGCCCTGGAGTGCTTCGAGTGGATATGCAGGTCCGCGTAGAACGGCATGGCTCGAACCTATCACGGGTAGCTGACACCTCTTGACACGTCCGGGACGGGCAGAGGGACGACAAGCCGGCGCCTCCCGCTTGCGATGGCAACACGCCTCAGGGCGGATTCTCGATGACCTGCCAGGTTGGGAAGAACCTGCGCGTTTGTCCACCTCAGACAGACCGCCCGTATGCAAGAATTCCCCCCTTCGCGTCGGTTCGTGCCGGGCCGGGCACGAGCGTCTCGCGGCCGTGACGGAGGGGGACCAACGATGGGCACTGACCTGGACCGGAGAGCACAGGCGGCGGCCGGCGGCCGCTTCCCCTGACGGCCGGCAACGCCGCATCCCCGGATCTGGTCCCTGGATGAGAGTCCCATGGCCCACCCACCACCGCGACCCCAGGCCGGGCGGTCCATGAGCCATCGGCGCGGGTACCCTGCCTGGCTCGGGTACCCTGCCTGGCTCATGTACCTGCTGGCCGGCGGGGCGGCCGCCGGGGCCTACCTCACGATCGGCTCCGATCTGGCCGGGGGGGTCGTGTACGTCGGGCTCGGGCTCTCCGCGGCGGTGGCCACCGTCGCCGGAGCCAGCGCCCACCGGCCCAGGCACGCGCTGCCCTGGTGGCTGCTGGCCGCCGGTCTGCTCTCCAACGTCGCAGGCGACGTCGTCCTCCATGGCGGCGGGCGCGTCCCCGGCGTCCAGCTCGTGTCGGCCGCCGCCGACGCCTTCTACCTGGCCGGCTACCCCCTGTTCGGCGTCGGCCTGCTGCTGCTGGTCCGCGCCCGCGTCCCCGGGCGCGGCCGCGCCGGGCTCGTCGACGCGTTGATCGTGGCGACCGGCGCCGCCCTGCCCGCCTGGGTGTTCCTCGTCTCACCCCACCTGCGTGACCCGGGCCTCGACCTGGCCGCCCGGGTCGTCTCCATCGCCCACCCGCTGGCCGACGTGCTCCTGCTCGCGGTGGCCGCCCGCCTCGCGGTGGGCGTTGGCGCCCGGCCACCCGCCTACCGCCTGCTCGCCGCCGGCGTGGTCGGGATGCTCGCCACCGACGTCTGCCACCTGGTGCTCGACCTCAGCGGCGGGTACCAGGTCGGCAGCCCGGTCGGCGCAGGCCGGATGGCGGCGTACGCGTGCGCGGGCGCCGCCGCGCTGCACCCGTCGATGGCCCAGGCCGCCGCGCCGGCGGGCGCGCCAGCGCCCGTGCCGCGCCGCCGCCGGCTCGTCGTCCTGGCCGGGGTCTCGCTCCTCGCCCCGGCGCTCCTCGCCCCGGCGCTCCTCGCCGTCGATGCGGCCGTCAGCCCGCCGGCCGACGTGCCGGTCATCGCGGCCGGCTCCGCCCTGCTCTCGCTGCTCGTGGCGGTCCGCGTGGCCGGGCTGCTCGGCGTCCTCGCCGGCGCGCTCGCCGAGCTGCGGCACCGGGCGCTGCACGACGTGCTGACCGGGCTCGCCAACCGGGAGCTGTTCGTCGACCGGGTCGAGCAGGCGCTGCTGCGCAACCGGCGGGTACCCGGCCAGGTCGCGCTGCTCTTCATCGACCTGGACGACTTCAAGCAGGTCAACGACACCCTCGGGCATGCCGCCGGCGACCGCCTGCTCAGCGAGGTGGCCGGGCGGCTGCGGACCTGCCTGCGCGCCGGCGACACCGCGGCACGCCTGGGCGGCGACGAGTTCGCGATCCTGCTCGACGGCGTCCCTGATCCCGGGCTCGGCGCCGTGGTCGCCCGCCGGGTGCTCGCGGCCCTGCGCGAGCCGCTCGACCTGCACGGCATGCGGGTGACGGTCGAGGCGAGCATCGGCATCGCGACCACCACGAGCGGGTTCGACCAGGCCGGGACCCTGCTGCGCCGGGCCGACGTCGCCATGTACGCGGCCAAGGGCGGCGGGAAGGGCCGCTACAGCTGGTTCGACCCGGCCAGCCATGCCGACGAGGCGCACGACGCCCGCCAGGCCGTCGGTACCGGGCCGCCCGGCCACGCGGCCCGCCCCCGCCAGGGCGTGGGCATCGCCGGGCCGATCGCCGACCCGCGCTGGCCCAACGTCGGGGCCATCCTCGGGCAGGTCTCGGCCCGGGCCGCGCCACCGCCGGCCGGGGCGTCCGACCCAGGCGCCTCCGCCCTGCGCGCGTTCGCCACCCTCGTGGCCGAACGTATGCAGGCCGCTGAGACCGTCCCCGCCGCGCAGGCCGGCGACTACGCCAGGCGCCTGGCCCAGGTCCAGGCCGTCACCGACGCCGCCCTGGGCCACCTCGCGGTCGACGACCTGCTCACGGCACTCCTCGAGCGGCTCAAGGCGGTGCTCGCGGTCGACGCGCTCACCCTGTTCCTCCCCACCGAGGACGGCGGGTCGCTGCGCCTGCACGCCTTCCTCGGCCTGGACGACGAGCTGGCCGGGACGGTCCTCCCCATGGGCGAGGGCGTCAACGGCCGGGTGGCCGTCACCGGGACGCCCCTGCTGGTCGCCGACCTGCCCATGACGAGGATGCAGACCGCCGCGGCGGCTGGGACGCGGCTGCGGGCGATCGCCTGCGTGCCCCTGCGGGTCGAAGGCCGCATCATCGGCACCCTCGGCGTGGGCAGCCAGATGCCCAGCTACTTCGGGCAGGCCGACCTGGAGCTGCTGCAGCTCGTCGCCGACCGGGCCGCCCTGGCGATCGAGCGGACACGGCTGCTCGAGGCCGAGGCGCGGGCCCGGGCGGCGGCCGAGCGGACGGTGGACCGGCTCTCCCGGCTCCAGGCCATCACCGCGGCGTTCTCCCAGGCCCTGACCCCGGGCGAGGTCGCCGAGGTGGGCGTCCGCCAGGGGGTGGCCGCGCTCGACGCCCAGGGCGGCGCGCTGGCCCTGGTGGACGGGGACGACCTCGAGGTCGTCGCCACCCTCGGGTACCCGCCGGAGGTCGTCGAGCAGTGGCGCCGCATGCCGCTCACCGGGGTCGCGCCGCTCGCCCAGGCGGTGCGGCGCTCGGCTGCCGTCTTCCTCGGCTCCCCGGCCGCGCGCGAGCGGTGCATGCCCGGCTGGCGCCCGATCATGACCGACGTGCAGGCCTGGGCCGCCGTCCCGCTTGCCGTGCAGGACCGCTGCCTCGGCGTGCTCGGGCTCACCTTCGACGAGCCGCGCGCCTTTGCCGAGGAGGACCGCCTGTTCATGGTCGCGCTGGCGGGCCACTGCGGGCAGGCGCTCGAGCGGTCCCGGCTCTACGAGGCCGAGCGCGTGGCCCACCTGGCGGCGGCGGCCCGGGCCGAGGAGTTCGCCAGGCGGGCCGGTGCCACGCTCGACCCGAGCGCGGCCGGCGACCGCTGAGCCCGGCCGGGACTGCCGGCGTGTGCCCCGGCTCGTCCCCCGACGGCGGACGCCACGCCGCGGGGCGACGGCGCCTCCCGACGGCGGACGCCACGCCGCGGCGGCCGGCTGAGGCCCGGGCGGCCGGGCGGCGTGGCAGGATGGCCCGCGTCGTCCCCTAGAACCAGCGCTGGGTGATCACCTTCTGCTTGGTGTAGAAGCGGATCGAGTCGGTGCCGGTGGCGTGCAGGTCGCCGAAGAACGAGTCCTTCCAGCCGGTGAAGGGCAGGAACGCCATGGGCGCGGCCACCCCGATGTTGACCCCGAGCATGCCGGCCTGGATGCGGCGGCGGAACTCGCGCGCGTTCTTGCCGGAGGTGGTGAAGATCGACGCCATGTTCCCGTAGCTGGAGCGGTTGGCGGTGGCGAGCGCCTCGTCGACGTCGCGGGCCCGCACCACCGACAGGACCGGGCCGAACAGCTCGGTGCGCCACACGTCCATGTCCGGGGTGACGTGGTCCAGGATGCTGGGACCGAGGAAGAAGCCGTCGGAGTCGACCGCGTCGCGGCCGTCGGCGACCAGGGTCGCGCCCGCGTCTCGGCCCTCGCCGACCTGCCTGGCGATGGCCTGCTTGCGCTCGGCCCGGATCACCGGGCCCATGTCGGTGCCCGGCTCGGCGCCCGGCCCGACCTTGAGGGCCGACGCCTGCGCGGCCAGCTCCTGGACCAGCACGTCGCCGATCGTCCCCACGCCGACCGCGACGCTGCCGGCCAGGCAGCGCTGCCCCGCGTTGCCGAACGCGGAGGCGACCAGCGCGGGCACGGTCGCCGCGAGGTCGGCGTCGTCCATCACCAGCAGGTGGTTCTTGGCCCCGCCGAGGGCCTGGACCCGCTTGCCGTTGGCCGCGCCCCGGGTGTAGACGACCCGGGCGACCCGGGCCGAGCCCACGAACGACACCGCGTCCACCTCCGGGTGCTCCAGCAGGCGGGTGACGGCCTCCTCGGCGCCGTGGACGACGTTGAACACGCCCTCGGGCAGGCCGGCCCGCTCGAGCAGCTCGGCCAGCTTCATCGCCGACAGCGGGGTCTGCTGGGAGGGCTTGTGCACGAAGGTGTTCCCGCACGCCAGCGCCGTCGGGATCATCCACAGGGGCACCATGGTGGGGAAGTTGAACGGGGTGATGCCGGCCATCACCCCGACCGGGAAGCGGATCAGCCGCTCGTCGATGCCGCTGGCGATCTGGTCGATGGCCGAGCCCATCAGCAGGGTGGGGGCGCCGCAGGCGAAGTCGACCACCTCGATGCCGCGGCGCACCTCCCCGCGCGCCTCGTCGAGCGTCTTGCCGTTCTCCCGGGTGACCAGCGCGGCCAGCTCCTCGAAGGCGTCCTCGAGCAGGGCCTTGAAGCGGAACAGGACCTGGGCCCGGTCGGGGACCGGGGTGTCGGCCCAGCCCGGGAAGGCGGCCCGGGCGGCGGCCACCGCCTCGTCGACCTCCTCGCTGCTCGAGTAGGGCAGCTCGGCGATGGGCTGGCCGGTGGCCGGGTCGGGGATGGGGTGGGTCTCGACCGCGCCGGACTCGCGCACGCGGCCGGCGATGTAGCTCGGCACCCGGTTGGTCATTGGCGCTCCTCCTGTCCGCGTGCCCTCGGGGTGGCGCCCGCCGTGGTCATCGGTGTCTCCCTCGTTCGTCTACAGGCCGGAGCGGCTGCGCTCGAGGAACCTGCCCTGGCCGGGCCGGCCCAGGAACGTGCCGTGGTCGACCAGGATCTCCCCGCGCTGCATGACCACCTCGGGCACGCCGTGCACGCGCCGGCCCTCGTAGCAGGAGTAGTCGACGTTCATGTGGTGGGTTGAGGCCGACAGGGTCCGCTCGGCCTCGGGGTCGAACACCACGACGTCGGCGTGGGACCCGGGCGCGATCGTGCCCTTGCGCGGCCACAGGCCGAACAGCTTGGCCGGGGCGGTCGCGACCAGCTCGACGAAGCGGTTCAGGCCGATGTTGCCGGGCCGCACCCCGCCGTCGTAGATGAGGGTGAAGCGGTCCTCGACCCCGGGCAGGCCGTTGGGGATCTTGGCGAAGTTGCCCCGCCCCATCTCCTTCTGCTCCTTGTAGTCGAAGGGGCAGTGGTCGGTGGAGACGACCTGCAGGTCGTCCTGGCGGAGGCCCTTCCACAGCTCGGCCTGGTGGTGCACGGGCCGCAGCGGCGGCGAGCAGACGTACTTGGCGCCCTCGAACCCCTCCCGGCCGAGGTCGTCGAGGCTGAGGTAGAGGTACTGCGGGCAGGTCTCGGCGAGGGTGGCCAGGCCCCGGTCGCGCGCCTCGCGGACCGCGTTGAGCGCGTCGGCCGAGGACAGGTGGACGATGTAGACGGCCACGCCGGCCAGCTCGGCCAGGGCCACGGCGCGGTGCACCGCCTCGCCCTCCATCGAGGAGGGGCGGGTCAGCCCGTGGTTGACCGGGTCGGTCCGGCCCTCGGCCAGGTAGCGCTGGATCAGCACGTCGATCGGGCCGCCGTTCTCGGCGTGGAGCATGATCAGGCCGCCGTTCTCGGAGGTGCGGCTCATCGCCCGGAACAGCGACGCGTCGTCGACCATGAACACGCCGGGGTAGGCCATGAACAGCTTGAACGACGGGACCCCGCGCTCCACCAGCGCGTCCATGTCGGCCAGGGTCTGGTCGTTGACCTCCCGCACGATCATGTGGAAGCCGTAGTCGATGTGCGCCTTGGGGCCGGCCTTCCCGTGCCAGCGGTCCAGCCCGGCCTGCAGGGACTCGCCGTACTCGTGGATGGCGAAGTCCACGATCGTGGTGGTGCCGCCCCAGGCGGCCGCGGCGGTGCCGGTGGCGAAGTCGTCGGCCGAGAAGGTGCCGCCGAACGGCATCTCCATGTGGGTGTGGACGTCGATCGCGCCCGGCATCACGTACCGCCCGGTCGCGTCCACGGTCCGCTCGGCGGCGGTACCGCCGCCGAGCCCGGTGCCGACCGCGACCACCTTCTCGCCGTCGACCAGCACGTCGGCCCGCATCGTCTCGGCCGCGGTCACCACCGTGCCGCCCTGGATGAGGGTTCGCACTCCGTGCACCTCCTCGTGTTGAAGCGGGCTGGGCTGGGTGTTGGAGCCGGCCTGGGCTAGGCGCCCTGGGCGGCCGCGACCGCGGCCTGGATGGTCTCGACCGCCTGCCCCACGTCCTGCTCGGTCACGGTCAGGGGCGGCGCGATCCGCAGCGTGTTGGCGTACAGGCCGCCCTTGCCGACCAGGAGGCCGCGCTCCCGGCAGCGCTCCATCACCTCGGCGGCCGCCTTGACGTTGGGCTCCTTCGAGTCGTGGTCGGCGACCATCTCGACCCCGACCATGAGGCCCTTGCCGCGCACCTCGCCGACGACCGGGGACTCGGCCTCGAGGGGCTTGAGCCCGTCCATCAGGATGCTGCCCATCCGGGCCGCGTTGGCCTGCAGGTTCTCGCGCCGGATGTAGTCGAGGTTGGCGAGCGCGTAGCGGGAGCTGACCGGGCCGCCGCCGAAGGTCGAGATGTGGTTGGCCCGCAGGGAGTCGACCCACTCCGCCTTGGCCACCACCCCGCCGATGGCCAGGCCGTTGCCGAGGCCCTTGGCCATGACGATCGCGTCCGGGCGGACCCCGTAGCTCTCGATGCCCCAGAACGCCTCGCCGGTGCGGCCGAACCCGGTCTGCACCTCGTCGGCGATCAGCGGGATGCCGAAGTCGTCCAGGATCGACTTGACGATCCCGAAGTACTCCGGCGGCGGGGTGACGAACCCGCCCACACCCTGGATGGGCTCGGCGATCATCGCCGCCGGCGCGCCGGTGGTGGTCGTCTCGATCACGTTGCGCAGGTCCTCGGCGCACGCCACACCGCAGTCGGGGTACTTGAGGCCGAACGGGCAGCGGTAGCAGTAGGGCGTGAGCGCGTAGGCCACCTGGAACGGGCTGTAGGACGAGGCCGACCACGACTTCTGCCCGGTGATCCCGATCGCGGCGAACGAGCGGCCGTGGTAGGAGTTGCGCAGCGCGATGACCTCGTTGGACCTGCGGTACCCGGTCGCGAACAGCAGGGCCGCCTCGTTGGCCTCCGACCCCGAGGTGGTGAAGAACGCCTTGGTGGGCGGGTCGACCGGGGCCAGCTCGGTGAGCCGCTCGGCCAGCTCCACCATCGAGCGGATCAGGTACAGCGTCGAGGTGTGGTTGAGCCTGCCGGCCTGGTCTTCGAGCACCCGGGTCAGCTCGGGCACGTTGTGGCCGGAGATGGTGGTGAGGATGCCGCCGAAGAAGTCGAGGTAGCGGTTGCCGGCGGAGTCCCAGACGTGCACGCCCTCGCCGCGCACCAGCTCGACCGGCTCGGCGTAGTAGAGGGTGAGCCAGGCGGGCAGGACCTTGGCGTGCCTGGCCCGCAGCGCGGCAGCGTCGCTGGCGCCGCCCCCGGTCCCGGTCCCGGTTCCGGTCCCGCCCCCGATGCCGGCGCTGCCTCCGCCCCCGGTGCCGGTGCCGGTGCCGGTGCCGCCGGCCGTCACGGCAGCAGCTCCGTGAGCTCGTGGTAGGTCTCCGGGCGCCGGTCGCGCATGAACTGCCAGGTGTTGCGGACCTCGCGGATCTTGTCGAGGTCGAGGTCGGCGACCAGCACCTCGTCCTCGGAGTCGCTCGCCTGGGCCACGATCTGCCCGCGCGGGTCGCAGAAGTACGACGAGCCGTAGAACTTGTTCGGGTTGACCGGCGCCTCGACCCCGACCCGGTTGATCGCGGCGACCCAGTAGCCGTTGGCGACCGCGTGGGCCGGCTGCTCGAGCTCCCACAGGTACCTCGACAGCGACTCGACCGTGGCCGACGGGTTGAACACCAGCTCGGCGCCCTTGAGGCCGACCTGGCGGGCGACCTCGGGGAAGTGCCGGTCGTAGCAGATGATGAGGCCGACCCGGCCCACCGAGGTGTCGAACACCGGGTAGCCGAGGTTGCCCGGCTTGAAGTAGTACTTCTCGAAGAAGCACGGGCCGACCTGCGGGATGTGGGTCTTGCGGTACTTGCCGAGCAGGGTGCCGTCCTTCTCGATGACCGCGGCGGAGTTGTAGTAGACGCCGGTCTGGGCCTCCTCGAACCAGGGGACGACCAGCGCCATCTGGTGCTGGCGGGCGAGCTCGCGCATGCGGGTGACGATCGGCCCGTCCTCCGGCTCGGCGGTCGCGTACCACTTGGGGTCCTGCTCGGCGCAGAAGTACGGTCCGTGGAAGATCTCCTGCAGGCAGGTGATCTGGGCGCCCTCGGCGGCCGCCTTGGCGATCAGCCCGACGTGCTTGTCGACCGCCTCGTCCTTGGGCATGTTGGCATGGGCCTGGATGATGGCCGCGCGCACGGTGGTCATGAGCCGCTCCTCGATGCTCCTCGGTCGGTGGTGTGTCCTGCGCTCGTCGGTGGTCCTCTGCTGGGTCCTGCGCTCGTCGGTGGTCCTCTGCTGGTCAGTGGGTCCTGCGCTCGTCGGCGGCCTAGGCTCGAGGCCCCCGAGCCCCTGCCGAGTTGCCCAGGGACGGGATCAGCTCCTTGCCGAAGGCCCGGATGACGCCCTCGGGGTCGTCGACCATCGAGTAGATGTTGAACTGGTGGACCCCGGCCGACTCGAGGTCGCGCAGGCGCCGCTCGCACGCGTCGGCCGTGCCGATGACGCAGAAACGGTCGACCACCTCGTCGGTGACGAAGCCGGCGTGCTCGGCCCCGACCCGGCCGTGGTCGGAGTAGTCGTAGTGGTCCCGCGCGGCGATGTAGTCGGTCAGCTCCTTGGGCAGGTCCTTGGGCTCGTACCGCTTGACCAGGTCGACGACGTGGTTGGAGACCAGCGCGGGGAACCAGCGGACCTGCTCGCGGGCGTGGGCCAGGTCGGCGGTCACGTAGGCGGGCGCCGCGCTCATCACCTTGATGTCCTCGAAGCGCCGGCCGGCCTCCTCGGCACCCTCGCGCACGAACCTGAGCAGCCACTCGACCAGGTAGGGGTCGGCGAGCTGCAGGATGACGCCGTCGCCGACCCGGCCGGCGGCGCGCAGGGCCTTCGGCCCGTACCCCGCGATCCATACCGGCAGGCTGCCCTTGGCCCACTTGAGCCGGAACTCGGTGCCGCCGTGGGTTGCCGGGCGTCCCTCGGCCAGGTCCTTGATGACCCGGGTGGCCTGCTCCAGCTCGTCGACGGTGACGGGTTTGCGGCCGATCACCCGCCGGGCGCTGTCGCCCCGGCCGATGCCCATGTCCATGCGCCCGCCCGAGATCTCGTTCAGGGTGGCGAGCGCGCTCGCGGTCACGGTCGGGTCGCGGGTGGCCGGGTTGGTCACGCACGGGCCCATGCGGATCCGCGAGGTGGCCGTGGCCATCAGCGTGAACACCGGGTACGGGTCCTGCCAGAGCACGTGGGAGTCCCACAGCCAGGCGTAGTCGAAGCCGACCTCCTCGGCCGCCCGGGTCAGCTCCACGATCCGGGAGGGTGGGGGGTCGGCGCTGAAGCAGACACCGAACGACAGCATGCCTTGGCCTCCTATCCGGCGGACCCGCCGGCGGTGCGGACCGCCGGCTGCGGCCGCGCGGTGCCGCGGACCGGGAACGCCACGCTGAGCAGGTAGTAGGCGAGCAGTGCCGAGAGGAACCCGGCGACCCAACTGTAGCTGTACAGGGGCTTGAGGAAGGGGATGATCCCGTCGGACGGGAACGGACCGCCGCCGGGCGTGGAGTGGGCGCCGCCCACGGCCAGCAGCAGGCCGAGGCCGACGCTGGCCACCGCCCGCCAGTTCCAGCCCGCCGCGTACCGGTAGATGCCGTGGGTGCGGTACAGGTCGGCCAGGGCCAGGTCGGTGCGGCGCAGCAGCCAGTAGTCGGCCACCAGCACGCCGGCGATGGCGCCGAGCATCCCGCCGTAGAACTCGAGCCAGGTGAAGATGTACAGCTGGGGGTTGGCCAGCAGGCGCCAGGGCTGGATCGCGATGCCGATGACGCCGGTGATGATGCCGCCGAGGCGGAAGCTGATCAGCTTCGGGAAGGCGTTGGAGAAGTCGTAGGACGGGCTCACCACGTTGGCCGCCACGTAGCCCCACAGCGCCGGGGCCTTGGACCAGCTGTCGCCGAGCACCGAGCTGGCCAGGATGAAGATCGCCTGCCCGCCGATCCAGGTCTGGATGCCGAACCAGCCGCAGGCGATCAGCCCGCGCAGGATGGCGGCCAGGTTGGCGCCGAACACGCCGAACGAGGCGCGGGCGAACACCGGGAAGGGGATGCCGTACTTGGTGCCGGCGTGGCTGTTCAGCAGCATCGGGATGAGCACGAGCAGGTTGCCGAGCGCGATCGTCATGATCGCCTGGACCCAGTCCATGCCCAGGGCGATCAGGCCGGAGGCGAGCAGGTAGGACGGGATGTTGTGGGCCATCCCGATCCACAGGGCCGCGTAGTTGTAGGTGGTCCAGGTCCGCCGCTCGATCGGGACCGGCGCCAGGTCGGGGTTGTAGAGGGGGCCTGTCGCTCAGGTCGACGTGGGGGGCGAGCGCACGCCTGCCGTCCGGGTAGACGATCTCCTCGCCCAATGCTTGGGCTCTGGCCATCGTTGGTCCTCACCTTCGCATCCGTTGCCGCGACTTCGGGCGTCCGCTGGCCCGCGGGGCGCGGCACCTGCGGCCCCCTGCTGCCCATCGTCAGGGATGCCGCCTGGGAGAGGCGAGACGCGCCGGCATCCCCCTGCAAGGAACATGCTAGTTCCGGGAAGGAGGGCCGTGAAGGGGCGGCCGCCGAGCCCTGGACCGAGGAGGGGATGCGGGCTGATCGCCTGGTTGATCCGGCACGGGGAGAGCGAGGGCAACGCCGGGCTGCCGACCACGAACGCGGGCGGGTCGGCCCTCACCGCCAGGGGCGTCGAGCAGGCGGAGCTGGTCGCCGCCGCCTTCGACGGGCCGCCAGCGCTGATCGTGGTCTCGCCCTACCGGCGCGCGGCCCAGACCGCCGCGGCGACCGCTGCCCGCTTCCCGGCCGTGCCGCGCGAGGAGTGGCCGGTGCAGGAGTTCACCTACCTGGGCCGGCTGCACGGGCGGCTGACCACCGCGGCGGAGCGGCAGCGGCTCCGGGAGGCGTACTGGGCCCGGGCCGACCCCTGGCACGTCGACGGCCCGCGGTCCGAGTCGTTCCAGGACGTGCTGGGCCGGGGGCGGGAGATGCTGCAGCGGCTGCGCGGCGTGGAGCGGCTGCGCGGCGTGGGGGTGCCGACCGTCGCGGTGTTCACCCACGCGCTGTTCATCCGGGCCGCCCTCTGGCCGCTGCTCGGCGGCGCCGGCGAGGTGAGCACCGAGGAGATGCGCCGGTTCCGGGCGTTCGCACTCGGCTTCCCGATCCCGAACGGCGCCGTCGTGGAGCTGCGCTTCGGGCCCGGGGACGGCGTGGCGGTGGGCGAGGTCACCACCGCCCACCTCCCCCTGGAGCTGGTGACCGGCATCGGCGGGCTGCGGGCCGTCCGGCCCGACCGGCGGCCGGCGCCGTAGCGGCCGGCGGCCGGCGCCGTAGCGGCCGGACGCGGTAGGCTCCGCTCGAACAGCAACGCGGTGATGGCCTTCCCCAGTCCAGGCCAGCGCGCCGGGAGGTAGGGCCGCCAGTGACGATTCCCCGACGCCTCGGGTGGGTCTGGCGTACGCCACCCGAGCCGCTGCCCTCGGGGCTCGAGGCGATGCTCGTCCGGGCGGCCGACGCCACCTCGACCGAGGGCTCGGGGGGCTTCGACTACGCGGTCAACTACCGTGCCTGGAAGCGGGCGCTCGGGCCCCGGGTGCTGCCCTGGACGCGGCTCGGCCCGCCGGCCAGCACCGACGGCATCGCGTCGGCCGAGGTGGTCGCCGCGGCCGCGCCCGGGGAGCTCCTCTACGTCGCCGACATCCAGGGCAGCCTGCCCGACACCGAGGTGGTCGCCTTCGCGAACCGGCTGCGCGCGCTCGTCCCGGGCGCGCTGCTCGGGTTCTCGACCTACCCGACCCGGGCCCAGGCCTCCAGTCACGGGGTTCCCTGGGACGCCTGCGTGGCCGCCTTCGACCTCGGCCTGCCCCAGGTGTACTTCCCGAACCAGCGCGCCGAGCTGGAGCGGGTCGTCGCCGACCACCGGGGCCGCGGCGTCCACGTCGCCGTCTCGCCGGGCGACGACCCCGGCTGGGCGGCCGCCGCCACGGCCGGCATCACGCAGCACCTGGGCGCTTCGATCTGGCGCCACGGCCTCGACCAGTTCACCGCCTGGGCCAAGCAGCTCGGCGGCGGTCAGGGAGGAGACGAGTTCGACATGGCGACGATCGCCGATCTCGAGAACGCGGTCCGCAAGGTGCTGAACGAGGGCGCCGGCCAGGGCCAGGCGTCCTGGGCCGCGACCAGCGCGGCCGGCTTCGTGGCCACCCAGGCCCTGCCCGACCGGCTCGACCGGGTGGACCACGTCACCCAGGCGACCAGGGAGGCGGTGGACGCCCTGCACCTCACCCTGACCGCCGCCGAGGTCCAGGCGGTCGCCGACGCGGTCGCCGCCAAGCTCTCCGACCTGCCGCCGGCCACGCTGACCGACGGCGAGGTGCAGGCGGTCGCCGACGCGGTCGCGACCAAGCTCATGGACATCCCGCTGGGCACGGTCGCCCTGGACGAGGCGAGCATCACCAAGGTGGGGGAGGAGGTCTCCAACCGGGTGGCCGACCGCCTCGGCCCGGGCGTGATCGCGGCCCTGCGGGCCCAGTTCCAGAAGCAGTAGCCGGGCGGGTCAACCCGCGGGAAGGCGGCAGGCCTTGACCACCTGGCGGTAGTCGGCCAGGGCGGCGTCGAAGCGGGCCGACGCGCTCGCGCCCGTGATGAGCGAGGGCATGCCCTCCCTGAGCGCCTGGTTCGACGTGAGCTTGCCTTCGAAGAACTCATGCATGTACTGGGTGTGCTCGGCCAGGGCCTTCTCGACCTGGACGGCGTAGGTGAGGCTGCGGTTGGCCCGGTCCACCGCCCTCGTGCAGGCCGGGGTGGGCTTGGTCACCACCCGCGTGGTCGGCCGGGCGCCGGCCTGGCTGCCCCGGAACACCACCCCGAGGAACACCCCGAGCAGCAGGGCACCGAGCACGGTGACCACCGCCTGCCTACGCAGCCGGCGCAGCGCGCTGGTCGCCCGGACCGCCCGGGGGCCGGTCCCCGTCCCGAGCGAGGAGAAGTAGCGCTGGTAGCGGGTGTCGAGGTCGCTCGCCTGGCCCCTGCCATCTGGAGGCATCCGTTCCCTCCCCGAGCTGTCACGCCCTGCGTCCGGTCGCGGCTCCGTTGCAGGGCCCCCGGTGCGCGTGCGATCTGCGTGCTTCCGCGACCATGTTCCGCCCGGCGTCAATGGCGACGGACGTGTGGAAACCGGTTCGACGGCGGTGCCGCCCGCCTGCATCCTGTGTACCTGTGCACCTGTGTACGCGGTGCCGCTCGCCTGCATCCTGTGTACCTGGAAGAGCCGGCACCTGGAAGAGCCGACGGGAGGGGGACGATGGACGACCGACCGCTGGACCCACTGGCCGTGGTCCCGGGCGGCAAGGTGCCGGTGTGGCTGTGGACCCCGCCCGACGAGGTCGAGGCCGAGACGCTCGCCCAGCTCGAGCGGATCTCCGCCCTGCCGTGGGTCTTCCATCACGTCGCGGCCATGCCCGACGTCCACCTCGGCAAGGGCGCGACCGTCGGCTCGGTCATCGCCATGGTCGACGCGGTCGCCCCGAGCGCCGTCGGCGTCGACCTGGGCTGCGGGATGGCCGCGATGCGGACGCGGCTGGTCGACCGGGACCTGCCCGACGACCTGGGGCGGGTGCGCGCGGCCATCGAGGCGGCCGTCCCGGTCGGGTTCGACGCCCACCCGGACCCGCCCCGCAAGGGCACCCCGCGGTGGGACGGCTGGGCCGCGCTGGAGCGCGACTACCGCTCGCTCGACCCTCACGTCCAGTCGGACAAGCAGTACCGGCGGTCGGCCTGCCAGGTGGGCACCCTCGGCGGCGGCAACCACTTCATCGAGGTCTGCCTGGACACCGAGGGCGCGGTCTGGGTGCTGCTCCACTCCGGGTCGCGGGGCGTCGGCAACCAGCTCGCCCAGGTCCACATGGCGCGGGCCCGGAAGCTGGCCCACAACGCCGACCTGCCCGACCCCGACCTCGCCGTGTTCCTGGCCGGGACCCCGGAGATGGAGGACTACCGCCGCGACCTGTACTGGGCGCAGGAGTACGCCCGGCGCAACCGCCTAGTCATGCTCGAGCTGATCCGCGACGCGGTCGAGCCGGTGATCGGCCGGCCCCTGGGCGTCACCCTGACGGTCCACTGCCACCACAACTACGTGGCCGAGGAGCACCACTTCGGCGAGGACGTGCTGCTCACCCGCAAGGGCGCCATCCGGGCCGGCAAAGGCGACCTCGGCATCATCCCGGGGTCGATGGGCGCCCCGTCGTTCATCGTGCGCGGCCTCGGCAACCCGAACGCGTTCGAGTCGGCGCCCCACGGCGCCGGGCGGGCCATGAGCCGCAACGCGGCCCGCCGGCGCTTCACCCGCGAGGACCTGGTCGCGGCCATGCGGGGCATCGAGGCCCGCACCGACCTCGGCGTGGTCGACGAGCACCCGGGCGCCTACAAGGACGTCCACAAGGTGATCGAGCAGTCGCGCAACCTGGTCGAGGTCGTCGCCGAGCTCCGCCAGGTCGCCGTCGTCAAGGGCTGAACCTCCGCCTGAGGCGCGCAAGGCCCGCACCGCCCAGGAGCAGCCGCCGGCGGGAGCGGGAGCCTACCGCACGCCGGTGCTCAGCGCCGAACGAGCTTGCGGTAGGTGACGCGGTGGGGGCGGGCCGCCTCGGCGCCGAGGCGGCGCACCTTGTCCGCCTCGTAGTCGGCGTAGTTGCCCTCGAACCACACCACCCGGCTGTCGCCCTCGAACGCGAGCATGTGGGTGGCGATCCGGTCCAGGAACCAGCGGTCGTGGCTGATCACGATCACGCACCCGGCAAAGGAGAGCAGGGCGTCCTCGAGCGAGCGGAGCGTGTCCACGTCCAGGTCGTTGGTGGGCTCGTCCAGCAGCAGCAGGTCGGGCCGCTGCAGCAGCGCCGGCAGAGCGCGACCCGGCGCCGCTCGCCGCCCGACAGGGTGGTCACGTCGGCGTCCCCTGGCGGCAGCCGGAGCGCGTCCATGGCCATCTCGAGCTGGGCGTCGAGGTCCCAGGCGCCGGCCGCCTCGATCGCGTCCTGGACCTGGCCGTACTCGTCGAGCAGCTTCTCCATGGTGTCGGGGTCGGCGCCGCCGAGCTGGGCGCCGATCTCCTCGAAGCGCCGCAGCAGCGCCCGGGTCGGGGCCACGCCCTCCTCGACGTTGCCGAGCACGTCCTTGGCCGGGTCCAGCTCCGGCTCCTGGAGCAGGATGCCCACCGAGTATCCGGGGGTGAGCACCGCCTCGCCGTTGGAGACGGTGTCCAGACCGGCCATGATCCTCAGCACGCTCGACTTGCCGGCCCCGTTCGGCCCGAGCACCCCGATCTTCGCGCCCGGGAAGAACGCCAGGGTCACGTCGTCCAGGATGACCTTGTCGTTGTGCGCCTTGCGCACCTTCTGCATCTGAAAAGATGTACTGCGCCACGTCGCCGCCGCCCCGTCCGCTCATGTCCCGGCTGCCTGTCGGCCCCTAGGATGCCAAGGATCGGCAATCCCGGCCGCCACCCGCCGGGTCGTAGGCGAAGGGGTGGAAGGCGCGGCCGGAACGTGCCCACGTCCCACAGGACGGCGCTGTCCACGTCCCACGGGACGGCGCTGTCCACGTCCCACAGGACGGCGCTGGTACGCGGTCGCCAGGGACGAGTGGCTCGGGCGCACCCGGTAGCATCCGGCTGGGGTCGTCGGGGCGGGGAGGGGTCATGCATCCGGTGCTCGAGCAGGTCGACTGGGAGCGGGAGGCCGGGGACGCGGTCGAGCTGCTCCGGGCGCTGCTGCGGTTCGACACCTCCAACCCGCCTGGGGACGAGGCCGAGTGCGTCGCCTACCTGGCCGACCGGCTCGCCGAGGCGGGGCTGGACCCGGAGGTGCTGGTGCCGGCGCCCAGGCGGGCCAACCTGGTGGTCCGGCTGCGCGGTGGCGGCGGCGAGCCGCCCCTGCTGCTCAACGGCCACGTCGACGTGGTCGCGGCCGAGGCCGGGCGGTGGCGCCACCCGCCGTTCGCGGGCGAGGTGCACGACGGCGCGGTCTGGGGCCGGGGCGCGGTGGACATGAAGCACATGGTGGCGATGAGTGCCGCGGTTTGCGGGCTGCTGGCCCGGCTCGGCGTGCCGCTCCGGCGCGACCTGGTGTTCGCGGCCGTGTCAGACGAGGAGGCCGGCTGCACCATGGGGAGCGCCTGGCTGGTCGACCACCACCCCGACAAGGTGCGGGCGGGCTTCGCCCTCGGCGAGGTCGGCGGCTTCACCCTGCACGTCGGCGGCCGGCCCGTCTACCCGGTCCAGGTGGCCGAGAAGGGGGTGTGCTGGGTCCGCGCCCGGGCCCGGGGAGCGACCGGTCACGGCAGCCTTCCGCGCGACGACAACGCCGTGGTCCGCCTGGCCGAGCTGCTCGCCCGGGCCGGCCGCACGCGCCTGCCGCTGCACCCCTCGCCCGAGATCCGCCGGTTCGTCACCGACCTGGCCGCGGCCCAGCCCCGGCCCGCCCGCGACGTGCTCCCCCTGCTCCTGCGGCCGCGCTGGTCGGGCCTGGTGCTCGACCGGCTGGTGCGCGACCGCTCGGTCGCCCGCGCGCTCAACGCGGTGCTGCGCAACACGGTGACGCCGACCGTGGTGCGCGCAGGCAGCAAGACCAATGTGATCCCAGGGGAGGCCGAGGCCGAGCTGGACGGCCGCGTCGCGGTCGGGTCGAGCGAGGCCGAGCTCCTGGCCGAGCTCGGGCGGCTGGCCGGGCCGGACGTGGACCTGGAGGTGCTGCGCAGCTTCCCGCCCACGGTCGCCTCGCCCGACACCGAGCTGTACGCGACCATCGCCCGGGTGGTGGCCGAGCACCACCCGGGCGCGGTGGCCGTGCCGAGCGTCACCCCCGGCTTCACCGACGCGAAGTTCTGGTCGCGGCTGGGCACGGTCTGCTACGGCTTCACCCCGGTCCGTTTCGAGCCCGGCGACGGCGCCTTCGCCGACTTCTTCCACGGCGACGACGAGCGCGTGCCGGTGGCCGGGCTCACCGCCGGCCTGCGCATGCTCGCCGACACGGTGGCCCGCTTCTGCTGCGCGCCCCCGGCGGGCGGGTAGGACAGGGCCGTCAGGGCCACCACGAGCGGGCGGACGGGCGGGCGGGTAGGACAGGGCCGTTCAAGGCCACCACACAAGCGGGCGGGCGGGCGGTAGGTAGGACAAGGCCGTCGAGGCCACCACGAGCGAGGAGGGCTGCATGCGTGTCTGCCTGATGGTCGAGGGCCAGGAAGGCGTCACCTGGGACGACTGGCTCGCCCTGGCCGGGGCGTGCGAGCGGCACGGGTTCGAGGCGCTGTTCCGCTCCGACCACTACCTGTCGGTGCAGGGCCGGCCGGAGCGGGACGCGCTCGACGCCTGGGGGACGATCGCCGCCCTGGCCGCGCGGACCGAGCGTCTGCGGCTCGGGACCCTGGTGTCGCCGGTCACCTTCCGGCATCCCTCGGTGCTCGCCAAGCTGGTGGTCACCGCCGACCACGTCTCCGGCGGGCGGGTCGAGCTGGGGCTCGGCACGGGCTGGAGCGGGCCGGAGCACCGGGCGTTCGGCTTCCCGCTGCCGGGCGTGGCCGAGCGCATGGACCTGCTCGCCGAGCAGCTCGAGGTCGTGCACGGGCTCTGGACCAGGGCGCCATTCGAACACCAGGGCGCCCGCTACCGCCTGTCGGGCGTGGACGCCCGGCCCCGGCCGGTCCAGCGGCCCCACCCGCCGCTGCTGGTCGGCGGCGAGGGCGGGCGGCGCTCGCTCGCGCTCGCGGCCCGCTGGGCCGACGAGTACAACACGATACGGGCCACGGTGGGGGACTGCCGGGCCCGTCACGAGCGGCTCCGGGCGGCGTTCGAAGCGGCCGGACGCGACCCGGCGTCGGCCCGGCTGTCGCTGATGACGACCTGCATCGTCGGGGCCGACCGGGCCGAGGTGGCCGAGCGCGTCCGCCAGGCCGCCGAGCGGGTGGGCCAGACCGACCTCGACGGCTACGTGGCCAAGGTCGACCGCGAAGGGGTGATCGGCACGGTGGACGAGGCCGTCGCCCGCCTCGCCGAGCTGGAGGCGGCCGGAGTCGGCCGGGTCATGCTCCGCCACCTCGTCCACGACGACCTCGACATGGTCGCCCTGCTCGGCCGGCAGGTGCTTCCGGCCGTCGCCGGCTGACCCCTCACCGGCCGGGGCGTCCGCTCAGCCCGGCTGGTTGGTGAGGGCCTGGGCGGCCATCGTGAGGTACTCGCGCAGCGGGGCGTCGAGGTGCGGGGGGAGCGCGAGCGCGTCGACCGCCGCGGTCATGTGCCGAAGCCAGGCGTCGCGCTGGGCCGGACCGATCGCGAACGGGGCGTGCCGCATGCGCAGCGCGGGGTGGCCGCGGCGCTCGCTGTAGGTCGCGGGCCCGCCCCAGTACTGGATCAGGAACAGGCGGAGCCGCTCCTCGGCGTCGGCCAGGTCCTCCCCGGGGTACAGGGTCCGGAGCACCGGGTCGGCGGCCACGCCCTGGTAGAAGTGGGCGACCAGGCGCCGGAAGGTCGCCTCGCCGCCGACCGCCTCGTAGAAGCTCACCGCCTGGGTGCCGCCTGGTCGCTCGCGCATGCCCTCACGGTACCGGCACCGGCCCGGGCGTGGCGAGGCGCTACGGCCACGCCGACCTGGCCGGCGACGCCGGCCTGCTCGACGAGGTCGCCGGCGACGCCGGCCTGCTCGACGAGGTCCGTGCGGCGGGAGCCCGTGAGGCCGGCCGCTTCGGCTACCAGCCGCTTCGGCACCGGCCGCTTTGACACCGGCCGCTTCGGTACCGGCCGCTTCGGCACCGGCCGCTTCGGCACCGGCCGCTTCGGCTACCGGCCGGCGCCGCATGCGGCGCCGAGCCGTGCGTGCAGCCCCGGACCGTGCGCCACCCCCGGCGACCACGCAATCCCCTCGAACGGGATACTTGGCCCTCTAGCGCAGCACCATGGTCGCAGCACCGGCATCCGCGCGCCGGCCTGCGGGGGCGCGCCGGGCCCGGGGGGCGCCGGGTCGGCGGGGCGCGCCGGGTCGGCGGGGGCGAGAATGGTGGCATGGGCACGGCGGGTGGGTGGATGGTGGTCGACGGCGGCAGCGGCCGGCCGGTCGGGCTGGCCCGTGCCCCCACCCCGGCCGGCGCGCTGGCGACCCTGGCCGAGGCGGCATGGCCGCTGGCCTTCCGCAACGGTGCCGAGCGTGCGGAGCTGGCCAGCGCCTTCGGCGAGCGCGGGCCGGCAGTCGCCGGCCTGCTCGCCGGCATGGTCGAGGCGGCCTGGTTCTCCCGGGCCGGCGCAGGGCCCGACGCCGGCGAGCGCGGGGCGCTCGACCTGCTCGCGTCCTCGCTGGGCGGCGGCAGGCCGGGCTGGCTGCCGTCGTGGGCCGAGGCGGGCCGGGTCCTCGGCCGCCTGGCCCCGGCCGCCGTCGAGGCGGCCGACGGGCTGCGCCGGTCGGCCAGGCGGGCGGCCCTGCAGGCCGGCATGGACGAGGAGCTCGAGGGCGCCCTGCGGGTCTGCGCGCTGGTGGTCACGGCCAGGACCACCCCGCACCGGGAGGCCGACGAGGCGGTCCGCCTGGCCGCCAGCGGCGCGGCCGTGTTCTGGCTGAGCGGCCTGGTCGCCGCGACCGTGGCCGGCGTCCCCGGCGGCCCCTTGGAGGCGGCCGGCCACCTGCTGCTCGCCGGCCGCTGGCCGATCGGCGCCGACGGCACCACCTGGTGGGCGCTGTGACAGGTCAAGGTGGGGCGCGTGGCAGGCCAGGGTGGGGGCTGTGACAGGTCAAGGTGGGGCGCGTGGCAGGCCAGGGTGGGCGTTGTGGCAGGCCAGGGTGGGCGTTGTGGCAGGCCCACCCGCGACCGGCGCGCCGGGCGCGGCTCAGCCTGGCGGGGCCAGCGACTCGGGCCCGACCCGCAGCTCGAGCACGGCCGGGCAGCCGCAGGCGAGCGCACGCTCGAATGCGGGGGCCAGCTCCTCGGTCCGCGCCACCACCTCGCCGTGCGCGCCGAACGCCCTGGCCAGCGCCGCGAAGTCCGGGTTGACAAGGTCGGTGCCGACCACCCGGCCCGGATAGGCGCGCTCCTGGTGCATCCGGATCGTGCCGTACATGCCGTTGTTGACCAGCAGCACCACCACCGGCAGCCCGGCCTGCACCGCGGTGGCCAGCTCCTGCCCGGTCATCAGGAAGTCCCCGTCGCCGGTCGCCGCCAACACCACCCGCTCCGGGAACACCGCCTTGGCCGCCACCGCCGCCGGCACCCCGTACCCCATGGCGCCGCCCCGCGGCCCGAGCTGCGTCCCCGTCTGCGTGTAGCGCCAGAACCGGTGCAGCCAGACCGTGAAGTTCCCGGCCCCGTTGGCCACCACCGTGTCGTCGGGCAGCCGCTCCCGCAGCCACGCCCACACCCGGGCGAGGTCGAGCGCGGCCCCCGCCGTCGCGGGCGGCCGGCTCCAGTCCAGCCACTCCTGCCTGGCCTGGCGGGTCCACGACCGCCAGAGCGGGTCGGCGACCCGCTCCAGCGACCCGGCCGCGGCCAGGAACGGCCCGACCCCGGCGAGCACGGCCAGGTCGGCCTGGTACACCCGGCCCAGCTCCTCGGCTGACGGGTGCACGTGCACCAGGGCCTGCCTGGGCCGGGGCACCTCGAGGAGCGTGTACCCGCCGGTGGTGATCTCGCCCAGCCGGGGCCCGAGCGCCACCAGCACGTCTGCCTGGCGCACCCGCTCGGCCAGCCCCGGGCCGATGCCGAGCCCGACGTGGCCCACGTAGCTCGGCGAGCGGTTGTCCAGCACGTCCTGGGACCGCCAGGACGCCGCCACCGGCAGCTCGCTCGCCTCCGCGAACGCCCGCAGGCCGGCCGCGGCCGCGGCGGTCCAGCCGGCCCCGCCGGCCAGCACCAGCGGCCGCCGCGCCCCGGCCAGCAGCTCCCGCAGCCGCGTCACGTCGGCCGGGTCCGGGTGGGGCTCCACCACCTGGTAGGGGGTTGCGTCGGCCACCTCGACGGTCTCGGCCAGCACGTCCTCGGGCAGCCCGAGCACCACCGGACCGGGCCGGCCCGACACCGCCGCCGAGAACGCGCGCACCAGCAGCTCGGGAAGGCGGGCCGGGTCCTCGGCCTGCCCCACCCACTTGGCCATCTGCCCGAAGAACGGCCGCAGGTCCAGCTCCTGGAACGCCTCCCGCCCGGCCGACGACCGGGGCACCTGCCCGACCAGCAGCACCATGGGTGCCGAGTCCTGGAACGCGCTGTGCACCCCGACGCTCGCGTTGGTCGCACCCGGTCCCCGGGTCACCAGGCATACCCCCGGCCGTCCGGTCAGCCGCCCGTAGGCCGCCGCCATGTGCGCCGCCCCGCCCTCCTGCCGGCAGACCACCAGCCGCAGCCGGTCCCCGACGTCGTGCAGGGCGTCCAGCACGGCCAGGTAGCTCTCCCCGGGCACGCAGAAGGCCGTGTCCACCCCGTGCACCAGGAGCTGGTCGACCACGACCCGCCCCCCGGTGCGGGCCGGGAGGCGGGCCGTGGCGTTCGGTCGCGGGACGCTCATCCCCTCGGCGTCAGGCCGCCACGTCGATCACGATCCGGGAGGGCGCGCTGAGCACCGTCACCTTGAAGCCGACCCTGTCGTCCAGCCCCAGGCCCCAGCTCACGTACCCTTCGAAGTCACCGGCGAACTTCGCCTGGCGCAGCGACGGGTACCCGGGGGTGAGCGTCTTCGGCCCCGGATAGGTGGTGGTGCCCTGCTCGTCGTGCATGTCCGCGGGCGTGAACACCACGCTGAGGAACGCCTGGCCCTGCAGCGGGACCGGCTCCCCGCTGCCGTCCTGGCTGACCTGGCCGACGTACTCCACCCGGTAGCCGGGGGCCTCCCCCTCGAAGTCGAACACGATCCGGTCGAACGACGGGTGGTGCGCCGACCGCACGTCCACCAGCCTCGGGATGGACTTGACCGAGCGCGTCGCCGTCTTGGGAGTGCTCGACCACACCGTGTCCGTGCTCGTCCTGGCCGTGCCGGTCGTGGCCGCCTTGCCGGTCGACGAGGGCGTCCCCGCGGCCCGTGGCGGGGCGGTGGTCGTGGTGGCCCCGGCCGAGCCCGGTGCGGCGTCGTTCGATCCCTTGGACCCGGTGCACGCGGCCAGCGACAGCACCGCGAGCAGCAGCAGGACGGCGGTGGTCCGGACTTGTCGCATGGCGACCTCTCCTTACGTCGGTGAGCGGCGCCGACGGCGCCAACCCCAGCATGGGCCCGGGTCGTCACGGGCCGGCGGCGGAGCGGCATCGCCCGTGGGCCCGACCGGCCTCGATTCGATCACGGACCCGCAGCTCAGGGCGGCCGGATCCGGTCAACGGGAACTCGCATCTTGAGGTATCGGGCGTCGAACTGCGCCAGGCCGTACCTATGGAGGATAGCGCCGCAACTGGTTTACTTCTCGGCACAAGGGCCATTCTGGCCCGTACGTCACAAGGGTCATCCTGGCCCGTGCGGTGGTCGGATGTCAGCAACAGCAGCAGGGGGTGCAGGAGCGCCTGCGCGGCGGTGGCCCGCCGGTCTGGGCGGGGCTCAGGATCCGGCTGACGGCTCCGGCTCGGCTGGTCTCCGGATCGTTCACCCACAGCGAGGAGTTCATCCGGGTGACCGCCAGTCCCGGTCAGGGCGGTGGTACCTGCTTCGGCGACTCGGGCGGCCCCGTCCTGCGGGGTGACACCGTCCTGGCGGTGAACTCCTACGTGACCAACCTGAACTGCGCCGGTGTGACCTACGCGTCGCGCGTCGACATCGCCGCGGTGCTCGCCTGGATCAGGTCGTTCCTCTAGCCGGAGCCGACCTCGGGGCCCCGGGTAGGGCCGCCGGCGAGCGCGACGACGAAGCGAACCACCACGACCATGGCTCCTCCCTCGGCCAACCCGTCGACGGATTCGCCATCGGCTCCTGCCGGCTCGTTGTTCCCTGCTCGCCGGGGGGCGGAAACAACCCGCCTCGCGCCTCGGTGCCGGGGACGCCAGCTGGTTGCCGGCTGCGCCACGGCCAGCGCGACGAGCGGCGGCCCGCCGGTCCCGCCGGCGAAGGCGCCGGCCGGGTCGTGCTCGTCCCCGGCGGGGACGTGGGAAGCTCTCGCGGACCGGGTTCCGGGGCGACGGGAAGGATGAGACGGTGACGGTGCTGCCCGAAAGCATCGAGAGCGCGCTGGACAGGTTCCTCGGGCTGCGCGTCGAGGAGGCGTCCGGCGATCGGGTGGTGGCCACCCTCCAGGTCACCCCCGACCTGCACCAGATCGCCGGGATCGTCCACGGGGGGGTCTACGCGACGGTGGTGGAGACGACCGCGAGCCTCGGGGCCGGCCTGTGGCTGGCCGGCGACGGCCTGCCGGTCGGCATGGCCAACCACACCGACTTCCTCCGCCCGGTCCGTGCCGGCACCCTCCGGGTCGAGGCCACCCCGGTCGAGCGCGACGACGCCACCCAGCTCTGGCGGGTCGACGTCACCGACGACCAGGGCCGCCTGGTCGCCTCGGGCCGGGTCCGCCTCATGACCCTCCGCCAGGGGCCGGTCGCCGAGGCCGGCCTCCTCCGGTACGCCGAGCACCTGCCGCCCGACCGGCCCCGCTGACCGGCGGGCGGGGCTCCGCCTGGTCAGTCCGGCCCACCATCAGTATCGGCCCGGCCGGGAGCCGCGTCCACGATCGCGCGGGGCGGGCATAGGCTGTCGGGAGGGAGCCGCCGCCGAGCCCACCGGGGGGACGAGATGACCGATCGGTATGCCGACGCCTACCCGAGCCTTGTGTTCGAGCGGCCCGACGAGGGCGTGCTCCGGATCGTGATGAGCGCCCCGGGCAAGCTCAACGCGGCCGGCCACGAGATGCACCGGGACCTGGCCGGGGTCTGGACCGAGATCGACCGCGACCCCGAGGTCAGGGCCGTGATCGTGCGGGGCGCGGGGGACGCGTTCTCGGCCGGCGGCGACCTCGACCTCGTGGCCGACATGGCCGACGACTTCGCCGTGCGCATCCGCGTGCTCAGAGAGGCCCGCGACCTGGTCTACAACGTGATCAACTGCGCCAAACCGGTGGTGAGCGCGATGGCCGGCCCGGCCGTGGGCGCCGGGCTGGTGGTCGGGCTGCTCGCGGACGTGTCGATCGCGGGCCGGTCGGCCCGCATCATCGACGGGCACACCCGGCTCGGGGTGGCCGCCGGCGACCACGCCGCGATCGTGTGGCCGCTGCTCTGCGGCATGGCCAAGAGCAAGTACCACCTGCTGCTGTGCGAGCCCCTGTCCGGGGAGGAGGCCGAGCGCATCGGCCTGGTCTCGCTCTGCGTCGACGACGCCGTGCTGCACGAGACCGCCCTCGACGTGGCCCGCAAGCTCGCCCGGGGCTCCCAGAGCGCGATCCGCTGGACCAAGTACGCCCTCAACAACTGGCTGCGGCTGGCCGGACCCGCCTTCGACGCCTCGCTCGCGCTCGAGTTCATGGGCTTCGCCGGCCCGGACGTGCGCGAGGGGGTCGCCTCGATCCGCGAGAAGCGCCGGCCCGAGTTCCAGGGTCCCGCCTCCGAGTAGACCGGGGTCACACCTGGGACCGGGGCGGCACGGTGGCGCGGGAGGACATGGTGGTGCGCGAGCGCGACGTCATCTGACCTCGGAGGCTGGTCGCCGGCTTGCCGCCGGGCGCTGGTCGTGGTCGTGTACCAGGGCAAGGAGCGGGTGGGGCGTTCTCGGCGTGACGCGGGGTGTGCAGTGAGCGTCAGGGTGCTGGTGGCCGACGACCAGGGGATGGTCCGGGCCGGCTTCCGGATGATCCTGGAGGCCCAGCCCGACCTGGAGGTGGTCGGGGAGGCGGCCGACGGCCGGCAGGCGGTCGAGGCCGCCCGCCGGCTCCGGCCCGACGTGGTCCTCATGGACATCCGCATGCCGCTGATGGACGGCATCGAGGCGACCCGCCGGCTGGCCGGCCCGGGCGTGACCGACCCGGTCCAGGTCCTGGTGCTGACCACCTTCGACCTCGACGAGTACGTGTTCGAGGCGCTCCGGGCCGGGGCGAGCGGGTTCCTGCTCAAGGACCTGCCCCGCGAGGAGCTGGTCCGCGCGGTCCGGGTCGTGGCCGCCGGGGAGGCGCTGCTCGCGCCCCGCGTGACCCGCCGGCTCATCGAGGAGTTCGCCCGCCGCCCCGCGTCGGCCGAGCACCGGCCCGAGACGCTCGGCGCCCTGACCGCCCGGGAGCACGAGGTGCTGGGGCTCCTGGCCCGGGGCCATTCCAACGCCGAGATCGCCGCCGAGCTGGTGATCAGCGAGCAGACGGTCAAGACCCACGTCGGCAACGTGCTGGCCAAGCTGGGCCTGCGCGACCGCATCCAGGCGGTGATCCTCGCCTACGAGGTCGGCCTCATCCAGCCCGGCCTGCACTGAGCCCCTTGACACCCGCGGCGCGTCCGAGCGGCCCTCGGGTGAGGCCGCCGGCCGCCACGTCGCCTGAAGGGCGAGGCCGGCTGGACGTACTGGTCCGGGGCGTCCCGGCAGCTACCCGGCCGGGTCGAAGGGGAGGTGGGCGAGGACCGCGAAGCCGCCGCCGGGCCGGGGACCGGCCTCGAGCCGGCCCCCGAACAGGCCGGCCCGCTCGCGCATGCCGATCAGGCCCTGGCCTTGGCCGCCGGACCGGCCGTTACCGCCACCGGACCGGCCGTTGCTGTCGCCGGGCCCGTGCCCGTCGTCGGTCACCTCGAGCTCCAGGTGGCGCTCGCCGTAGCGGACACGCACGCGGGCCCGGCTCGGGCCCGCGTGCTTGACGGTGTTGGTGAGCGCCTCCTGCACGATCCGGTAGGCGGACAGGTCGACGCCGGGCGGGAGCGGGGCCGGCTCGCCCTCGACGACCAGCTCGACCGGCACGCCGGCCTGGCGGACCCGCTCGACCAGCTCGGGGAGCTGGCCGATGCCTGGCTGGGGGGCGAGGACCGGGGTCTGGTCGCCCTCGCGCAGGACCCCGAGCAGGCGGCGCATCTCGCCCAGGGCCTGGCGCCCGGTGGTGGCGATCGAGTCGAACGCGGCCACGGCCCGGGCCGGGTCGCGCTCGACCACCACCGGCCCCGCCTCGGCCTGCACCACCATCATGCTGACGTTGTGGGCGATCACGTCGTGGAGCTCGCGGGCGATGCGGGCGCGCTCCTCGGCCACGGCCCGGCGCGACTCCAGCTCCCGCTCGCGCTCCAGCCTGACGGCCTGGTCCTCGAGCTGGGCGGTGTAGGCGCGCTGGGTGCGGGCCAGGTCGCCGAGCATCCAGGCCGAGCCGAGCAGCAGGTACACCAGCAGGTAGTCCAGGAAGTCGGCCTCCGCCTGGGTGGGCAGGAGCGCGGCCAGGACCACCACGCCGGTGACCGCCCCGACGATGGCCGCGGTCCGTCTGCTGCAGTAGGCGGCCATCGAGTACAGCGCGACCAGCCCGCCCGGGGCCACGTTGGTGACCAGGTCGGGCAGGGGCGCGAGCCCGTAGGCCATGCAGGCCGCCCCGACCACTACCGAGGTCGCGAGCGGGTGGCGGCGCCGCCACACCAGCGGGACGGTCTGGGCCACGACCAGGACGACCGCCAGCGCGCCCACGGCGTCCCGGCAGGCGCACTCGTGCCGCAGGGACCAGAGGATGACCAGCGAGATCCCAAGGAGCAGGACGGCCAGGGCGGCGTCGACCGCGAGCGGGCTCAGGCTCCTGGCCCGCGCCGCAAGGACCCACGGCAGGTGCGGTCGGGCCCGGCCAGGCCCGCGGTGCTGGCTGGCCCGGTCGGGCCCGAGCCGCGCCGAGCCGGCCCGGTCGTCGTCGGTGCGCATGCCCTAGTTTCTGCCCGGCGCGGTCGCCTCGCCTCCCTCCCCAGAGCGATCTTGGCGGCAGCGAGGTCGCGCCCACGACCGGGTGTCGTCCCGGGGCGGCTGCCCGGGGCGGCTTGCCTGCGGCGGCATGCCCGCGGCGGCTCGCGGCCCGGCGCCCGGCACGGCAAGATGGCCCGGTGGACGCGGACAGGCTGCGGAGCGCGGTCGACTGGCGCGACGGCCGGCTCGAGGTGGTCGACCAGACCGCGCTGCCGGGGGAGCTGCGCGTGCTCGAGCTGCGCACCGTGGCCGAGGTGGTCGGCGCACTGCGGCGGCTCGCCGTGCGCGGCGCCCCCGCGATCGGCGTGTGCGCCGCCTTCGGGGTCGTGCTGGGGCTGCGCGAGCACGAGCCCCGGGACCTCGGCGAGGCTCAGGCGGTGCTGGCGCGCGTCGCCGCCGAGCTGGAGGCGGCCCGGCCGACCGCGGTCAACCTCCGCTGGGCGGTCCGCCGGGTGGCAGCCGCCGCCCGCGACCAGGCCACCGACCCCGAGGCGCTGCAGGGGATCGCCCTCGCCGAGGCCCTGCGGGTCCTCGAGGAGGACCGGGCCGCCTGTCGCCGGATCGCCGAGCACGGCAGGGCCGAGCTCGCCTCCCGTCGCCGGATCCTCACCCACTGCAACACCGGGCGGCTCGCGACCGCCGGGACCGGCACCGCGCTCGGGATCGTCTACGCCAAGGCGGCCGCGCGCGAGCCGGTCGAGGTGTGGGCGACCGAGACCAGGCCGCTGCTCCAGGGGGCACGGCTCACCGCCTGGGAGCTGGTGGACGCGGGCATCCCGGTCACCCTGCTGCCCGACACCGCCGCCGGGTCGGCCATGGCCCGGGGGCTGGTCGACAGCGTGCTGGTCGGCTGCGACCGGGTCGCCCGCAACGGCGACACCGCCAACAAGATCGGCACCTACAACCTGGCCGTGCTCGCCCGGGCCAACGGCATCCCGTTCCACGTGGCCGGCCCGCTGTCGTCGTTCGACCCGGACGCCGCCGACGGCAGCGCGATCGTCGTCGAGGAGCGCGCCGCCGCCGAGGTCCGCTTCCTCGGCGACGCCCGCCTGGCCCCCGACGGCGCCCACGTCTGGAACCCCGCCTTCGACGTGACCCCGGCCGCGCTGGTCACCGCCTTCGTCACCGACGCCGGCGTGCTCCGCCCGCCGTTCGCCGACTCGATCGCCCGGGCCCTCGAGCTCGCGTAGGCAACCGGTGCACGCGGACCGGGCCGTCGCTCGCGCTGCAGCGTGCCAACACCGACCTCTGATCAGGTGACCAGGCCGCGTCGCGCCAGCCCCTTCTGGTCGGGATTGCAGGCCACTGGCTACTCCCGAAGCCGGTCGCTATGCAGTACCTGCCCCGCCCTCAATATCCGTAGCCAGCTCCGCCTTTCCAGCTCGGCGAGCGCCGACAGACGCCAAGTGCAGATGCAAAGTGCAGAAGCGAGGTGCAGAAGCGAAGTGCAGCGCTTGCGTACTGCCAGGACGGCCAAATGTGTAAGCTCCCAGGCGCTTGACCTGCAGAAACGCGAAATGGCATCACTCCATTTGACTGCCGTAGTGATAACCTGGACCAAATGGCATACTGTGCGCTGACCGGGCCGCGGGGGGCAGGAGGCGGACGTGACCGAGGTGCAGCCACGAGGTGGCCTCACCGTCCGCCGGATGCTGCTGGGCGCCCAGCTCCGCCGGCTGCGCACCGAGCAGGGCATCTCCCGCGAGCAGGCCGGCGAGGCGATCCGGGCGTCGGAGTGGAAGATCCACCGGCTGGAGAACGGCC